>Ga0116229_10000041_pt1 | contig 108140 bp, 63 predicted proteins | sample S1TSphgellanicum_3_FD_87313 | JGI IMG/M metagenome (GOLD analysis project Ga0116229, IMG submission 87313) | Host-associated microbial communities from peat moss isolated from Minnesota, USA - S1T2_Fc - Sphagnum magellanicum MG | ecosystem: Host-associated > Plants > Peat moss > Unclassified...
GGCGCAAGGAGACATCTAGAGCCACCGAACGGAAAAGGGGTGCAAGGAAAGAGTCGTCGAGTTGAGAACTGTAGAGTCATTGTTGGGTGGAAGAAGGGGCGCAAGGAGAGAGCTGTTGAGTCGAAAGTTGTAGAGTCTTTGTCGGGCGGAAGAAGGAGCGCAAGGAGAGAGCCTTCGAGTTGAGAGTTGTAGAATCGTTGTTGGGCATAACTGGGCAGAAGAGGGGTGTAATGAGATGACAAGAGCTGCTAGGCGGAAGGGGGGCGCAAGGAGAGATCCGTCGAGTCGAGAGCTACAAAGTCGTCGTTGGGGGAAAAGGGGTAGGAACTCCTCAGTTACATGGGCTGTCCAAATGGAGCCAGGGGCGGAAAATAGGGGCGAAACGAAAGAGGGGCAGGAGGGGTGCCGAACTCAAGCGGGAGGGTGAGGGAAAACGTTCGAGGGAAAAAAAAAGGAGCGATGGAACGAGGGCAAGCCGGGGAAGGAGTTCAAAGGCAAAACACGACATTTAACGATGCATTTTTCTGTAGCAATAAAAAGGCGTCCGCATATCGAACCGATTCAAAGGAAAAGCCACCTGATATGTCGGAAAGTTTGAAGGATTTGTATCGAAACATCACTACAGAAGCCTTGAAGGTTTGTCTCGGTCATTTTTTTTATTGAGTCGTTAAAGCGAGAAGCCTCTGTCCAAGCTCCTCAACCCGGTATTATATTGTCCTTTTGTTCAATCGTTGAAGGTCAGCAAACACGAGCATGAACTATGAACATGCGGTTTTCCAAACGCCTCAACCTGGTTTTGTATTATCCTTCTGTCCAGCCATCGAAGGTTAGCGAACACGAGCAGGAATTATGAACAAGCAATTTTCCAAACTGCTCTCTAGTTGTTTTCCCATTTTGTAATGTTAGGGGCAAGAATTTGATAACCCCTAGGATCAAGTCATTTTTCTTTTCTTCAGGTTTAGGGTTAAATGCTAAGTATTAAGAGGTTTTTTGTACTTACGGAAATACACATGCATTTCGGCGTGTTGAGCTTGTTTGAAATGCAAATCATGGTCATTCGCAGTAATTCTTCGGTCCGTAATATCGAAGATGTGGTCGCGGTGCGTATATTTCCAGGAGTGCGCGTGAAAGGTTCTGCAGGTGGGGGCAGACCGGGTTTTCATTTTTCGATGGCTACGTGAAGGTTTATTGATGAAACAATCTAGCTACCCCATTCACATATGAGACATACACAGATATTAGAATATTGTCAGTGATGGTGCCAAAGTTAGTTGGAGAGACTTGGAGAAGGCAATGCGTCGTGGTGAAGGTAGGTCTAGAATGTTTGCTTTAGTGTCAATGTGCCAATGAACATTCTTTAACGTTACTACACTCACGCACCGCTAAATCAGACACTAGGGGGCCTAATTTATCTATTGCATAAAAATAACGACTCCTATCTATGTCATTAGATAGTAGTATTATGCATTTCAATAGTTTCTTGAGCTTGCAGGTCAAACACAAAGAAACAAAGCAAAAACATATTAAAACTCACAAACTACATTAAAACAAAATGTATTCAACTCAAAAAAAAAGTGGCAAACAGAAACAACAAACAAACAAAATACAAAGCAAAGGGAAAAAAATCAAGAAATCTAGGGAAAAAAAAAAACTTCTATTGTTAGATGAAGCTTGTTGGTGTTGCTCCAAGTTCTTCCACTTGCACAAGAGAGTGGAGAGGGAATACCAACGGACAAGGTGGAACAACAAGGCAATGAAACAACATTAGGGGGGGTGGGGGCAAGAGGTACTACAATGAATAGCAACACCCAACAACCAGCAAGGTAGAACAACAAGGTGTAATGGTAGGGTAGTAAGGCCCATCAACCAACAAGGCACAATGGCAGGGTAACAAGGTGCGAGTAGCAAGGCAATGAAAGGAATAAGGTCGTGAAAGCAAGGCACCGCAAGCAACAAGGCATGAACAACAAAACAACGAAAACAACAAGGCACAAGTAGCAAGGTGCGATGCGAGAATAGCAGGGTGCACCAACAAGAGCACAAGGTAGAGCAACAAAGCAAAAACAACAACAAAAACAACAATGCTAAAAAAAAATTAAAAAAAAACCTAATTAGAACTAAAATGCACAATGAACACGAGACATAACCTTTTATGCAATTTTTTAGGGTTTGCAAGAAGGAGCCGTTGAAATGTGATGCCTCCAACCTAACCTTAAGTTTTCATGGCAATTAAACCGTGAGACCCGGACCTGAGTAAAGGGTTACACCTTACCCAGTTCTCAGTTTTTGTTTTTTTCCTTTTTTTTAATCCAGTTCTCACACAAGTGTGAATCGGTAGCCCATTTTTCAGTCAGAGCATCACTCAAGGTGATACCCTAAGGGAATCAGACTGAGATGCTCGAATGATGCCCAGGGGTATTTGTGATACCCACCCAACACTGGTATATACAACCCCGCCTCCCCTCACCCCCTCCCCCCACCCACAAGAAAAAAAAGGGAGAACGCCTCACTCCACGATGCGACTTCTCTTTGGTTCCATGGAAATAGGTACCTACTTGTGAATACCTATTCTCACCTCTCCTATTGAGGTGGGTTCAGGGTATCAATATTTATCACATCCAAGTTTAGTGTTATTGTTTGGCCTCCTCCCTCATGCACAAACAATAAATATGGGATAATATATACACAAGTGAGCCAATCACTGCCGTCGATCAATGAGCAGTAGGCAATGTGTGGCCAATCACTGGCACTGACCAACGAGAAGCAGTCATTTTCTTTTTGTCGGGCTTTTGAAACATTTGTTATCCAGGCACAAGTTTGGAGGGTTTTCACCCCATCATGATCCAAAATTTGTCATACATGCAAAGCAATTGTAGCGTTGTTGCTCGAGATGCTCTGAGGCCTCTTACAAACCCGTTTTCATGCCACAGGTATGCTTACAAGCCATTTTAGTGTTTCCACCCGAGATGGTCTGAGGCCACTTACAAACCTGTTTTCATGCCACAGGTATGCTTACAAGCCATTTTAGTGTTTTCGCCTGAGATGCTCTGAGGCCACTTACAAACCCGTTTTCATGCCATGGGTACGCTTACAAGCCATTTTAGTGTTGTCGCTGAAGATGCTCTGAGGCCACTTACAAACCGGTTTTCAGGCCAAGGGTACGATTACTTATCTCATCCAAAATTTTGCCGTACATGCCATTTTTGTGTTGTGATTGGAGATGCTCTTACTTAGCCCTCTTTGGTTTATATGTTCAAAAATTAGCCCTCATCCAAAATTTTGCCGTACATGCCATTTTTGTGTTGTGATTGGAGATGCTCTTACTTAGCCCTCTTTGGTTTATATGTTCAGAAATTAGCCCTCATCCAAAATTTTGCCGTACATGCCATTTTTGTGTTGTCATTGGAGATGCTCTTACTTAGCCCTCTTTGATTTTTATGTTCAGAAATTATCCTTCATCCAAAATTTTGCGGAACATGCCATTTTTGTGTGTTGTCATTGGAGATACTCTTACTTAGCCCTCTTTGGTTTATATGTTCAGAAATTAGCCCTCTTGGGTTATACCTTCACATAAGGCAGTCATCTTGGCGGCGGGTGACAGGCAACAAGGTCTCCATAGCAGGGCCACACTGGATGCTGCTGCAGGGTGCCATGAAACTGACAGTCGAACAAAACGCTGGCTGCCGCTCCGACACAATGAAATCTGTTTTAGAAAATACAAAATTTGACAAAACGCTGGACAACACCAAGTCTGACACACAACTGAAGGAAGGACCCGTTTAATGCTTTAGAAAAATAGGAGATTTGACACTCAGTGTATTGGACCCTGTTTGATGCTTTAGAAAAATAGGAGATTTGGCACTCAGTGTATTGGACTGTCATCCAAAGGGACAGGCCACCAGTGTCTTCATGGAACCCTTCCTTCGGCTATTGACAAGAGAGCAGCAAATTCTGAGGTCATGCTCATTGCTAATTTATCTCTATACTCACTTGTAATCCAAAATTATTAGAATGGCTGGTACCCCAACACCTTGGCAGCTTCAACACTAATTAAATATAAATTTCAGAAAATTTGAAATTTTCAACAAAAAATTTCAAAGAAAAAATCAATTAACAAAAAATTGTGACAGCAAATATGGGATATTAAAGAATATTTTTTTTATTGGAATAAAAATTTCAAAATTAATTAATTATTCAACAAACATGTGTGGAAGCTGCTAATGTACTCCTACTGATGTTGATAAGAGCTAAGAGGCTTTCCTTTGCTCCGCAGGACATTGACATTGAATTTTGTCACACTTCAAAATTTTGTCATCCGCTTTTTTGATGTACCATTCCATTTGTCTGTTGTAACTTGTGACCCATTGTCTTTTCTGATGTTGTCTTTCTCTTCAATACGAGGAAAGTGCCCAGCCCAGCTTCATTAACACAAAAGTGATGTTGCCCATTCCTATTTGATCTATTGTTATCGTAAGAGCAAGTCCAGTAATATGATGGCCTGTAACCACTAATGTGGATGAATTTAAGGTTTCAAATAGCATGTAACTGGGTTTGGACAAGTGTGGGCTGCTTCTTTGATTTTTAATAACCGTCAATTCAGGGCATTTGAAAAATCAGAAACAAAGAACCACCGGTTCTGGGTATCAAAGAACCCTGTCATTCTTGGTCTTCCCCCAAACGGCATGATGTGTTTTAGTCCATTGGAGTCCCACAATGCAGATTGCATCCTTTTAACAGTGTAAATCTTTGTTGGCTCTGCCCATTGGGAAGAGATAAACGCATTGGTGTAAGATTTGGGCACACATTTTTTTGTCAATTTGATCAATTGGATGAAGAAAAGTTAAAATATGACAGTTTGGCTCAGCACCAGGGTTTTGGCCCAGCATTTTGGGGGCAGTTACCTGAAGCTGATAGAAGGCACAGCAAAGATGCCAGCCAAGAGTGTAATAAATATGATCTGACTACTACTCCCTACTTCTGATTGGCCAATCATAAGGATTGGTTGAGGTGCTTTGCTATTAGTAGTCTCTTACCTAGTATTTACGGTCCCAGTTTTATGGGCAGAGTTGGAAAAAGGGATGTAACTAAACTTGGCCGTGAGATATATTATTTTTGCAGGGTCACAGACTGAACACTGCTGGAGATGCTCTAATATCTATGTCACAATATGGTGGTACGGAAGGTTCATCACACACCATCTCTATTCACCAAAAGGCTCTTGGTACTACTTGACAAGAAGCTTTCAGTTTGAGAGAGTCTAGGACAGTGAGCCGTGACGTTTCTCATATCTGTGAACATCCTAATAAACGCTCCTGGCAGGCACATCTGCAAGGCTTTTTCTCTAACAGTGCTGCTGTTGTTGAGAACGTGGTGTGCAAACTGCAAACGTCTATCAGGTTGTCCACTACAAGGATGCCTTCTTGCTAGTCCTTACACAAACTCTGTTCCTCCCCTCCCTTCCTCAGAAAGACCTGCTTTGAAAATTTTGGTGTAATTGGAGGGCATGTTACTGGCCACATTTTCCCCTCTGCTGTTGGGTGCGTGCTTCAAAAAAACATAATGCTTGCTCCAGTTCTCCCCAATTTTTTGAAATGGACCCATTTTTTTTCTTTTTTCCCCTGTGATACCTGGCATGTACCCTTAGGGGATCATGAAGAAAAAGGGAAAAAATTTGAGCACTTATGGGACACTTGGTAAGGCCCTTATTCCAGTAAAGCCCATGGCCTTGGCTTTTATCCTACACGCTCAACTTTGTGAAGCCTACTTGCCTGCCACCACTTACTTCGTTTTGCTCTAATTTAGTGTAAGTGTCCTATATATTGTTACTTCTATTAATTAGTTGTCGGGGTACCTTCTGCCTTGTTTCATTGGCTACCAAGAATTTTTTTAATCTGTGTTTGTCCCCCCATCTTTGTGTAAACTAGTAGGTACCTGACGCCATGAGTGCGGGTACCTATAGGGTTTAGGGTTTAGGGTTTTGCATACACTAATAGGTACCTGACTCAATGAGCAAGGGTACCTATTGGGCTTAGGGTGTAGGGCCTTGTTTAGATGTCTGCTGAACACAGCAGGACTAGCAGCCATTCTCAGGCATACTTCTATGTACACAACCTGGCAGGAGATGAAAGCTGGATGCAGCTACAGTTGGATTTCCCCAAAGCTCTCTCCTCCCTCCTCCTCCTCCTGCCTGCCCAAAACCCAAAAGAAACCAACCTCCTGAGTCCTCTGTGAGCTTTGACCCAAGTTTATGTTGTACAACTAGTTTTTGGTCTAGTTTTTAGTCTCCCTTCGACACTTGAACCAAGGCAGGGTTGGAGGAGAGTAATGCAGACATTTCTGTGTCCATTTTCTGGCTCCTCTGGTCTTCTGGTACTAGTTATTGCATTGGGGATTTGCTTGAATGGCATAAACCAGAAAGTCTCTGTCGAAACTCAGAATTCCACATGGACATTGGACACACAATTGCATGACTTCTGTTTCCGTTCTAACTTCATATCCCCAGTACTAAACTACTCTTGTTTACATCCCCATTCCCTCCTCGGCTAGACCAACATATGGTGTCAAATTTATGTATACAATGGCCTCAACAATTTTTAGATCTACGGCTACAAAATTGATAGAAAACTTTTTCTCCCAAGAAACCATACAAAGGATAATGTCAGATTTTTTGGTAAATATCCATGGCAATGGCTGGAAATAACCAACAAGACCATGTGAGGATTGTACATCTAATTGCCATTGTGGAATATAGAGATCTAGATTGAAACTATTCACCAAATGAGTGTGTTAATTTTAACCCAAAAGTCATAAACAAATTTCCAACACCATTCTCCATAGTTGAATACTTTGCACAAAGTGAGGTTTAAATGTTGCACATGTTCCTCTTTTACAGCAACTTCACCAATGCCCTCCACAATAGATTTTGGATGAAGTACAACATTCATATTTTGATTTTTGTCAATAAATGTTGTTTGGGCCACTACATCTACACACAATTCAATACTTATAAATGATGGGTCTTGCTTGGTTGGCTATAATGATTGGCCCAAGTAGTTGAACATAAAATCATCTTTGGTCTTATATTGTTTCATTCGCTATGTTTATTGGTGGGGATAGGTAAACAATTCTACACCATGTACAATATGATAAACATCACTACATAAACAAACAGAAGGTATGGTTGGAGTTTCTCATAAATCTCTCTCCTCTTTGTTATAAGTGCTATCCTCACCCCCTAGAAATGTTAAAAGGAGCTCCACCAACAACAATACCTTGGCTTGTAAACTAATTTGGATGAAGTTCACACTTTAAATAGTGTGAGATTGAATTTGAACCTTTGAATATGCACAGATACCTTTGATAAGGTTCTTTGATATAGTGCTGTTCAAAAGAGATTGCAAAAATATATAATTGACTTTGATTGACCAATTGCAATTAGTTGACATTTAAGTAATCCTTGCTAGTGTTGTTTGAATTTTTGCATTGTGGTGATACAGTGACAAATTTTTTTGGGAAAATTTGCTGAAAAGATGAATTTTTCTTTGCCAAACTTTCAAGAGCAAAAAAGTGAGGAAAAAATGATTTTTTCTAAAAAAAAGAAAAAAGCTCTGAGATTCCTTGCTATACACTGGATGAAAATAATTTACATCCTACTTGAGATGCGGGTAGACACTAGTAGAGAGCCTCACATGCCAAATCTGGGTGGGATCTGTTCTTACTGAAAGAAATTTCCAGGATTTGTGACAGCTAACAACATCTAGCTTCCTCCTAACATTTCAACTTCCAATCCATAACACACTTTCAGATGTGTTTGACTTCACACCTTTCCAGAAGAGATTTCACAATGCATGTCCTGTCCTTGAGTTTATGATCACACATTTTGCAACAACATTTAGTCAAGATCTTGTTGAAAACCCTTTTCAACTTGAGACAAAAGAATCCCAAACTGGGCTTTCAAAAGTGTGAGTAGGAGCTTTAAGGGGAGATTCACAAACTCCTTTATTATGAACCAGCATGCAGCAAAGTCAAGCATTGCAGAACTCCACCCTTTTTTGCATGCTTTTACTTACTACTAATCCTTTGTTGTTTTGCATGCTTGAATGAGGTATGCAAAAATTCATGGTGATCAATTTGCAGTTAAGCCAGGTTTTCAACTCCTGCTGATGAACTTGGACACTTGTTTCAGTTTTTTGGCTCTTACTTCTTCTTGCAACTTCAAATGTTTCTTTTTTCACAAAAATCTAAACACCCATGTTCTTGAAAAAACAACAACAAAGTGGTAACCTAAACCCCTACCCAAGGGCATGTGCACCTTGCACAATGGACTGCATGTGGGCCAAAAGGGTCTTCCACAGAGGAAGAAGACCTAGATACCCTCATGTACAATACACCTTACAAGGTATATAGAAGGACATTACAATATATACCCATGTTCATTGGGTATTTAATTTTTTTGTTAATAATCATTAGTTTCAACTTTAAAATATTTCAAAATCAGAGAACTATTATCTATCAGATCCAACTCTTTGATTTTTGTAAAAGTGAAGTTATGAACCCTAAAAATCACTCACTTAACCATCAAGGCTTGTTAATAACCATCCTTTTTACACTGGTGTATACTAGTGTTGGCCACTTATCATTTTTTTCCCCATAACTGGCTGATCCGGTTTTGGATATTTTCTAATCAAATAACCTAGACAATTCCATTTTAAAAAAAATCTCAATTTCAATACCCTTCATGGTTCTTAATTTTTTTCCTCGTGCAAAATCAGTTCTTACTTCATTCAAGTCTTTAACATCAATTTTAGATTTTAGACTTAATACAAAGACAATTTATAATTTTTCAAACTTTTCATGAGCCCAGAGAAAGACTAGCAAGCTTCATTAGAAAATCTAAATTTAGAACAAAAACATAAGATCACATTTTGAAATATAATCTACTAAAAAAAACACAAAAATAGTCCTCTTTCAATAAATCTCCCTCAAATGACCTTTCAAACTCATATAATTTTGTTTTGAAGTGTACCTCAAATTCTATCAATGCCACCACACTAAAAGGAGCCTTGGAACCAACCTTTGCATCATTAAGCCAATTCTTCTTCACAAAGATCAACATTTCAAGGCAACTTGATTGCAAGCAACATCTTCATAAATTGATGAATATACTAACAAGGGGAAAAAAAATTCAATTTCAATTTGAGAACTTATAATCCCCAATATTTATTTAGTTAAAAAGCCAATAGTTGGAAACATGGATTCATGTTTCTTCCACCACTCCAAAAGGCACTTGATGTTTTTCACATCAACTTGATACCTTCAAAATATTAACAATTCTCAAATAATAAGTTCCTTCATAAGTTCACTAGTGATTACAACCATCTCAAAGATATCCAAATTGTTATCTTCATTAATGTTGTCAATAAAAAATGTTTCAACTTAAAATAATGGATGGAAATGATGATAAGATGTTAAGAACATAAAAAACAAGGATCTCCTATCAAATTCTTTAGCTATGGTCACCCCTTGCTCATGTCTAATAAAAGAAGAGATAAACTTCAAACTTTTGAATCTAAAATTTAACATTAGGTCTAACATATTGTGAGATTTCTTCTCATGTCTTGTCAACAAGGAAAGGAAAGACTCAATCACCCCCACAAACTTCTTTTTTTATGTTCCTTGCAAGACTTACCAACTCAATATCAAAGCTTGAAGCATCATCAATTAAAGCATCCAAAACAAGAAGATAATTCATTTCTTCCTTTAGTTTGAGGTTCATGAATATGGTTGCATTCAATGCATCACTCAACAACTAGTGACCCCTTGATTGGTTTAAGATGCAATCAATAATAATAAGAAACAAAGTCTCTTCAATAATTTGTAATTTACGCCATCTGGGAGAAGGGGGTATACAACTAGTGACCTTAACACCAATTTGCCTACTATAACAAAAGACAATAACTTTTCAAAATTGAAGAGCTTTTTGAAACATGATCACTTTGCTTGTAAACTCACACAAATCAATTATCTAATTATAAAGTAATTTTTTGCAATGAAAAAATTCAAAACAGTAGTTCAAAAAGAAAAAAAATAAAAATAAAAATTTACATATCATCTTGTTTTGACTGGTGTGTTCAATTTTAAAGACTTAAAGCTTGTAGCCATGTAAGCTTTCATCCATTCTTGTTTCCCTTCTTTTGAATTTTTAGGAAGTGTTATACATTTTTGCAAATTTGCCTAGGAAAATTTGATGAAAACCTATTTCAAGCCTTTGCACACTCTTTCTTGATCAATAGTTGCATATTGACAAACCTTAAAGAAGGCATGTCTAAAACATGTGCCTTGAAAACTTTTATCCACACCCAAAGTTTCACAATTGATTACCAAATTTGAAAGAAATTATCATGGTACTTAAATTTGACCTTTCATCCTTGACATAAGCAATATTATTCTCTGTTAATCTAGCCCTTTTTAAAGATCTTATAGATTTCTTGCTAATGTTTGACCTAAAATTTTAGAAACTTTAAATAAACCAATTGTGATATGTTTTGGCACCCAATCTTTTTTTAAAAGAACACAACGAATGAAAAAACATTAAACACAAGCTTTTGAACATCCAAAGATCAAAACTTGCAATAACAAAAACATAATTTGTCAAAACTAATAAGACATGTTTATTTTCTCTTTTCAACTAAGTTTGGTAGCACTTTTTTATTAAAGGTTTTTTTGGAAAGGGAAAAACACAATAACATAATTACATTACCAAATGTTTCATCCAAATATTTTCAACAAACTGAATGGGGAGATGGTTCTTAATGACAGAAAAAGTCCCAAGTTTTCCAAAAATGTTTTTTGGTGCACATTTTTTTAGAAGGATCAATGGCCCCAAAAATTATTAGAAATTGCATTCCCATTTATTGAGGCCTTTTCTTTGCAATTTGTTTTTCCATTGGAATATTCATGTTATCATTTACTTCTTCTTCAATGGTTGACATCCGCATGTTTTTGCAATGGAGTTATACCATTACTTTTAAAATAAGACATTAGACGTTTCTTCAACCTTGTCCTTTGGTTAAGAGCTATAGAAAACATTAGATTATTATAATAGATCCCATAGTGCACCAATTGTGAGACATTCACGTCCACTTTTGACCCAATGTCATTAACATAGTAAAAGGACCAACACAAAAAAAAATTCCCATGAGGTTTTCAACTAATTCTTCATTCACATAATTTTTTCATGATTAAATGCAATGTCTCATCATTTTTTGATTTTGAACTTGGCAATGTTTCAAATCTTTTAGACCTTTCCTCCTTAGCTTTCTCCCCCAATGCGATTTCATTTTCATTCATGAATATCTCAAAACTCCCCTCCACATGTTTTCAAAATTTGTTAATAGACTAGAGTTTAGAAAGCAAAAAAATTTAATTTTTTTTTAGTTTTGGCATTTGTAATTATTTGTTTCAATAAACCAAAAACATGCAAATAATGTAAACAATTACAAGCATTTACAAATTCATCACTCATTCTTTTCAAGATGATGCATAACGAAGAAAAAACATGTTGACAAAGAAATGCAAGTGCAAATGAAGGTTAAATGATGTCCTTGTTATAAACATGGGCTTAAAAAGAATGCAAGTCAAAATGACTCCCTTTCACTTCAAATTAAAGTGTAATTTGCAATAGATGATTTTACATAAACAAACCACAACAAAAACTCAACTAACCTTGATTTATCCAAAATCCAAAACCTAAACAACCATATAAACAAACCCTTGCAAGCAAGAAAAGAACCATGCATGAGAAGAAAAAACAAAACCCAACAAACAAACCCAAAGGAAAAGAAAACTCACTCTTTTCACATGCAAAGGTTGTTATTATTGCAACCTACACATCGAAAGCAAGGAGGAATACCATCACCACAAAAAGGGGGAAGTAAAACAAGTAGTAACAAGGTGATAGGTAGGGGTAGTGTCACTGCTTAAACTAATAATGTGCAACTACAAAGTAAATGCAACACAAGGCGATGATGAGTAATGAAAGGCAACAATGAGCAACAAAAGGCAATGGTAGTAATGGAAGGTGATGACAAGCAATAGCAAGGCATTGACACTTAACAAAAATAAACACAAGACAACCAAAAAAAACAAGAAAACAAACAAAAATAAAAAAACAATGAACATTGTGGGCCTTGAGGAATTGGCTTTTTATACAAATATTTCTCATCCCTCTCCCTATTGCACAATGTGGTGGGAACCACCTCAAACCCTAAAACTAACCTAACTAACACTAATTAATCTATTAACTAAGTAAAAACTAGACTTGGGGGTTCTATTAGACCTACCCAAGGTTCATGTTTTGAATTGAATTCAAGATAATCTAGTTCTTATTAAATCAGTTCTTTCAACATATATACCTTTCCGGATAGGTATCAGTTCAGTTGATATCAACTAGCCTAATTGATATTATGGTTGGTTCTTTTGGAAAAAAATGAATTGAAAATTAGTCCAGTTGTCAATTTTTATTCAATACCCAGCCAACATTAGTGTATACCAATGTTGGGCGGTTCTCAAATGCCCATTCGGTTTTTGACCCAATTCTTAGCCCAATTCTCAAAATGAAAATTGATTGACACTTTTACATGTGAAAATTGGATTAAGAATCAACCTCAAGTTTTCACACGAATGAGATTTAGCCATGAGAACCGGTTCAACTTTATATTTATATATAATTGAAAAAATGAACAGAATCTCTAGTAAAACTTAAATTTGAATCTCAAAGTTGTTGGCTTTTCTCCTTTTACTACTATTACTCATCTCCCATTACTCTTATTCTTTTTTTGTTGTTGTTATTCTTTTCACATGGTGTTGCTATTTTAGCATGATGAAGTAATTAAATTATTAAATATTAAATAATTAAAATTGATTTTAATTAATAAAATAATAATAATCGAGTTGTGAAAATTAGATGTGAAAATTGATTGTTATTGTATATGTGAGAACAACCCAACACTAATGTATATCAGTGTGTGGGAGGAGGAAGGGGGGGGGAGGATGGGGTGAAAGAGGGTACTAGGCTAGAAACTTAGTACATGGATTGACACTTGTGACCTAAAAACAGTGTCAAATGTTTTATGTGGATGAAAGTAGAAAACCCTAATTCAACTGTGTGGCTGAATTGTTGGAGGTGTGGTGTTTTAGGGGTGTTGAAAAAGTTGTTTTCTTGTTTTTCTGTTTTTGGTTTATTTTGTTGTTTTGCAAGTTATTGTGGAAGGATCTTGGTGAGATGGTTTCAATGATGGAACACGATCTTGGTTGCTCAATGGAGACTCATTATGAGTTGTGTGAATCATGGCTTTGCAAGGGGTTTGGTGAGGAGATTTCAAGGGAGCAAAGGGATGAGGAGAAGAAATATATATATGAGGCTGGTTGAAGGAGGAAAATTGATTTTTTGGCAAAGAAATGAAGCTAAGTTTCTAGATTTTCATGATAATTAGCAAGTGTGCAGTGGATTTTGGATTTTTGGATTATAATTAGTTAGGGGCAGAAGTTGATCAAGACTTTTGGCTCTCATAAAATCCTGATGCTTGAACTTCCGTTGTGCTAAGAACATCAAGAAGAGATTTGGAGGTCTAACATTTTTTTTTTAGGGACCAACACAAGGGAGATGATCAGTGTGTCAAGGATTTCAGGAATGGTTGTTGTGGCATCACCATCTTTGATAGCTTGGGGGTCTTAAGTTGAGTGTGCAATGTGTTCATTCTGAGGAGAGAGTACCTATTAGATAGTGAGAGCTCCGGAGATTTGGGGAACAAGGGATACTGGAAAGTGTAATAGATCATACTCATCGCTTCTGTCCCAAATCTCTATCCAGTCTTTTAGAGGAATCATGCGATGAAATCAAATTGGTATCTGTGGGATTTATGTTGTTGGGGTATGAGTTGCCACTCTCATTAAACATCTAGTTGACTACTCAAGAGGAAATCAAAAGAGAATCTGATCCCTTGTGGTCCATAGAAATAAGATAATAAAGTTTGGTGTTTGTAAGAATCTGGATGTAGAAATAATACTTGTAACAATCTTTCTGTCTCAGTAAGACTTCAACAATTCACATTGAGTCTGTATGTCCAACATCAGAGGTTTACACACACGTAGAAAGCATCTCCCTTTTTTTTGGGTGAGACACCGGTCATGGTATCAAATAACCAACTAGATTGATATGACCTGAGGCAATACCAGCCACAAATCAGGCTTGAACACTAATACCAGCTGGTATGAAGGTTTTAAAAAAGACTTAATTACAGTAGCAGGCTGGTATGAAATTTTCAGAAAGGTACTTGCTGAGATATTCAAATTCAATACCTGCCCAACATTGGTGTATGCCAATGTTGGCTGGTTATTGAGTTTTGACCTAATTATCAAGCTGATTAATAATAACCTACCAGTTGGTTATTGATAATTTTTTTTAAAAAAGCAAATAACCGGCCAACACTGGTGTATATAATGTATACCAGCCTCTGGGGACAAGGTGCATGGATCCTCCCTAATGACAAACTGTCATTATGTATTCTGCTCGGTAATATTAATGCACCATTTACATACATACATACATACATACATACATACACACACATACATAAGACCCTTCTCAATTGGATTCTCATTTTGATTTGGTACTGATTCAGGAGAAGTGCACATGTTCCACTCTGTCCCAAAATTGCAACAGTGATTGTGTTTACAAGTTGGAGCACAGACATAAAGTAAAGACTTATATATGACGACCTCCTGCATCTTCATCAGTTGAACTGCAAGAGTGCAACTATGACAACAACAGTCCTTGTGCAGTTGTACTTCAACATCTCTATTGTACACAATTGTATATCTGCTGAGAAGAGGCGGATATATCCCTCTCTCTTCAAGTTGCTATGACTAGACAGACTACAGTTGTAAAATCGCAAGGAATCAAAACACCAATCCAACTACACTATGCTCCCCAAATTGAAAGAGAGGCAATTAGTTGCATATTAATCTTGTTTGTGTGTCTGATTTCCTGTTAATTAGATGAGGTGCCTCTCAAGTTCAAATTTTCTTGTTTGCAACAAGTCAATTTGATTGGCCTATCACTCAAAAAAAATGAAACTATGGAGGCTGCACAAAGTAGAAGGTTCTATTTTGAAATATAGAGTTCCTCCCCTTTGGCCCTCCTATATAGGTGAAACTAGGACAACATATGCACTTCTCCTGAGTCATATGGGATAAAAGTGACGCGCTATACGGAACATGTTGGGGAACACTTTGGGAACATATTGGGAACTTGATGAGAACCCATCGGGAACTTAAAGGCAACATAGTGAGAACACATTTGGATCCAGGGAAAAATGAAAAAAAATCCTCCCCACCAAAACTTAAAAGGAAAAAAAGAACGGCACCTTGAGTGCATGCTTGGGCCTTCCCATTGGCTGCATGAAGTTTCTCTTGCTAAATGAGTTTGTCACCATTTTTAGCCTGGGCGAATACCCCTTGCAATGAACACCCTACCTATTATGTTCCCCTAAAAGTGAATTTTCTAAAGTTTCCCACAAATTGTTGCTAGCTCTAATGTATTCATTTCCAATGCATTTCTGATTATCTAAGAAAAGATGTCCCCAAAATTCTGCCCCAGCCATTAACCCAGGCCAAAAATGGTGACAAACAGTTTTGGAAATAGAAATTTCTTGCAACCAATGGGAACACTCAGCATGCACTCATGATGGACCCTGTTTTTCCCCTTTTGGGGGTGGGTGGGGGGAGTTTTAAGAAAATTCTTCCTTGTTCTCAATGTGTTCCCAACATGTTCTCATTATCTTCCCTTGAAGTTCCCCAAGTTCGCAAGTTACTCCTGAAGGTGTCCCCAATAGCACCTTAATTTTATCCCATATGGTTTGCCCAAAGCTCAACTCTCAGATATATGACCTTCCATTGGCAAGTGTACAATGGTCTGAATAGGTTGCTGATGGGCCAATGAATATGGCTCTTTCAACAAAAAAGAAAAAAGAAAAAGAGAAAAGCTCAAGTTCTGAGCGCACCCATGAACTAATTAATATGAATCACACTACTATGTACTATTCACCTCTCCTATTCATTAGATGAGGTGCCTCCCAAGTTCATCTCAACTTCAATTTATTTATTTTTTTGCAATGAACCAATTTGATTGGCCCATCACTTAGGAAAAAAAAAAGAGACTAACTCAAAATGGAAGGTTCTATTTTGAAGTAAAGAATTCCTCCCCTTTGGTCCACATAGATAGGTGATAGGAGGACAACATTTGCCAAAGCATATGGGATAAAAGTGAAGTGCTATTAGGACCTCTATGCTTTAACCCACCACCCTCCCCCAAAAAAAAAGCTTGCATGGAAAGTCGATGTCCACTGCCCAATTGGAAAGTGAACGGTGGACAACCCACTCTTGACACCAAACACAACTTGAAAAAAAAGCACATATGGTGAAGATATAAATAAGTGTTTGGTCATAACAAGCCAATCAGTGATGGGCCGGTCTACCTGATTCAGAACCCAGATTTTATTTCTTAAAGAACTAAAACTGGAATTTATAACATAATTGGTAAGCTTCACAACCAATAAGTGATATACTAAAACCAGAATCAGAATTTTTTATCTAACAAACTTACTGAAACCAAATTCTTCTTGATTTGATTCAAGTGTGGAATTGGAACTGAGACAATTCCAATTTATCTTTCGGAACTGGAACTTCATAAAACTAGGGAATTGTTTGAACACCGGTTTAAACCTTTGTGTGAACAAGCCCATCCAGCACTTTTTTTTTAATTGTGCATCACTCACTTACTAGTGAATTTTTAAAAAACACAATTTTGATGTTGTGTCATTGAAGAGCATTCCAAGAGGGATGACATTTAGCATTAAATGACATCAGGTTTTTTTTAAGCCTGTCTAAATAGTTCTTTAAAAACTAGTTTAGAAAATGCAACCAAACTGAAATCAGAGTCCTAATGTGATGAAGAAAATTTAATTTTTTCCCCGTAATTTGAAAACTATTTTCAGCAAAACTGGGAATATTGTGATAGAATATTCCTATTTATTTTCATTTTTTACATTTTGGGGAAATTTTGCACCAAAATAAAACACTGTCACTTACCAAGCTAGTTGATTCCAGACTCTTCTAAATCCACAAAGTCTGACATGGTATCTGAGAAACCTTGATTTCTCTAATTTTCTTGGGACAAATGAAAGAAACTTGATTTTGACTCAACAGATGGGTCTGCCTTTAAATTCTTTTGTAAATTGTGATCATGTATCATCGTCATATTGTATGTAACATCATAAGCATTCATGATCATGTTGATCATGTTTTGGTCCAAATAGAGTGGATTTGTTTTCTGTGTGTTATGTTTTGCACGTGTATACATTCATGGAGGAGGATAGAGTCTATTGTAATATTGTTGTTGTAGGCCATTGGTGAAGATGATACAAAATTCAAGGTAACCCAAAATTATCAAGTTTCAAAAATGTTAAGGTGCAGACAGAAATGTTAGATTGTTTGGAACCTAGATAATCCAAAATATCAAGATTCAAAAGTGTTAGTATCCAAAATGAAATGTCCTTACTAATCATGATTCTTAAACAATGTAAATAAGAAGTTTTTTTCTTAAACAATGAAAATAAGAAAATTTTCATATCGTTTTAAATATTTCTAAGCCTAAAGAGTATATACATTAGTGACCCTACAAACGCACATTGTAAACATTATTATTTAGATCCATTTGTTGAACCTCGTCACAAAATGTGCCATTTGAACAAAATTGTCACCAATAGTCATGTGGCAACAAGCTTTGTAGCCACAAAAATTGCAATTGGATTTCTTTTGTGCACTTTAAGTTTGCCAATGCCAAAGCTCACAAAAAAATATAAACACCTTCAAAATGTAGGCATTGCCAAAGCTAAAAAAACCCACCAACACCCTCTTCTTTTGGCCATCATTGAAATTCACAAAAAATCACAAGCACCCTTAGATTTTGACCATCACCAAAATTCATGAAAAATCATATGCACCCTCCAATTTTGACCATTATCAAATCTCATAAGAAATCACAAGCATCCTCTTTTTTAGGCCATTGCCGATACTCACAAAAAATCACAAGCACCTTCTAATTATGGCCATGGCCCAAATCCCACAAAAACCCACAAGTAGCCTTTCTTTTGGCCATCACCAAAGCTCACAAAAAATCACAAGCACATGTTTGATTTTCGCCATGGTCAAATCCCACAAAAAATCACAAACGTCCTTTTCTTTTGGCCATTGTTGAAGTGCAGGCTGTAATGAAATGGAAATTAACTACTAAAGTGTTTTCAGTATGAACACAAAAAGTTTTTAGGTTTTTAAATTTTATCATTGTCTATTTTCTACACAAAGGTGGTGGAAAACATTCAATCTTTGTCTATTTTCCCACATTATCCATCATTGTAAGGACTTCAAGAAGGCATTTGAAGAAAAGAAGGATAATTTGTTGTTTGTGTGTAATGTAAAACATATCTCGATAGAACTACTAATGATGGAAAATGGAACAACATTTATGAAGCTTTTGAAATTGGATGGTGTAATGGAAGATTGAAAAGGAAGGGTGAAGTGGTTGAAGGCAAACTGAAGAGCTAAGTGATTAGCCTAATTGTTTGTAAAAGCTTTTTTTGTTATGTTGATAGTTGTTGAATCTTCTTTTGTTGCACCAATAACTACATAGTGACAAATGTGCAATATACTTAATAAACTTTCTATGAAAAGTTGGTGTCGAGGTGTGATGGTGCAACAAGGTGGTCCAAGCTATAGATAGTTGGGCATGTAGAAATTTAGTACCCATTACATCAGTCTAAGAAGAAAATAAGGGTTTGAGTTTAATTTGTGTGATTAGTTCTATGGAGTGGTGATCATAAGAAACCTAATTGGGGTATCCTTGAATTAGGGTATAATGTAAAAAGAAAGTCAAGATTGAGACTATTCATAAAAAGTTGAATTTGTACCTTAGGTCTATGTGAGCAATTTTACCATACTTGTAATGGTTTTTTTTTACATGAACCTAACAATCACCACTTGCATAGAAGTTGTAATACAATTAGATTGTAGACTACAACCCAAAGAGACTTTTGTTTTAAGTACATTAAGACATAAATATGAATTGATGCATTTCGTGATAGGGGATGGGTTTAGTAGCTCAAAGGATTAAATGGGCATTGAAAGAAATGACTTTTGGCTAGAATTCTAGAAAGTAGTAAGTATAGGTTCATTCCAATGGGAAGTGTGTAGCCCTTGTGTAACAATTAAAAATAGTTTATATGGGTGGTTGATGGACATTTAATAATGCTTGAGTCATGTGATACAGAAATTAAGATGTTAAAATTATGAATTTGAATTGTCCCAAGGCTAGATTAGGCCTAGGGATTAAGTCTTTGATGCCGGAATTGTTGTAATTCACATGTTCATATCAGTCAAGTAATCTTAGGTCACTTATTAAATTGCATTGGTGTTATTATTCTTCCACTTTAAGTTTTGTGGAACTGCTTGTTCTTTTGGTTACAAAAGCTCATGAAAAATCACAAGCACTTTTTTATCATGGCCATGATTAAATCTCACAAAAAAATCACTTGTAAGAAACCTCTTTTTTTTGCCATTGTTGAATCCCACAAAAAATCAAAAGCACCCTCTTCTTCTAACCATTGTCGAAGCTCACAAAAATCATAAGCACCTTTTTTTTATGGGGTAAATGCAAGGTAATAGGAGCTAACTACATATTCCTAAGTCATTATGACTAATCTTAACATGATGACATGACCCAACATAAGATTGGTTGAAAAGTTTTGAAATAGCGTTAAACAACAATGCTTAGATGATGTTTTTATCTTGTTTCATTATATTGAAAAACACTAGTTACAAACTTTTAAACTCCTTGTTGAAAAATATTTTATATTCATTGGATTATTTTCAAACAAATCCAAATGTTAGATTGATATATTAGAAAGGGTGTTGTATGAATAAAAGATACATTTTCAATGTTAATTTAGTTTATGAGACTTGTAAACATTAAAAAAAAGGATTGGTTATGCCCAAATTGATTTCTAATATTGTGATTACACCCTATGGCCATCACTAATTCTCACCAAAAAAATCACAAGCACCCTCTTCTTCTAGCCATGATTGTTAATCCTCGCAAAAAAATCACAAGCACCCCAAGATTTTAGGCATTGCCAAATCCCCCAAAAATTCACAAAAACCTTGTTATTTTGGCTATTGTTAAAGGTCACAAAAATCACAAGCCATGAAAATCTTTTACAAAGATTACACATTTGTATATAGAGAACATGTAATGTAAATCTATGTGTTCCCAAAAAGATTGATTTTTGGCCCATTTTTAGTAATTAGATCTTGGGAGATGTGAAACATCCTCTTGCAAAAGTGGTTTTCTTCCTTTGCAACAAATTTTTTCCCCTTCTTCACTTTTTCATCTTCTAGATCTTACATTGCCATGGTGATAGGAAGGATAGTGATAACAATAAAGGTTACATGCATAGATGGCAATTCTTCCCACACAAATGATCATCTACCTAGAGTAGAAATGTCGAGCCCAATGTTACAATGTAGGGTTTGACAAGTTTTTTTATAGTGCTAGTTGAGCCATTTACTAGGAAGAAGCGATGATGGGGTAGGGTTTTGACAAAGCCCACAATTGGGTGCCATGATGCCATTTGCATGCCCTTTGCAAGGTGTGTTAAAAATGTTTTAAGGTCCATAATATAGGATTACAATGTCTAATAGAATTTTATAATCATCAAATATTACCATTGCTTCACTAAAAATTATAATATGTAAAATGGGTTAAAGTGATGCACTTATGGAAATTGAAACAATTTTTTTGGTATTTTGCTTCCCTTTCAATGACATGAAATGATTATTTTGTAACATTCATAAATTATATATATATAATTGTAATTCTTGTAGTTGAAAATAGGGGAATGTGTGACCTTCAAGGAAATAATTTTGCAAAATTTTATAGATCCTAACTCCAAACCTCATACCCATTGCAATTTTAGAGCATGAAATTTGTAATCACATTTGCTTTGTTGAATTCAACATTAAAAATGATCAAAAATAATAATTCACCCTTGTTATGAGCATGAGCCCCATGAAATGTTATCTTTAAAATTATACCTATGTTAAAGGTTGGTAAAATGTTAAAATAACCTTATTTCAAACCATTAAAATTTAGACAATTCATAATAAACATGCATGTTTTATGTTCAATAAATTTTTGGTAGGTTTCAAGTTTTGGTTTCAAGTAGAAATAGTGAAGAACCTTCACTCAACATCATTGAGCGTAGGAAATAGGAAGGAGGAATTATTTTTGCCCCAAATTGATTTTTAAATTTTAAAGCCCAAGAAATGAAGGGGTCAAATGACCTTTGATTGACACCTAAAATATAACATTGAAAAGATCTTTCAAAGGTTATTCCTTTTGAAACTCTTCAATCAAAGCTCTTATGTGTGAGTTATATGAACCCACAAAGTAACAAGACTCATAACTTTGTAGTTCTAGGAGTTTTTGAAACTTTCATTTCAAAATTTCAAGAATTTTAGTCAATTTGATATAGTCCCCATTGCCAATCATATAATATACTATAAAAAGGAGGGTGGTGCTTCTTTCCAAGTTTGGGTCACATGATAGGAATGGATCCAAGACAAGTTTGTGACCTAATTTGGTTCCATTTGCACTAACCATTTACATTGTTTGGCTTGTGTAGGTGAAGTGAATGTGAAATGCTTGTGAACACACAAACTTGCCACTTTATCCTAATCTTGAGCAAACCCATCCTTGGGCGGTACTACTAAAAACCACTTCATCAAAATTCAAGGAAAGGTGAACCCAATTTAATTTAATTTAATTAATTTTTAATAATGATTTTTACTATTGACTTACATCACATGGATTTTGTGTTCCCCACCAATATACACTATGGAAAATGTGTAGACACTTCCATAGGCTACACAAGTAAGATATTTGTGTTCTTAAAATTCCTAAACCCTTATCATAAATTGTCAAATCACACCATTGTAAAAATTATTTTTTTGGTTTATGAGTTATAATCATTGAGGTATGACCCAAATTGTTGATTGAAACGAAAAAATAAGAAGTATTACAAATTTGTAGACATGAATGGCCTTTTAAAACCTTTTAGTTTTGACCTTCAAAAATTGTTCAAAAAATTGTGGTTGGTTCAATCCACTATCTATTAAATAAATAAAAACGGAGACTATTTGAGGCCCTCCTAGAAATTAAAATCTTAAAAAAAAGTGAAAAAACATGTTCCTTTTGTGTTCTTAAACAAAGGAACCTCAAGTGTTACTTTATTGAAATTTTTTCCTTGATCACTCATTTGGAATATTAAATTAATTTTTTTTTGTAAGTGCAATTGAAGTTTTCAAATTCTACATGACTTAAGTAATCTTTTAATATAAAAGTTGAAATGAAAAGCTTTCCTTATGCGAATCCTATGTTGTCTTAAAGTTGGGTGGGAATTTTGAGGTATCAAATTCTTAGAGGTACCACCCAAGGATCAATTTGCCTTCCCATCCCAAAGCTTTTACATGGTCCTTTAACCTTCAAATGCATGAATTTAAGGAGCATGACCTTGGTCTTTTTTTGCTACTATTAATTTGGGGAATTAACATGAAAACCGTTCAACCAATTGGGTGGCATATTAGTTTACACGTCTTGCATCATCCCTAAAACATGCTAGGTAGGACAAATTATTTGAACATGCCAAAAACATGTTGAAAAAGACTTAGATGTTTTGAAACATGTTGTGAAGGTCTTACACACTTTGAATCTTGGTTGAAACATTTAAAACACATGCAAAGGAATGAAATGCTTTGAAATATGGTTGAAACATGCTTAAAATTTGTTGATAAGGAATGAGATTTTTATGAAAAAGACTTAGATGTTTTGAAACATTTTGTGAAGGTCTCACACACTTTGAATCTTGGTTGAAACATTTTGAACACATGCAAAGGAACTAAATGCTTTGAAATATGGTTGAAACATGCCTAAAATTTGTTGATAAGGAATGAGATTTTTTTGAAAAAGACTTAGATGTTTTGAAACATTTTGTGAAGGTCTCACATGCTTTGAATCTTGGTTGAAACATTTTAAACACATGCAAAGGACTTAAATGCTCTAAGATATTTCAAAGCATTTAAATCCTTCTCAACACGTTTTAGGAATTCTTTTAAAACATATATTTCTTTCTAGGCATGTTTTAGAACATGTAATTGTTCTGACATGTTTCAACCATGCTTCAAAACATGTAAGTCATTCTTGGCATGTGTTATACATGTTTCATGCATGATTCAAAATGTGTAGCCCTTTTCATTATGTTTTAAAGCATGTAAGTCTTTCTTAACATGTTTCAACCATGTTTCAAGGCATGTATGTCCTTCCTCACATGTTTTTGGCATGTACATGTAAGCCCTTTCCAACATGTTCCATGCATATTTTTTAGCGTGTTAATTTTTCATGACATACTTTAAATCATATAATACCATCTTGGCATGTTTTAAAACATGTTATTTTGGCATGATGTTCTATTGTAAAGTCTCCAAGGTTTAAAGGCTCAAAACTTCTACGAACCTTAACCAAATGAATGCAATCATATTAACAAGAATCACAACAAGTGTAATTAGCATGCTTGGTTTTACATGTCTTAATGTCAACAACTATATTAATGTTGCAAAATTTTAACACATATGTAAATGCCAATATTTCTAATATATTATTAATACATGTGGAATTATTTGGAATGAATTTAGTGAGTATATGATATTCAAAAGCATTATAACTAATTCTTTTGTAATTTTTTTCATTTTTAAATGACTTGAAATGCTTTCAAATGACATAATAATATATGATAATTATTCACACCTTTACATAATAATAATAATATATTATTATTATTATTATTATTATTATTATTATATTTTTGTCATAAATATTTTTGGGCGTTGTAAGAATCATGGAGTTTTTAATCTATCACTTTTTATAATTGATCTTGGTTTGCCACATCATCTTGACAAGTAAACTCACTATTTTGTGAGTGGTCACTTAAGTGGGCAATGTTGACTATTTTTATCATGTTTTCACTTAAATGTGGCATGTGATTCCATTATCTTATAACACATGTCAAGAGTTTTTTAATGGTGTTTGAAATTTTTTAATAAAACATGATTTAGATCTTCAAATTGCATTGTGAATGGTAAGCTACTTTTCGCAACATCTATCAAAAAATATATTTCTATTTGCATTACACAGTACTATCTTTCACGGGGATGTTTCTAACGATACAAAGCTCATACCCTTGAAACATGTTTCAACCCCTCATACTTCATTTCAAATAAGAATAAATCAATAAGTGCATGTTTCAAAAGTTTCAAATTTCTTGTGTTTTAAAAGAGTTTGCACATACAACTCAACTTTTGAAATTTTACAAAACTTTCAAATCTCTAAACATGTTTTAAAGACTTTTAAAAACTTGACAAACTAGATTTCATGAAATGAATTATGTCCTTGCAAGGACTTGAACCTTGACATCAACAAACGAATAAAAAAGAATGAACAATCAATGAAAATCATTAGAAAGCAATAAGAAAATTTGAAATATTAAACTTACAAAAATAAAACTAATATATGTTTATAAACCAAGAAAATCTACAAGCAACAAAAACTATTAAACAAAGATCAAGAATCAAGAAACGACTCAAAAATTTAATAACAATAAAAAATAAGAAATTATGAACAAGCAAAACAAAAAAAAATCTAAACAAAAAGCAAGCATAGATCAACATGTAAATCAAGATGGGCAAGAAATTGAATTTTGAATTTTTGAAACTAGGGGGCAGAGGTGGGTACCATGTTTCAACTTTCCACACCTCAAAATGCATAAGACCAGAGCTTAATTGTGGAGTTTCATTACTGGGTTTTTTCTGGGTACAATGCAAAACCCTAAATTGTCATTTAGGGGTGCTCTAGGTGGCAATTAATTTCAGGTTCAACTTGTGGTCCTGTAGTCTAGTAGTGTATCCATGTGGTCTTCATTGTTCAATCATGTGATGCATAAAGAAATGAATTGTTGAAAGATTTCAGTCCACCAAATTTGAACAATCCTTCAGGTACAATGACTTTGCACTGGTTGATTTGCTTGCCAAATTGTAGGTAGTCTCAACAACTCGTTTAAGCATTAGCCTCCACCCGACTTGCAAGTGGACTTTATGGGAATTGTGTTGCATGGTCCTGAGATGAAGATTGATCCAATTTTCCAGAACACAAAATCAAGCCCTGTTGTATTAGACTAGAAGTATTTTGACTTTGTCTCAACAAGAAAATGTCAGAAATAAAAGATCCTTTTAAAAAGAAGAGATGAGAGGGTGCAACAAATACCAAATTTCAATTTGGAGTAATGGTTTGAAAGTATTCATAATTGTAATCAGGTTTCTTTTTTCAATATTTTGTGATGTAGCCACACTGGTGATCGAATCATCACAAGAGGAATTAGCCAAATTTGGTAGGAAAGGAAAGTAGAAAAATTTAAGAATCATGCTATATTTTGGCAAACCTGCTTGAAACCTATTGTCCAAATATGGCAATTTCAGAAAAAACATTCCTCAAAATCTGGCGCCAAAGTGACCTCTTTCAACTTCAGTTCAATTTGTCAATAATGAGTTGAAGGAAGAGAGAAAGTATGGAGTAGTGGTTGACATGTTATGTCAAGGGCAGATGGAAGGTGCACATGTTTCATGTTGTTGGTTCTAGTGAATGTTCCATACTACATAGTGTTCAAAGGTGAGAGAGTTTGGATGTCTTGCTTTGAGAGAGCAAATGATGGGTTCAAAATACTAAGGGTATTGGAATCATGGAAAGATAATTGCAAAACTTATAGAATCACATTGCATGAAAGGCTCAACAAGAGGAGATGATGAGTTGTTTTGTTATGGTGATGTATTTTGAAGAGTGAAACAAATCGGAATTTAAGGAGGGAGCAGGGTAATGGTGTTTGGAACCTGAATGAATTGGTTGAACAAATGAGAAGTGGTTGATGTTCTTTTAGGAGTGCAACGGTATCTATGTGCCAAGAATTGCAACCATGGTGATCAATGGGCTGCTTGCCAAGTAAATCAGTGATAATACTTTGTTAGTAGGCTTTGTACCATTCTTGTTTTGCAGCTGATCATCCTTTGCTTTGGGCACTCAAGGTTTGAGTGAAAATTTGCACATTCACATTTCCGGAAATAATTCATCTCCATGTCTTTTTATGGGCCCAATTCTCACCCAGCCCAATAGGCATCTGATAATACTTGAGTGGTTTCCACCCTCATGATCTTTAAGTTTTAAGTACAATCCTTGCATAACAGTCCATTTAGCTTATTCATTGTTCGCCCTCACACAATAGGAGGGTGTTTTTTTTCCCAACAAATTTTGTTGTTTTTTTAAAACCAAAAATGTTGAAGTCTTTGTTTTTTCTAGTGTAAATTTGACTAATTTTTCTATTTTGAAACTTTTGGTATCACAAAATTGAAAAACAATTCCCTGAAGATGGGTGGCCTAATTATTATGAGATGATTGTGTCCTCTTCAGTTGCTTTCTAGGAGTGTAAATTGGCATGGTATAAATGGCACCAGTTAATCATAACCACTTGAGGTGAATCAAATGTCAGTCTGCACATCTTTTGGTAATACCTATGTTGCTTTTGGGTGCCAACTTCTTCTTGTTGCAGACAGAAATTCTCAGCTTACATAAAGAGATTTACTTGTCAATTCCATCACCTCTCCCCCAGGCTCTTTTTCTTGATGTTGAATTGGGTTGGTGATCAGCTGAAATCCAACAAATTGTGAGTTGATATCATGGGACCTTTCAGCTCGTACTGCTCACTCTAATCCCCAGTGTAATAACTATGTTTGGAATAGTTCCAGAGTTGTCTCCTTCAATCACCATCTCTTGTACATAAATTCATACATTTCGGTACACCAAAAGAGCAACTCCACTGATGCACTGTGCGGCATATTTTGGATGAAGAAAAGTCAAAACACGTTGATTTGGCTCAGCAAAGTGATTTTGGCCCAGCAATTTTGCACATGATGCTGAGGCTGGCAAAAGACTCAGCACACCGACACCCTAAAGGCGTTACCTACTGCTGATTGGCTAGATTGTTTGATTGGTCCAGATGGGTTGCTATTGGTAGTCTCCCAGCTTTTGCACGCCCAGTTTCAGTTTTTTGGGCAAGGTTAAGAAAGAGTAAACAACTAATCTTGGATGTGAGAAATGCTGTTAAGAGGGCCACATACTGAGCATGGGTGGACCTGCTCTAAGCACTCCAATAATAAGTTGCAGTGAGACTTCTGCACAACCAAATACTGAAGTGAACCCATGGAGTGAATTGTATGCAATTTCCTTCCAAACTGACTGTATCCATCTACTTGCAATGAACCATTTTAAGACTGCCGACTTTCATTCCCCCTGTTGAATAGTTTGTGCTAAGGCTGACCAGAACAGAAAAGTGACTCTTCTTTTTCAAAAATCTACCAAACAATGGTATTGTCATTGCTGCTGTTGTCAATTCCAAATTGTCCAACTACTCAATGCATAAACTTTTCAGACTCTTCTGGTGACTGAAAAACCTCTTGCACAGAATTATTAGTGATGATAGTTTTGCTTCCCTAATGAGACTTGGTGGTACTTTCTAGAACTTGGGTGAAAGAATATGACACAGGATGCTTTACTTGACTTTGAATTGTTTTAGAGCAGATCCATCCACATGCATAATGTAGGCTTCAGCAACCAATGTTTACCACATCCAAAATGGTTTACAAGTGATTTGAAAGGATGAAGCCATTGCAAGCACATTCTCTGCCTTGCGCAAATGAGAAATTATATGGGAATGAGAATGGTCCTGAAAACTAGCCTCTGCAATTTGAGCTTGTTTTGCATTACTGTGTAAAAGTTCAGGTGGATCTGCCAAAAACAACATCTGTGAAACCTTGACAGCAGTGATAATGAGGAAGGTGGGTATAGGAATAAAAGCAGTGGCTATGCATTTAGAAATGCACAGACAGAGTCATGAGCGAGGGGACCAGCAGCAGAAGCAACACCATCAGGTTAGTGTATTGATGACATCAATTTGAGAAAGTCCAGGTTTAGGGTTTAGGGTTTAGTGGCAGTGGTGTTTAGCAAAACATGTGTGAACCCATGATGTTTTATCAGACCACCATGATAGTGTGTCCATGTGAGGCAATTCTGCCACTCTTTCTGGACATGACTGACCTTGCTTGAAGAATTGGAAAAAAATTATTCTAGTCATTGGAGGTAAGTAGATGCAACACCATCTATCCTATTGAATGCCAATATTCTCATGACAAATACCTTGAAGTCCTCATGAAATTCTGTGACTTTATATATCCTTAAGATGAGACCATCACGCTTTTCCATACTTGACATTGGTTCAATGTTCTTGTCAATCTAGCATCAGCTCAACTATCCATGAGACTGTGACTAAATGGATTTTTCTATCCAACTTGTTGATCTCCCATCAGCTCAACCATCTGTGGGTCAGATGCTCAACTACCCATCTGATTATGACCAAATGGATTGATTCAGTATCCTTGTTGATCTAGCATCTGCTCAACTATCCACAAGACTTTGACCAAATGGATCATTCATACAATTCATTCACAAGTCACAGTTGAATCAAATAAATGGAGTAACCTTCTGTGTAGCATAAAGGTGACTAGTGATCAGCAAGTGGTAAGCAGCAGTGATGATATGCTTAGGCTTTCAGAGATTGTAGGGTGGAAAATAAAAAAACTGAAGCCAAGTTGATAGATGCCTGAGGGTGAAACATAATGTTGCTTGAATGCAGCAAAGTACATGTTTTCAAATGCTTGCCTCTAGGACTTACATTTGATCAGGCAAGTTCATTGATTTGTGGAAACAAACAAGCATGTACCAAAGACCGGCATCATCCTTCCTGAGAAAGAGAGATTGTGTGCAGTGATGAATCAAAGCGGATAATTGACAGCTAATGTCTGTAACTCTTTGAGAGGAGCACATTGATCCACGCCAAAGAGTGAATTGTCCAAGTCCTTTCTTTCAGCCCCCTTCCTGTGTCCCATGGATCAGCCCTAAACCCTAAACCCTCTGAGTTCTGATGTTGTCTCTACTGGGTGTTTCCTTAGTGCATCAAATAAGCTATGGGTGTGGCAGAGTGTTGCATAACTATTTCCTTTCACCCACAGACAAATAATTTAGACACCCATTTTTTCCCCCTTTAAAGAAGAAAAGTTCTAACATATAATTGATTGATGGTCTCTGAAACTTCATGAGCTTCATATAACCAAGTTTCATATAACCCTGCAAGCATCAACAGCATCAAACTCCGTCTCAAAATCAGAGTTTCCAATAACAACTATGATATGTGAGCCTGGGTGACTCTCAGGTCAGTTCATTGGCTGCAGGATTGCAATTGGAGCCTGTGAAGCTTCTCATGCCATTGTCACAACTAGTGGAAACATGAGTCAATTTAATTGTGAATAGCCGAGTGCAGAGCCATTCCTGGTGATGCCCTCATCCAAGGGCCTTACCTGTTGTAAAAGGGGGAGGCTAACAGATGAGATTAAACAAGACAGAGGTAGAATCAATGGCTGATGCAAACCTTTGTGACTATGTGAACCCTCCTTGGAATGAAATATACCAGTGTTGTACGGTTATTAGAATCTGCTACAGATACGCTCTGGGTATCAACCTGGGTATATACTGTCTTACCTGGTGGGGGTGAAAACAAAAACTGAATTTGGTATAGATCCTCAGTTCTCAATCTGTTTGAAAATTTCTAAACATCACCTTTCTTACCACTGGTCGTCAAAGCTGCTAGTTCTTTGATGTTTCTGAAATAACTGGAACTGAAGGTTCTCTGATTCTGATTTTTCCTCAAAAAACTGAAACCAATGGTTCTTTGATTCAGAAAATTTTAAAGAACTGGAACTATCGATTATTTAAAAAATCAAATAATCACACAACACTGAAATATACCCTCCCTATTGTGAAGGTAAATTACACCAGATAGACATACCTCTGTTTTACACTGTACAATCTTAACCCTAAGAAAACCCTAAACCAAGAACCCAATTGGCAGAATGTGATGTGTCAATTCTCAGACGTGCCACATGTCAACCTAGGGTATCTGACCTATCTTGTACTTCAGTGTTTTTTTTACACTGCTGTCAAAAAAGTCGTGTTTTCTGTATTTCCAATATTTTCCAAAAATGTTGTACTCTGCTGTTCTTCGTACACTATGATCTAAAGTCATTTTGCCTTTAAGAATTCTTCAATAGTTTGTGCCTGTTTGTGCGTACACTCCATTTTGCAGCATGGTTGTGCTTCGATTAGAATTTGTAAAATTCTAAGGACAAGGTCACTATTGCAGATGTTGATGATCCAGAAGGTCATGTGCTCACTTTACAAGCATGCATGAATAGTTTGTTGTTTGGAGGTTCAAAGTGGTAACTTTCATCAAGGTTGTAGAGCTATGGAGAATTCATGGATAGCATGGAAGTGAATCCACCGTACAAGGCTCTAAATTTGATCATGCAAAGTTTTTCTTCATGATAACGTTAATGAGTTTGAAAAGAGAGAATGTAACAACATATGGAGTGCCAGTCCATAGGGTGAAGTGTCATTGAAATTTGTTTTTGTTGGAAATCCACATGTTTCTTTTATTTTTGGACTTTTGTATTAAACTTTTCCCTAGAAATAAAAACATTCAATGTTCATGAACATGTTTACCAAATCCTTTCATATATGCAAATGTTATATCAATATAACTTGGGAAAGGTTCAAAATTTTATTGAATCAAAACTGACTTGTACATGGTCTTGATGGCAATTGTTTAATTTTGCAATGATGGAATTATCCAACCCTAAAGCATGTTTTTTATTTATCCAAAAGTGAAACAAGGGAACAAAAGATTTGAGATCATTGAGACGAGGTGACACAAATTGCAAACATGTCTTGAAGATTTCAATTACATAAGGATGGAAACACAATAGACAATGAAATTATTTTGTTCAATGTCAAGGTTGGATGTAAATTAGTGCAATAAAACACATCATAAAGTTGTCATGTACATTGAATGTTTTTTTATTGGATGATCCAAGATGAGATGTTTAGATGCAATAATGTGCATTAAATTTTAGCTCCCTCATTTTTTCAATAGAAATACTTAATTTTTTCAATGCATTTAATTGTGAAGTCTATTTTGGAGTGTGGATTTTTGTAAGTTAAGTATTAAATATGTTCTAGCCAATTGAAAATGAAATATCCTATCCTAGTATATGTCCATGTCATTGAATATTTTGTGTTGAAATAGATCTGAACTCAAATTTACCACCTATTTTTGGATATACTTTTTTTTTTATAAAAAAGATCATTTAATCCTAGTTATTTGGAAATATTTTCTTTATAAGCTCAATAGAGCACATGGATGGTTTGCTTCCATATTTCACCCATTTGGAAGTGATTTTATTGTTTGCCAAAAGTAAGTTCAACATTCATCACAAACTCACATAGACTTTACCATAACTTGGACCCATGTTCAAGAATGTAGTATTTTCCTCATAAGATAGTACTCTAGTTTCTATAGTTCCCAATGGGGACTATGTTGATTTATGGCTTTGAATTTCCAAGACTTTGTACTCGTCTTTTTGGAAATTGGGACTTTGAAGCTTTATTCAACTTTTTGAAGCAATAGCTAGATGAAATTGTAAGATTAAATTCATCTAGCTTGCATCAAAATCTTTCCAAGGTCATGTCAAGCTTTTCAATTGGACATGATTTTGGTCTCAAAAATGTAATTTGGGTGAGCAAAACCCATTGTGACAATTTTGCACCTTAAATATTTTCAAATGATTTTTGAAAATAATGTTGTTTGAAAAATGTGAGAGAATTTTCACAAAACTATCTTTATTCCATTTTTTTGCTAAGCCAAAGAACACTTTAAAAAAAAAAAAAAAAAAAAAACAATTTGGTCCTTCAAATCCTAATTTGAACATTTAAAATTAGTACCAAAACTCAATTCTTGAAGAGGGAATGCACCTTGAAAGTCTTAGGAGTGCTTCCCGTTGATTCCTCCCTTGGTTTTCAAGGAAATGCTACATTCTAAACTTCACCATGCCCTTCACCATGTCCCAACTCCTTATATTTGGCCCAATTTTGTTTTATCAAACCTTTGAATTAGGTCAGCTTAGGAAAAGCATTTTTCTTTATCATTCCCAAGAGTTGGTTGTGACCTCAAGCTAAGGTTGCAAGAGAGATAATGGGTGATATGGTGAATTCTTTTTGTTTCTTTGTGTACTTCCAAATTTAAAAAAAAGGTTGATCAAGATTTACATTCCTTTGTGCCTCAAAGACCCCACATACATCTATGTCTTCCCTCTTTTGTTTGATGTAGTAAAGTTTTCAATATTGGAATGACTTCTTGATTGACAAATGGATGAATATATTTGGATGCATGCATCAACATTCCCTGATTTTTATTGCTGATATATTCATTCAATATTCTTGACACAAAATGATTATTAGATCTATTAAGCATTTGGCTTGGCTGATTATGCTTTACTTGGTCTATATTCCAAAGGCTAGTTGCAAAAGAAAATTTTCTTAATTTAAAATAAATATATTACCAAATTGATCATTTAGTAACATAATTTCATGTAAAAGCATGTTAGGGCAACTTGTGGAAATAATGAATCCATGTGCATTGATATTATTGGAGTTCAACTTGTTATGTGATTGATAAAACACAAACCCTAATGAACTTTGAAATAGAAGACTTGTGTCTTTGGGGGCAATGATAGGGCCTAGATAGGAGAGTATATAGGTAGCCTAGATAAGGAAGTAGGTTGCTAGGTAAGTAAATTCCTTTGGTAGACCAGGTGTAGTTATAGTTCATCAGAAAGCTCATGTATTCATGCCTTAGTCAAGTTGAAAATTTCCAAGGGTGTTATTCAGGAGTGATTACGAGTGTAGTGTGACATTTTATCATGGACTTAGACCACATTTTTTGGTCAAGGATATGGAACGAATTGTGGTGCTATTGGGGAATATTTTGAATGCAATTCCTTGAGTGCATCTTGAGTGCATGTTGCCTCGCCTCATTGCTTGAGTAGAACAAATTTTATTTAAAATTTTTTTATCACCATTTTTTATCTAAAGTTTTTAAAAAACTTTGTTACCTATTATGATTTATATTAATCAATTTAATTAGTTGTGATGCATCCCCAAGCATTTTCATTTTGTTTTTTTTGCAAGGGCACTTTGATTAGCCCATCACCAAAGACAATTTGGAAACTTTTCAACTAGCCCCACACCCTCCCCTCCCTAGCCCCAAAAAAGTAGTTAGTGTTTTTTACATGACATACTGTAGCCTAGGGTCAGTCTCCACATGGACAAAACGAATAATAATAATTTTTTTCAAAAAATTAATTCATTTTAAAAAATTGAAATTATTGATTTTTCCATGATCTATTATGATATTGTCACATGAGTAGTGAAATTATTCAGATTGCAACCTATGATAATTATGATGATTTTCGACACGTCAACTTCATTTCACAAAATTTCATTTCACTATTTTGAGGATTATTTAATGATGAAACTGACCTTAGGGTAAGGTAATATGAACTTACATGATTTTGCACTTAATTGATGTTGTGTTTTACACCTACATGGATTTAGGTGGGCTTTATACACTTACATGGAGTGTAAATAAATTCCACCATACATATGTAAACCCTAAAGCCTAAAGAAGAAGAAATCAACATGCAGTCCCATAAGGTTGAAATGTGGAAGTTATGTGAACTTTAAAGTCTACATAATATACCTGTATAATTTAAATACATTACTATATGAATGGGCCAACACTATCAAACCTAATAAACTCAAACAAATAAAACATGCATGAGTAGCCTGTAATTTCCATCAGAGTTTTTTTTTTTTCTTTTCTTTTTTTGTGCTAATTTTTTTGGGGAACAGAAGTTGTGACCATCCATTACATGATTTAGCCAAATTTAGAATTAAAAAAAAAAATTGATATGTTCAAGTAGCAATATTTAAGGATCCTTTTCAATTTGTTGGCTACCTGCGGAAACTTAATGTAGAATCTGGGTGATCAATTGTTCCCAAAACAGAGTCCAAATTCGGCAATGAGAAACCTGAAATTTAAAAATAAAAATAAAAATAGTCGTATTTCTGAAAAATAAATAAATCACCCCAGATGTGAAATTTCACAGCACAGAAAAGGCTGATTCCCACTTAAAAGAAGAGAAGAGAGAGTTCCAAACCAGCCATTTTTTGGGTGCAAAATCTCATTTGTTGCCAAAAATTTGAATTTTTTGGTCTTGAATTCAATGAATTTTTTTTCAAAACCAATTGCCAAAGTTTAAAAGAATCTCAAGCAGGTAGCCAAAACTATATAAGGATGTGAAAAAAATGCCATTTCATATTTTTTTCATAGCCTAATTTGGATGATTGCCACCACAGCTACATCACAAAAATTGGTAAATTTGCATTTTTCTCAGCTTGAAAAATATGATTTCAACACATACAAAGGATAAATTTTGTGAAAAATGGCCCTAATTTTTTTGTCAGATTCCGAAATTCAAAATAAAAATAAAAGTCCTCAGATGTCTGGAACAGGATCCAGCAGAGTAGCCGAAATATAAAAGGATTGATAGCTTGTGTACTTTCACATCTGGTTTATAGCCAGATTAATTTGGCAATTTTTTTCTCTATTGATGGTCGCCACCAGTAAATTGGCTACATCACAAAAATTGAAAAGAAAAAACCACTGACGAGTTCCAAACAAGAAGGAAAAAACTTAAGGTCACAGCCCTAAATTTCTTCTCTTATTTTGGCAAAATTTCGCTTTAAAAATAAATAATAAACTTAAATTTTTAAAAAAACACACACACACTGGTTCCAAACAAGAAAGAAAGAAAGAAAAAAACCTATTAATATTTTCTGAAAGGTGTTGTTTTGTTTCTGGTTTAATATTAATATTAATTTACCTTTCAGAAAATATCAATATTAAACCTTTCAGAAAATATTAAAATTAAGAACCTTTCAGAAAATATTAATATCTGACATACGATAAATTGGCACACGCGGGAAGTCAGAAATGGGAAGTTTCCAAGCTCTGCTTGTAAACACTGTGTTTTTTACTTCTCAAAAGCAAACCCCTTGATGCTCTAGTACCAGTTTACCGCCGAATGCATGTGTCACTGGAGGCGATTGCGGAAGAGGCGGGGTCGACAATTGTATTATAAGCTGCTTCCATTGCAAGTGAAGAGCTTGAGAAAGTCTATTGTTCTAAACCTTGGTGGAAATCTATTAAGGCAGGAGATATCTCTATGTCCGTTACAGGCATTTTAGTACTGACGTCCAAGCTTTTTGGGTGGCTGCATTGCATTTTTTTTTGTTTTGAAATTGAAAGCGCTGAGTCCGAGCGCTGAGTCCGGGTGCTCGTCCCTTCATAAATCTAGAATCATTCTAGTGGCATCACTGCAGCATCGACGCCACATACAAGGTGCGTTGCAACTCTTCCAAACTGTACCCACGTCTCTTTGGGATCCAGCTGCAGACTTTGCTTATGTTGAGTGCTTCTGCAGGCCCTCATTGATTGTGAACTCCAGCTAAATTTTTGACTCAGCATTTTTTATCAACGCCTGGAAGAATTTAAGCTGTCAATTAGATCTTCGCTAGTAATGCAGTTGACCTTATGATTAGTAGCTTCATCATGACAGGCTGCTAAAATTACGAGGTTGATCCACACGATTGGTTGCACCCCATTGAAGCTCTCATTGTTTTTGCGACCCCCCAATATATATCTAGGGGCTCATTCACGGTTGCAGTTTTTTTTTTTTTTTTTTCCTGTAAAAAAGATTTCAGCACTTTTTTCCCCTTAGTGTTTACAAATGATATGTATACCAGACAAATTTATGTGAGGAAAATTGAATAGTTCAAGTTAAGATAACTCATGTAGTGATGATGATCCTTCACATGTGAATATGATTGTGCATGTTATCGAGGGCTGTTGTTGATATGATGCAGCTATGTTGATATGTTCATTTTTCAACATGTTTTTTTCAGCACATTCGTATCCAATGGTAGTGTTAACATAACAACAACACTTTACTTATATGATTTCTTATATCATCATCAGTAAGGAACCTTGGACTTATTTTGAATGTGTGAAAAATGTGTCAGAAATGCAATACAAACCTGTTGAAAAATCACAAAATTGTAGTAGTTGCGTACGTCAATATCTATATATTAGGCGCTCCTTTTGGAACCCCAACCATGAATGAGCCTATATCTTAGCTATCTATCTATCTAAGAGACTTTGTTTTTCTAGGCTGCAATCAACGACTTTGTTTCTGTGGAGCGGGCAGCATGCAGAATCATGAGAAGCGCAGCTGCAGCTCCATAAATCACAAGCAGTTGGGATCAGGCAAGAAAGCAGCTGGATTCGACAATATGAGTCGAAATATTATTGCAGGCGAGGATGAGCGAACTGCGATTGCAATGGAGAAAATAGAGAAACTGGCGGCAGAGAATGCAGTGGTGGTATTCAGCCAGAGCGGGTGCAGCATGTGTGATGTGGTGAAGCGTCTCTTCTGCAGCTTGGGTGTGGGTCCGACGGTGTACGAACTGGATGAGTTGCAAAGTGGGCTTAGTGGGGATCTGGAGAAGGCACTGATGCGGCTAGCTGCTGCTGTACCGGGCACCGGGGATCAATCGTTACAAGCAGCGCCGCCAGTACCGGCTGTGTTCGTTGGCGGCAAGCTCTTAGGAGGTCTCGACCGGGTCATGGCCACGCACATCAACGGTACGCTTGTTCCTCGACTGAAGGAAGCCGGAGCTTTGTGGTTATAAGTAATAAGTGGACCTCGTATTATCTCCTGATGTGGATCCTACCCACAAAGTGGACCTCAACGGTTGGCTACACTCCTGTTCCAGTTGAGGTTAGCGGAACAACTAACTAGCATTTATTGCAGAGCTTCATCATGAAATGATACAGTTAAGTTCGTTGTTGGGTGTCACTTATATTGGCCACTTATGTGGGCTATTTATGTGGTAAGTAGCTTATGTGGGCCACTTGTTATTTGTTGTAATAATATGTGCACACTGCATTTACAGGGACCACAAGTTAGAAGATCCACCTGACCTGCCTACATTAGATCCAGTTTATGCATTGACTGAGACCTGTAGGTAATGTGAAGGAACTTCTTCCCAGTTCAGATGCAAAGTAATTTCACATTGATCTTGGGCAAAATTTTAGCCTCTGTGTTTGGGTGATACTCAGGTTTTTTTTTTTTTTTTCCTCCCTTCATTTCATTTTATTGATGTCAAGAATTGGAAATTTTCAACAAAGAGAGAAATTAGTCGACTGTATACCAGTTTTTAAAAAAAACCCAATTTCTTCCCAATTTTTTATTTCCAAAAGATGACAAAGAATCTTCAAAAATAACAAGCAAGATTGCACATTTCAATTTAATTTGCAACAACAAGATTGGGGAAAATTAATCTAATTCCCAGTTGGACCTTCAGAAATAACACCAAATTGCAAGGACATAACTTCATTCATAAACGCCCATAAATAATGTGCAGCCAATGACAACAGCAACTGGAGGCCAAATGGAGGGCCAATTGTGCACCCCAGTACATGACTAGATCTTACCTAATGTGCATTGAAGTCATGAGAGCTATGTTGCAACATGTTTAGGTGCAGCTGCTTATACAATGTTCTAAGTGTTCTCAGATGAAGGTTTAGCCTTTAGGCTAGGGTTAGAGTTTAAGTATTTTAGGAAATTAATAATCAATTAATTTTCCTTTTCATATAATTTTTTATTGTAATGGATTTAAAATTATAATCCTAATCAAAGAACAAATTTCACCTATCTGACTTCATACTTCATATCTGGTTTATAGCCAGAGTTGGCTAAATGTTATTTAGGATGATTGCCACTTCTTCTACATCTTCCTATGGATGATTACCACGATGGCTACAAACAAAAATTCTTTAAGAAAACACTGAAATCTGGAAAGTAGAAAATGGGTAGCCAAGGCACCAATAATCCAACCTAATTGAAGGTCATGAGGTTGTCGAGATACGGTATTGGGTGTTCATTAGGTTTTGTAGTTCATATGTTCATACAATCCTGGCACACATACAAACTGCAAGACTTAAGTGCACGTGGTGGTTCCACCCTTGCTGAGGCAACTTGTACTTTTTAGTTCAAGATACGGTGGCCTCTGCTTCTATAACTGGAGAGGGAAAGAGACTTTTGAGTATAATTTTTAGAAGGCCAGAAAAACACAATTGAAAAAAAAAATTTGACCAATTTCATGGGTGATAAGAACCTCTTCCTTGGCCCCATGAGGGATATTGGCTTCTTTTTAAAAGGGGTGGAAAAGGGCAGCGCTACTCTTGGGAAGTCATTTCTATTTTTTGAAATGGCACAGAAAAAAAAAAGGTGTAAAGCTAATTCATTCGGAAGTAAAATATATAATTTACTGAAAAGTAAATAGGGTGCTTAGAATTCATTATGAATATATACTTAGAATATAGTTAGAATATTTTTAATTTAATGAAATATTCTAAAAATATTTCACTATTTGATAGCATACCAAAAATACCTCTTTATCTCCATTTCAGGAAATATACAAAGAGTGACCACATGAAGTGACCATCCTTAGTGTAACCTCATCTCAGAGCTGTGGGTTATTGTGTACATAAACCTTGCTCAGAATGCGGAGTGGGTCAGATATCAATAGAAAACAATATTGCCCCCCACTTCCTTTTATATTAGGAGCTGACTTATATTAAAGTCCATTATTCTAGCTCCTTCAAAAAAATCCTTCTGACAAACTATTTACATTGGATTCAGAATTTATGTTGAGAGTTGGTTCTTTGGTATATCGACTTCAGGAAATTTTTTGATTAGGATCTAGAGCAGCAACCTTGATACAATCACAACACATATTATAGCCTTACCTATGAAAACATTCAGTCAGATATGTCGACTCTCAGAAGGCACTTAGTCTAACTCACAGTACGGGAGTCAAATCTCTTGAGCCATTGTAGCTTTGTTAATAGTCAGCTATAAGATCTCCGGGATGTGTGATTCACGTTCTGTCTGTTAGACTTGTACTAAGTATTCCAGCGGTGTTGCTAGTCAACCTGTTGTTGTAGCTTTTCAAAACTGTGAATGCTGTTGATTCTACCAGGTTTGCCAGGGCTACAAGTTATGCAGGTAAGGTAAATCAGTGATCAGCAGCACTGGAGTCTGCACTGGTGTGTTTGGCCAAGAATTAAATTGCAGTGTCAGTATTCCTCCAAGATATTATACTATTGATCCGACTACCGAGACTACCCAAAAAAAATGTTTTTTGGGTCATTATGATTAGCCTCGATGCAATTCTTACACAGAATATTGTAATAGTCCCTGACTAGCGCCCAAACTGGTAATGCAGTTTCTTGCAGATGGTTATACATATAAGGATTTTTTTAAAAATCTTGTCAAGCTCTCCCTGCTTTCACAGTAAGCAGCAGCTCAACAGAGAAAGGAATCTTAGTTAGCACAGATGTGAAGGCAAAAAACCTGGTGAACAGCAGGATTTTTTAAAAAGAATTTTCTAATGTTTTGGCAAGAGGAATTAGCCGAATTTGGTTACAAGTCAGAAAGGAATGAAGAAAAATTGAAGAATCCTGCTATGTTTTGGTGACCTGCTGGGACCCATTGTTTAAACATGCTGATTTCAGAAAGAAAAATTCCTCGAAATCTGATGACTTTGGCACTTTTTCATAAAAATCCTTTTTATGAGTTGCACTGAATTTATTTTTTTGGTGTAGTCAGGTAGTGAACATTGGCCCCAAAAAGAAAACAAACTGCTGGTGGACAGGTGTCATGTGTGAAGAAGCATGCATAGGTCAGGCCACAGCAGTCTGGGCCATGGACATTTTCAAAGGTCGGGCCATCTGAATCAGTAGTTCCATAGACTTTGCAAAGATAGGGCCGGCTGCCGATTTGCTCCATGATGAATTGTGTGGATATATAACTTATAGTCGTGGTTAAAACTGGGAGCAACCTGCTATTCAAATTGCCAGAGACTAATTTAGAAATCCTTGAAACTTGATTCTCTAGTTTTAGTTTACATACATTAATACAAATAGAATTGATGGCACAAATCTGAAACTGATTGTTTCCTGAACAATCTTCTTCTTCTGATTCAGTCTATAGTCAGGTAACGTAAGTCAAACAAGAAATTTGACAACAGCACTGACATGGGGTGGTAGTGGTGGTGGTGGTGGTGGTAGGCATACCAGTAGTCAAAGATTGTTGTGTTTGAGTCCTTCAAAGTTAGATCCTGGGGAAGAAAGCATGGCACACCATCTGCTGAAACTCTTTAATGCCTGAGCTTAGACCTAATAAAAAGGAAGCTTGGGATGGATAAGAGAGATGGGTTGTTGACACATCAATACGCAATTTTGCACATGTAAGTAGGCTAGTCCTAATACATCAAAGCTAAATAATATTCTGGAACATTCTGCAACAACAACAGCAGCCCAACATTCCCTGCGATTACATGGAAGGATACCTCACAGATACAAGCTTAATTTTGGCCCGGGTGTTTTTCAGTGTGAGGGGATTCTTTCTTTGAGGGCAGTTCCAGTTCTTTGTGGTTTTCAGACCAGATATATATTTGTAGGTATATCATTCTTGGTTCCCATTTTGTGAAACCCCTGCGCCTGGAACTGATCCAGCAAATAATCTTTTTTGTGGTACCCACCCCCAGAAGTGACCTGGCCAAAAATAATTTAATCAAAGAACCAGGAAAGAACCGGCGATTCTTTCATGAAAACTGTCGGGTCTTTGGAGGGGTTTGAAATACCCAGAACCAGTTGGTTCTTTGTTTCTGATTTCTTTGATTTTTGATTTTTTTAAAAAATATGTAGAGCTAGCAGTTGTTTGAAAAATCAAAGAAATGCACAACACTGGTATTTTCTTTCAGTTTTGTGATGTAGCCATACTGGCAATCATGCACACGAGGCATTTGGCTACAGGTCAGATAGGAAAGTCCAATTTTGTAAAGAATCATGCTACATTTTGGCAACCAACCTGCTGAAACTTATTCTCTAAATGTGGTGACTTTGGTGCAGTTTTTCCATTTCTCCGAGTTGCACTGGATTTTGTTTCATTGCCAAGTGGCAAGAATTCTCCCAAAAGGAAAACAATGCCCTTCATGACCCAAGTGCTGTTTTTGACCCGAGTATGTAAGTTAGGTATATTTCCATTGCACACAGGAGTCTCTTCCACAAACGCATTAGAGGTCTCTGTACAGAATCCCCAACTGAGTGTACTGATCAGCCCCCAATTTGCCAGAACTGAGGACGAAATTAGAAGTCAGGATGAAAACAGTACACAGCAAGAAAGGAAAGGACCAAACCGGTTTTCTGACTTGGATTCGTCCTCAGGAGATTCACCCCCCAGTTTTGAATTTCCCGTACTGACACCTTCGCTGGTGCTCATATTCTTAATTAAATCAAGTCTTGTGATAATAATAGAGTTATCTGTAAAGTCACCATGTCTTCACCCTGTCTTTGGGCCTGCTTTTACCCCCTATCCCCTCCTTAAATGGTATCCATCTAGTATCTATACCCTTTCTAGTTTCAAACTTTATTTATCTCTTCCTCATTTTTAGTCAGTTTTGAATGATATAAAAACCTCTGGATGCGTCAACTAGGGACTTACAAAATTTCTGTATACTCCAAAGGATATGGTGTAACCAAAAAGAAGGGTGTAGAAAGAAGAATCTCTTGTGTAGGTGTAACTCATAGTAGAAACACAACTCTTGAAAATCTAAACACCATTAATTCCAACAAATTACATTACCAAGGCTACAGACCCGGTGCTACCAAAAATTCCATTGGTGCTATTGAATTGTTAGAATAAAGTTCAATGTTCTATGTGTCAATTGCCAATTGGTACACACGTGATGATTGTTCCCTAACTTGTCATAATGGCAACAAATAGTTTGGACCATGTACAGAACCATACATCAAAAGTATAAAATCTATTAAGGTATAGCTTGAGGTTAGAACCCTCAATGTTTGGTCAATCCATGTGAGTTGCTAACCCATCTCCAACAAATGCAACAATGCAATGAAACATTGAATTCCCTATTTGATAAGCCTTAATCTTAGAGACATTTGAACTCAATGTTTGAACCCAAGTACTAGTGACATATACCAAGTTGACTTAGAATCACTTAGAAAAAATAGATTTTTTAATGCAAATTTGGACTACAAATATGTCTCTATCAACTTCCCACTTCTGTTTTCATTTCTTTCATTCTGCCCAACCCAAGGACACCCCAATTGAGGTTTTTAATGTTCACCAGATACCTAACCTATGACATGGATTAAAAAGAAACTCAGCAAATATCTATAGTACCCAATTCAAATGCATATTGATTCTCTACATGCCCCTTTTTCTACAACTCCAACTTCCTCCTTTTTGTCATCAATCTTTAGCATCAACCCCTTATAAAAATCATTCCTACCAATGTAGTCACTGGTGTAGTGGAAATCAAATACAACACCTACCAATTACAACAAGGTAAAATCTACCATTTCCTAAAACTAATCATGAAAGAAGAAAAAATGCCTACATTGCTTATGAATTCCCCTTCTTATCCTGCCTTCCACCATCCAAATCTCCAAACCTCCATTCAATGCCGCACCTTCGGCAACCATCCATAGTTTGGTGTCGATCAATTCTACATAATACAAAAATAAACAAAACTTCCTACTCATCTTCACAAGTTTTCTTGAAACAATTTTTGCTGCAGCTATCTTAGAAAAACATAGTGACGGAATAATTTCCGTCGTTAACATGTAGAAAGTTGACAGCCACTAAAAAAATAAAATTTAACCCTAAAAACTTGCTATGTTCACATGAAAATATTATCATATTCAATTCATGTTAGGTCATAATGGAACAATAATAAAAAAACTTAACCTTGAAATGCAAAATTGTTCTAATAGGCCTATCGTAGAACATAAACCCTTTTAATTCAAACAACTCATTTTTTTTTCATTCTTTGACTTAATTTAGCGTTTTTTGTGGCATTAGAAGCATTAGGTGGAAGGTTATAATTGTTCTTGAAACATCGAAAACAAAATAGAGATGTGTGAAGATTCAGCCTCCTTTGAATCCTTAAATGTATGGTCGTTGGTTTGTTTACCTTAAAGTTATATTATGTTGTGATTCTTTTTCATTAAAATTTATCTCATATCATTTGTCAACAAATTCAATTTTGTAAAGTATATATTAAGGTGAAAGAATGGATTTATCATAATTTCACTTTAAACATTCAAAATGCATGAACCATATTGGATGAACCAATAAAAAAGGCATGTACCAATGAAATAAATTTGGGATCTTACTTACCTACCTACCTATTTATGTACTTAGCTTATGCTAGGTTGCATATTCTAATCTAACGTACACTAAGATAGTTGCCTACCCTAAGCCAAACCTATACTAAGTAGTTGTCATGATTATACTATTTGTTATTTTTTTTTAACTTATTATTTATTGCAATGTGTACATCATCTAATGGACAATCTTTATCCAAATCTAATGCACAATGTTTTCCCATGTGTATACGTCCTAACTCTTTGTCATATGTGACTACCCATTTTAGTCGTAAATTGAGTTGCAAATTGTCATGCCACATAGGCATATGTGATTACACATTGTAGTTGTAACAACAAGTTGCAAATAACGATGCCATGTCATATGGATGAAAAGTTGGTGTTAGTCACATATTGATGTGATTATCTTTTTGATTAGGTGCCACATATTGTCTTCTGCGATTGAAATTTTATGTGATTTGTCCAAGGTGATTAGACATTATAACAAATCACATGTGTCATTTATGATTAAAAATCAATTGTAAATTTAATTGTTGATTTGCAAATTTGTTATACTATAATGACAATATGGAAGGATCCCTAGACAACTAAGGGGTAAATACCACCTACTAGTATCATTTTCAATGGTGAGAAAATGAATCCCAAGTAGAATGTTCCAAAAAGGAGGAGAATGAAGTTTGTGTTTCTCATGTTTATAAAAAATCAAAACAACAAAAAAGTAGCAAGTGTCATTTCTTAGTGAAAATTTACTACCAAGTTACTCTTAAAACAATTATCACAAACAATAATGGAACAAAAAACCCATAAACATCAAGATTGCAACATGGGGATTTTGATCTTAGGTTAATAGACAATAAGAGGGTAGTTGAAGGGTTGTCATAGTGTCCATGCATCCATCAAGATGTCATGTGTTCATTTGGACACATGTGATGCCCAACATCATGTCAAAATAGGGGTCAACATATGTCAATGCCAAGATCAAGCTATCCGAGCAAGGTTTAGGGCAATCAAAACTCATATTGTTTAGTCACCTTAAACATTGTGGCAAATGAAACAATGTGCGGTTGCCAAATGCACCCAATGATTAAAGTCGTTTCGGTTGCCACAAGCACCAATAACTGAAATAATTTTAGTCACCACAAACACCCAATAACTAAAATTAATTCGATCTTTACAAGTAGTTAGTGACTAAATTTATTTGGTCAATGAAGATTTCGATCGTTGCACTAGAACCATTATAAGGAATTTGTAAATAAACAACTAGATTAACAACTAGTTTTTTATCATAATTACCACATTCCACTTGTTGTAAGGCCTAATTGCTTTGGATAAGTTGCATAAAATTCTAATCACAAGATACAATACATGGCACTAAATTATAGTGACAGTTGCATAAAGATGCGACTTACATGAACATTCTATTCATCCAAACCAGCTTATGTGGCATCATCATTTTGCAACTAATTTTATGACTACGTAATATAATTGCATCATTTATATATATTTAAATATCATTATATAGATATTAAAATAATATTTTTGAAATTTTATATATTTATATTAATTCTAATTTCATTAAATTCAACTAGTACCATGTTGACACATGTCATTACATAGCCTAGGTTTAAAGTTAGTTTAAGTTGCTAGGTAGGCCACCTATTATGCCTACCTAAGCTCACCTAATAAGCACCTAGCTTAAGTAGGCTAAGTAGGAAGGGAATATTGGGTCAACATCCCACTATTGACCACAACCCATGTTAGTTGTGAGAATTGATCCTTGAACCCCCAAGGATGGAGATCAATTCTTTTACCACCAAGCCACCCCACTTGTTGTGACAAAATGGTAGTGTGCATTTTATTTAGCATATTTTGTTTAAAACATTACACAAAACATAATCTTTGATATCTAATTAAGATTTTGTCTAAATGACAATATTAAAGTTTAAACTTAATTTTTTTCAATAATGTACACAAATATAATTTTCTCTTCTTAAAAATATAAATTGATTAAAAAATGTATTTGAATTTCATTATTGAATACAATTTCAACAACCATTTCGTGCAAAATTCAATCACATGATTTATAAATGGATAATATAATTATAAATAAATAAATAACTTTCATATTAAAAACCTTCATTGATTTTTAAAATTATATTTTATAATTTTCCTTTTGATATATCATAGTCTTACCTATAAAATTTAATTTAAATGTGTGATATATAATGTATTCACATATAATAAAATATAATAAAAGCTCTTATTATATTTAGCCATATTATTTTGATGTAAAAGATTAATCTAGATATCAATTTTAATTTCTAAATATTAATTAATTTTATTATGTTTACACATATGATATTTCAAGTTTTACTTAAAATTATGATAAAATTTTATGTAAAAATAAATTATGTTTTTTCACATCTCAAGCCTTTATTTAATTCATAAAAAATTATACTATACAATTTTGTTTGTAATAGATCATAATTGCATCAAAAAATAATAATTTAAATGTATGATATATAACATATTCACTATATATTGTTTATAAATGGGTCTAAATTCCTTTTACTACCTAGCCTATCAATAAATGAATTACATTGCCTACTTAATTAATTAAAAAATATTATGACATATCAACATGAGAAAATACTTACTACTTAGCCACATACATATTACTAATTACCTAGCCATATTTCTACCATTAATTGCCATGGGTCCTTTGAAATTTTCACAACCCCACCAAACCATACTATACATTTAATGGTCAATTCATTGAAGAAAGTTAAAGGAAAACTATTAGACCACTAAATCCAACAATTTCATTGGCTAACTTTTTTTTTCACATTTAGTTACATGTGCATTTGCAACTAAGATTTGTAGTTACAAATCAAGTTGAAAAGATGCCACGTGGTGTCCAATGGCCTATGAACCACCTTTCAAGCTATAGAATCAACTACAATTTCATCTATTTTGGGATGCCACTAAAATGAATGACATAAATGTATTTTTCATTTCATCCAAATCAACATTAGTCACAAATATAAGTTGCATATGTAACTATAAACCACTTTGTAGTTGTTTTTACTAAGTGCCACAAAAAACAATCATATTTATAGTTGCAAAAATGATTGATTTGGACAAAAATTGCAAACACAAAGGTTGAAATGGACAAGATTCCTCGTAGTGAACTGGTGATTGAACTATGGCAATTTAAAATATAGATTTTTAACGTTTTTATGGGTGAAATTTCTTTTTTTTGGACACAAAAATTGGGAAAATTAAAGAAAATTTTGAGTTTCAAATGCAAATTCAACAAATTTTCCTATATTTTGGCTAAATCTCATAAAAATCTTGAGATTGATTTTATAATATATATTTATATTATAGAAGTTTTCCATTTGCATCAATAATATTGGTTCAAATGAATATTTATTGATTTTATTCCATTATTTGATGTGTATTACCTTTTATTAGAACATTTTGTATTTTGACATGGGCACATGGACTTTTTAACTTGTCAAAATATTGGCAAGGAAATATTTTGGGGACATGAAATGATGTGATATATTTCACTATTTATGCCTTTAACATGTGCATAAGGAAAATCATAATATCAATGCAAATGAACCAAAACTTGTGAAATTCTAATTTATTCAATGAAAATCTGAGTGTTATTCAAATTTCAAAGATAATCACACATGACATCATGATTCCTTGACAAAAATAGTTCATTTTATAAAATCCAAAAATCCAAAACACCACTTTTGACAATTCATATATGCATCTATTATAAACAATCTATGGCTACCTTTGGTAACATTCCTTAAGTAGAGTTGTTAAAGGGGTAGGATGAGTATTTGATTTTGGATGAACAAGGCAATTAGGATAGGGACTGATCAGGGAACTTTGTTAGTTTGAATTTTTAATTATTGTTGTTTTGATCATGATGATGTGACTTGGGATAGTTCAAAAGGTTAGAGTTCGGAAAAACATGAAAGAGAGAAGATGAGACACGAAGTTTAGAAAAAGTAGGAGTTGTAGGTATTTGCAATAGAAAACTATAGATTTTGTTTTGATATAACATAGATTTTAAGTGTTGTCTTGGATATTTTTCAAAAAAAATGGGATTATGCTATAATTTGGATTCATGTTTTCAATAATACAAAAAAACACAAACTTCTATAGTGAATTCTATATACATCTTTTGTATGAATTTTTTGTAGTATCATATTATGGTGAGATGAATTGTGTACTTGTTCGGAATTTTTTACAATGCATTTTAAATTGCAAAGTTTGGTTATATGCAATAACCATGAATCTGATGTTGGAATGATGGTAGTGTTAAATTTGTTGAAATTTAAAACATGAATAGTGAACATACGCATGTGAAATGCAAATCTATTATTACAATAATGTGAAATATTTTGCAAGAATATAAATTTCATTTATACCATTTGGCAACCATCTTGTGGGGAATTGTTTTTTTAATATTCTTTCTTTCAGTAATAGGAAGGTTTTCTGCAAATTTTGTTGTATACTATAGATGAGAATGTTCATATGAGTAGTGTTGTTTTTTTTTTCAATGTAGAATTTTAAAAGGTATGTTAGAAAGTATCAAAGGTCTACGCAATTGACATCATAAGGACTACAAAAGGATCTATAGACTTTAAAGACAAAGAATTGTGAAACAAGATGAATCGGATGGTGACCTAGAGTTTACAACAACAATTGGACTTGAAGGCAAATTAACAAATTATTGAAAGTAATACAAAAGATAATATTGAAAATGGAGAGGAGTATGCAGGGCTTACAAAAACCCCGTATTAGAATTTGATGTTGGACAAATGAGTTTTGAGAACAGAAGAAAGGCCTATGGGGCACATGTCATTTCTACCACAAGAAGTGGTACGGTGGGACATATGGACTGGGGGTCATCAGAGAAAACATAATTCTATACCATAATTTCCATGGAAAGAGATCTAATCGAGTACTCATCCGAATGAGTGGATGCAATATACTTCTTAGTTGTAATCTATTGTTCAAAGTTGTAAAAATTAAAACGGAGCAAGGATTTCTATAGTACCTCATCAACCATAAGAAATCTCAAGTCCAAAGTTAATGACTAACCAAGGGAGGGATGTTACAAGAGGTATACAACCCAGGTTTGTGTATTAGTTTGCATTTTCAGAATATTATGAACCAATGGAACACTGGGAGGTGGATGAAAACACCAATGTTGATGTGTTTGAAAAGACTAAGGAAAATTACCCAAGATCATCTGAATGTGTAGAGGCACAGGTGAATGTGTTGGATGAAGTATTGCAATCATACTCTTATAAAGGGAATCCAGAGTTAGATCAAACAAGGCACGCAACCAAAACATGAAATCATGAATTTGTGGATTCAAAGATGATTAGGTTACTTTCAAAGGTTTGTGCATTTTGTGAAGGACATGCAATAATGGATTGTCCTTTTGTGCCTTTTCACATTAAAACAAGTATTGCTAGGCATGTGGAGTGATAGAATGTGGTAGGAGCAAATGGATCAACCATAGGAACATGAATCAAGAATTCTTGTAATGTAAAATAAATTTAAAAGCATGGAGTTGGGAAGCCAATTGGGACCACAGAGTTGATACATTTGTCCATCTATTCAAACTAGGAGCAAAGAACCAAAGGGATATTCACATCCACATATTGCACCATAGTGGATACCAATGGGTAAACCGCAAACTAGAACATCATCGATCTTGCGTCAACATAGCTCCACCAATAATGTCAAAAGCTAAAGTTATTGAAATCCAAAAACAACATGCTTGAGTAGGAGTTATTCAATATTTGATGCAAGTATAACAAACATAGGACTGGAAACGGTTGTTGTGCCCAGCATAAGTGTTATTAGAAGGGAAGTACTAATTGGATATGCAACAAAATTAAGTAGCAATCAAGTGGAATTTTGGGTCGAAATTGGGCACTACTAGCAACTATTACTAGAGTTGTTTACACACCTCAAATGGTGTTTATTAATCCAATAACGACTACTCATGTGAACTGGACCATAGATTGACCACTTATGAATTCAATGGCTTTTGGAAGGTATAGAAGTGTAGATGCCGCAAATCCAAAAAGAGGATACCGAGACCATTTACTATGACTGCACCAATTCTTGATCACAAAAATGGCCATTATGTTAGGCCAAACAGGGTAGCTTTTAAATATCTTGATTTCAAAAAAGATGTTGATCCAGATGCTCATGTTAAAGTGTTCAATTCTTTAGTAAAAGCAAATGCAGAAACTTCTAAAGAGTATATCATTAATGTGTTTAGCTATACACTAAAAGACATGGCATTAGACTAGTGCCATAATTACATGTAAAAATTTCCTCACTATATTTTTTCAAAGCTTACATAGGCATTTTGCAAACATCATCGAAAGACTCAAAATAATGAGTAAATATACATGGAGTTAAAAAAACATGAAGTAAGAGGAGACTGAGTAGGTGGAGGTTTATTATGAGTGGATTCAAAAGTTGGTTCATGGTTTACAAGTACCAACCACAAATAATTTTTTAACTACTATGTTTAAAACGAGTTTGTAATCATACCTTAGAATTGCGATTACAAGGATGAAGCGATCAACATTACAACAACATATGGAGGTGGTAATGTTGTCTAAAAAAAGGTATGACTACTGCAAAAGCAAGGAGTGCAATGTCAACACCACAAAGTACCAAACATGCACTACTAGCAAAAACACAAAGTAATATAGGGAAGATTGAAAAACATTGCACAAAAAATGGGATGACAAATCATAATGTGGAGACATGCAAAAAGAAGAAAGAGCAAACCATGGTGGCAACCATGGAAGCAACACAACTAAGGTAAAAAACAAAGAAGAAATTTTCATATGTATGTCACATTTATGGTTGGAATGACATAAAATGACAGATTGTCCAAAGTTTGCTAAGATGCAAAAAATGTTTCATGGGAAATCTATGATAGTAACAAAGGTTCAACCTGTTACTGAAACTTAAATAGTCATTGCAAATGTGAATGTGGTGGATGTTAATGTTACCACAAGAAATAAAGTAACTAAAGAACATGTGTTCAAGGATAGAGAGTCAAAAAAAAGCAAAAAGTGTTTTTGACTGGGAGAAAGAAGAGTGGTTGAAATAGTCAATGGTGGAGATAATTCAACATATTCAAAAAACACAAACCTAGACAAAAAGGGCCATCCACATCCATGGAGGGATGGAACTCAACCTAGCCAAATATGCCAAATACTACTCCTATGGACACATAGAAATCTTAGGAAGTAGTGAATTCATAAGGGAAACTGATCACAGTAAAAGAGATTATTTTGGACATTGCTAAGTAGATGCTAAAAACAAGTTATATTTTGAACTTAGGATAGTTGCTTAAAATAGCTCCTAAGCTAAAGAGATATCTTTGGCAGAAGCTAAAATTAGAAAATACTTAGAATGTAAGTAAAACAACCACAAAGAAACAAGTTGGTTTTTAAGTACTAGAAGTAGGGATAATTACTATAACAATAAATAATCATATGGCAGTTATCCAAGTACAGATTGGGAAGAATACAATAGAAGATGTGTTACTAGATTTGAGGTTGTGGAGGTAATATTATCACAAAACAATTGAGATTGAGGTTGGGGCTTCCAAAGCCTAAACCTTCACCATATAATATGAGGATGGTAGATTAAACAACCACAAAACCAGTGGGGTTGATCAAGGATCTAAATATATATGTTCATGGCATTATTTACATAACTATGTTTATTGTACTTCAAAATAGTGTGGTAGATTCTAGTTATTCCATGTTATTGGGGAGACCGTGGTTGAGGGAAGTTAAAGTGGCACATGATTGGGGAAGTAACACTGTTACCATACAAGGGGATGGGACAGTTCGAACAATTACAATTACCAAACATTTGGGAAGTGAAATAAGAAGACCAAAGGTGTTATTGTGCTACAATTATCAAAATGGCATCATAGATGAAGAAGAAGATATCATCTTTGCTACAGAGTTAAAATTGTTCTCCATAAAAACAATCATTTTACCTGAGACAATTCAATCTATGAAAACCACAAATGTGGGGATCATGAATATAAATGTGAAGATGAGTATTTAAAAAAAGGGATCTAAAGGCCAAAGCACATAGAAAAAGATACCTAGCAACAAATGTGAGCCAGAAGTAGCTTTAGAGGATAAGGTGTCTATAAACATATTACAGACATCAACCAGGGAATGTTATAGTGGATGACATTCCAACAAACATCAAAGCATAGGGATTGTAAATAGCTGGATGGATGTTAACTAAAAATCAATAATTAATGAAGTTTAATCTAGGAATTGATGCAGAACAACAAATGGTGAAGATTAATGCACAATTGAAAACATGCAAGGTGCTGGAAGTGGAACAACTATTGAAGGAATTCAAAGATGTTTTTGCATGGACATACAAAGATTTGATAAGGATTCCACCAGAGTTGGCACAACATAGAATTGAGTTGGACATTATTATACCACCGGCACATCAGGCTAAATACAGATTAAATCCAAATTGTGCTATAACAATTAAACAAGATATAGATAAGTTGTTAGTAGTTAGATTCATTGAATCTATAGAAGAAGCTACATGGTTATTACCCATAGTAGTAGTACCCAAAAAAAATGGCAAGCTAAAAATTTGTATAGATTTTAGAAAACTAAAGGCGACCACAAAGAAGGATCCATGCCCATTACTTTTCACAAATGAAGTGTTGAACACAGTAGCAGGGTATGAGACGTATTCTTTCTTAAATGGATATTCAAGATATCATCAAATATTTATAACTCCAGAGGACAAATACAAGATTGCATTTGTTACAGACTAGCGGGCTTTTACATGGAAGGTGATGTCGTTTGAAGTTTAAAATCGACCTCCAACATATTAAAAAGCCATGACCAAATAATTTAGAAAGTATTTGGATAATTTTATGAAGATATTTTTTGATGACTTTACGATGTATCACGACATGGAGAGTGATTTGTAAAAGTTCAGATTATGTTTCCAAAAGTGTAAAAAATATGACATTAATTTAAATCCAGACAAATGTGCATTTATGGTATTTTTAAGGATGATTTTGGGTTTTATTGTTTCCAAAGAAAGGAAATTACCAAAGCTAAAGATAATACAAGAAATAGTAAACATGCCACCACCTAAAAATCCCCAACATATTCAAGTATTCAATGGGATGGCATAATTTTATAAATGTTTTATAAAAAAAATTACTGCTATTATGGCACCTATCACTAAACTGACCAAAAAGACAAATAAATTTCTTTAGTTAGAGGAATGTCAAAAGGCTTGGGAATTGATTAAATAGAAATATATCAAAGCATCAATATTGATACCACAAAACTAGCAAGTGGAATTTCATGTTCATACAGATGTGTCCTTGTTAGTTGTGGGGGCTATGTCGTCTCAGAATGTAATAGGGAATAGTGCTCAACCAATAGTGTATGCTTCTAGGCTTCTAAACATAGCAGAACAAAATTATAGCATAGAATAATTTGGAATACTTGGCATTAAATAAGCTTAGCCATGCCTTTTATAAAAGCCAATGCTATAGCTTACATTGAACGTCATGAACAAAAGTTTCAAAAAAATGTGAAAGTGCGTTGGTAAGACTTAACAAGGATACTTAAACTAATGAACAAATATATATATTCATTTCCCTTATGACCTTGATCAACACTCAAGAATTTTTCTTGCATCCAAGATGTTAAACATCGTCATGTAGAGAAAGATCAAAAGAAGGACATGCAATAATGGCCAAAATTCAAGTCAAACCCCACAATAAATAGACCAGAAAGAACTTGAGTTCAAATTAACAAGCTCCAAATTTCCCCTGATACATCTGACTCAAACATCAAACATCAAATTTCAAAAAATTTGATCAAGAATTAAAAAGTCAAGGTTTGAATAGATTTGGAATTAGACTGCACCATAGTAAGGGGTATTGGCAAATTGAGGATTCCACTTAAATGAAGTTGATGACTATGCTTGAGGCCTAGAAAATCCAATAGAAGATATTAAAATTTCACCTAAATTCCAAAAAAGGTAAAACAAGGTATTTCAAACTTGACATAGGTGGCCATTTCTCACTATATAAAATTCTTCAGCAAGTCTGCAGTTTACATTATTATAATTGACATTGCTCACACTGCTTTATCACTTACAACAAAGTATCATAACAAGCATGTTGGATTAGCCTCTACAAACAAATAACCTATTGCAAATGCAGTATGTTAATTAAAGAAAAAATTATAGAAGAATACTTAGTGCACAACTCAACAATGAATGCTTTCAAGGTTGTCAATTATAACATAATTTGCTTAAGATAGCTTAAGGATGTTTGTAGCCATCATTTTGCCAAGAATGTTGTTTCCATTTTGCACCATGATCAAAAGTCTATGTTATTCCTATTAACACTAGTTGACTCTTGGAAAGACTATTGCAAATTTTTCTTGAACTCAAGTGTAGCTACAACTCTAAGCAGCACACTTTAGGTCAAAAGAACGTTCATTAGTATGGATGAACACTATTTTTGTTTTTGCAATGCAAATGAAAACTATGTTTTATGGGCTTCAAGTTTTTCTTTTGTACAAAAATGGTTAGGGAATACTAGGCACACCGCACATTATTTACAAGATGCACAAGCCAAAGGATATAACCACAATTGAGGATGATTCTACTGACATAATTTTGCTAGTTTTTACACAATGGGAGAAGGGTCCATACAAGCCTAACATAAATGCACATGTTTTAGGACTTGCATATTTGCTACAACCTCTAAAAGATGCGACAAATGACTTGTATGTATTTGATATTTGTTAGGTGTGTGTAATGAATAGTGAAGGATGCAGGTTTAGGTTATGGCACAATGTTTGAATTTTCCTCTCAACTTCTCAATCATTGCATCCTTTTCTTTTTTCTATCTTTGTGATGCATTTTTCTCACCATTGTTTCCAATCTCCTTGTTCAAGCTTCAAAGTTTTCCCTCTCGCATTTGCTTGTTATGTTCAATCTAGATAACTTTTATTTTTAGACCTCACTATAATTTGCTACTTTGCATAGTGTTGAGTGATTCCACACAAGCAAGCTGCATGTGTGATTAAAAGGAGTTGATGAAAGTGCTCATTCCTACCTAAGCCAAAAGTACCACTATAACGTAACATTAGGTTAACTGCAACTACACTCAACAATTCTAAGTTTCAAAATAACAAATGAGCCACGATGGATAATGACTCGGCATTCACAAAGACAAAAACCAACAACGATGATTACATACCAAGTGTAAGCGTAGAATATTTCCCTAGAACTTATTCATGTATAGTTGCTGCATTTCTTACATTTTGAGTTGTTATTTATTAATCTATGAGGACAAATGATTATCTTAATTAGGGTTTTTTCTCTCTTATTTTTCATAGTTCACAATGCCAAAATGTGTCTTTCACGACTTGGACATTTATGACTATTTTCCTATTCTAGTCATGTAGTCATGTCTTTAATCATATACTAAACTATTCAAATTTGTGACTACATTGTGACTATATGACTAGCCTACATACGTTAATAACCTACCTATGTAAGTAGTTTAACTAGATGTTAGCTACCTATTAACTATTCACTAGCTACCTATAAAATAATTAGTACCTATGGGCTAGTACTACCCATTATCTACCTACTAGATATAGGTAGTACATATGGGTGTTTGCACATTATAGTGACCTTATATGGCAATTTTTCCTATATTCTTTAGATACAAGAAAATAAAACAAAAAAATTCATTGAAATAATAAAAAAGGGACTCACGTATCTAAAGCTATCATAATCAACCTTCCAAAATGAACAAATCAAATCAAATTCATGGATAACTAATAAGTAATGGACTTTTGAAATTTGCCCACACTTTTTGTCACACTTGCAAAATTCATGGATATAGACTTTTATCTTACAATGTGTTAATCTTATGTGTTTGAAATTTTGGAATAGTTGATGAATTATGTTTAAGAAACTAAAGATCTATTGAATGAATGGAATGTGATTTTAGTTTATTTTATTATGAATTTTTTAAAATCCCAAAAACTATAATTATTTTAAAAGTCTTTTATGCATTTAAAAAAAATTCTTTTGTGATATTTTTTATATGGTTTATAACATCATGATTTGAAATTGGAAATGGAAAAAAATGGTACCTTCAATATTATCTAAATATTCATATTTTAAGCTAGTTTTCAACTAAGGATTCTAATATGTTGAAATTGTGACACCCTAGTATGCTTTTGCCTATACCTACCTAATTACCTACTACATACTTACTACTAAGTAGGTACCTATTTAACTACCTATTAAATAGGTAGTATGTATTTACCTACCTACATATTAGATATGTAATACATATATGTACCTACTACTAAGCACCTACCTACCTAGGTACCTAACTTATAAAGTAGGTTAGAAAAACATGTTTATAACAATATGGTGGTGATGTCTTGGGGATAAAATTATTATTTACAAAATGAATTTTGGAGCAGCCTTATGGTAATGAAACCTTTAAATTGTGAGGTGGCCTTTTCTGTTTTAAGGCTAAATGTGGAGGTAAAGGGTTTCAAGTCTTCACACTTGTAACATAGTGAACTAGCATAATTAGCTTAGCTTGCTAGCTAAGCTAATTTACATTCCTAGGTAGGTTAAGGCATACATTCCTACATAGGTTAAGGCCTACATTCTTAGATAGGCTAGGGCTTACATTCCTAACATATAGGCTAGGGTTTTAACATTTATACCATGTGTCTACATCTCACGTGTCTACATAGCATGGGTGGAAAACATATTTATTTCATATTTAATGAATTATATCCAACGGCCATAATTTATGGATCTCATCAACCACTGATGACTTCCATGACTTTATAGTCACAAAAGTCATAGTTGCAAATTGTTTTGCAATTGAACCACACTAGTGACTAGGTGTCCTAAATGACGTCCTATTCAATTACATAGTCATGTAGTCATAGATGTCTTCCATGACCAATAACCTAGTCATAAATCAAGTCGCAAAAGACAACTTTTCTTGTAATGGTTTCTCATCTCTCTTTGCGTCTACAAACTTTTCTTATATGTAAAGTCAATTCTTCGTTTCAAATTTTGTAGACATGAATAACTAGTAGATTCCCTCCAAGCTACCAAGATAACCAACTAACATCAAGAAGTACACAGATTTTTTTTAGGTGTAGACAATAAGACATCAAAAAATTAGGTTCATATTATGATCTTGGGCCTTTTTGTGCTATAGGTTGCTTACACAAGTTTTGGTGAAATCCTCTTAAATTTGTAGACCTTGCACTCTAGTAAATATTTGTTTACATATTCATTCCTTTCTAGATGTAAATTTACATTTCCAATAGCAAACCATCAAATGTTCTATATCCATGTTTGTTATGGATTTACATGGTAGCAATCCAAGAGTAGATATCCAAAGTGTGTTTGCTCCTAATCATTGTTGAATCATCATCATATAAAGATTTCAACTTGTTCTTATACAAAGTTCTTTGCAATTTTATCTAAATTACATCATGTGTGATTATTTGAATCCTTGAATGTGGTAGTGGGCAAAAAAAATGGTGGTTAATAGAAGTTAGATCATGTTGTTGTACTAGATCACTGGTGTGGTCTGCCACTTTATTAAAACAATTTAGATCATGGGTTTGTTGTAGTTGCTTTGTTACATGATTGTTTGGTCAATTGTAAGTTTCTAAAACAAAGGTCTTGTTGTCCCTTTATTTATACAATTGGGTAACGTTCATCAATTCACTTGAGGCAATTTGGGGGGTTTTATAGTTGGTTGTGTCCATCTGAAACATGTGATGGACTTCCAAATTGTGTAGGATCTTTTATGTTTCTAAACACCCATAATGTATCTCATTAGTTTTGTTGTACATCCTTTTACTAACTTTATAAACTACATGATAGAATCGAATTTTGAGACTGTTACAATTCATGTACAATTGAGAAGCGTAGTATCAATAGAAAACATCATTGTGCCTTAGGTCTTGATGTTGTCACTTTTATTCAAGAAATTTTTGAACATCTTTTTTTTTTGTTTTTCAAGTTCTTTCCTTGATTTATTGGAGCCATAAATGTAACATGACTTTATGGTTGTAAGTTTTTGAAACAAAAGGTAGTTAGGTTTCTCTCTTTCTATGCAAATGGGACATAGCTTATTTTAAATTTGAAATAAAAATTGGTCCTAATGTAATGTAATTTTGGTCAATGTAAGTACTATGAAGGCTAGTGATGAGCTACCTCATGGTGGTTGCTTCATGCGCTCATAGTTCTTGGTCATAGTTTTTAATTTGTCTATACATTCTATGTTCAATTGTTTCAAAGTTTTGTTGATGGATGTGTTTTTCTTTAAGACTGTTGCAACTCATGTACTATTGAAAAGCATGGTAATCAATAGAAATCATCATTGTGCCTTAGGTCTAAATGTTTTCACTCTTGGTCTGGTATTTTTTGAACATCTTTCTTTGATTTGCTAAAGTCTAAAGTTTTTTCCTTGAATTGTTAAAGTCATAATTACATAATTTCATGGTTGTAAGTTTTTGAAACAAAAGGCAATTGAGTTTCTTTCTTTTTATGCAGTTGCGCACCTAGTCATAAATGTTAAACTTCCTACTTGGGGGGTTATATACTTCCTGTTCATTTAAAACATGTAATGAACTTCCATATATTGTAACAATGTTGCTGTTGGTTCCTAGCAATGGCATATTTCATTGGTTCCCCTTAGTCATTGTAATTTGATTTACATACATTTCTATGTGAGTACATGTATTGACCATGAGTTCTTCTAGTTAGATTTGTTATAACAAATTGGAAATAGGTATAAATTTTGTTATAAGACCAGGGAGGGATATAGATGGGAGATGTGATGGTAAAAATGATTGGGATGAAATAGTAAGAACATTGATTCCTTGGATATTAAATATAAGTATCATGGAATGGTAAGGGCATAATCATGAATCTTCAAGGAGAAATTGAAGGCGGGTTTGGACAAGGAATTTGAGTATGTGGACAATGAGTTGTCCGTGGTTGGATTCAAGAATGTTGTGAAAAGGTGGTTGAAAATAAAGAGGAGCAAATTGAAGGCAATGTCTATGGCAGGGAAGAAGGATTGCCCAATTAATATTGAATTTGCTCACTAGGAGAAGTTAAAGGCTTATTGGTCCAAACCTAAGACCAAGAGGAAGGCTAAACAAATGTCCAATGCTAGGAGCAAAGTGAAGAATTTGATGAATGTGGGGTGATCGGGCAAAGCGGGGAAAGAAACAAGGCTAGTATAGTTGGTTGATTTCTAACTTCCCCCCATTCTTTCAATGCTTGTGCATCAAATGTTAATATGTTAGGAAAAAATTATTTTTTCCCATTGCCATTAATTTTCATGTGTCATTGCAAAGGAAAAGAAGGCAACACAACCTTCGGTTGATAGAGATTGCCAAGGAACTTCAAGGATCAGAGCCGACTTGCCCAACATTTGTAAATTGAAGATCCCACATTGTCTAAAAGTGTCAATTAACATTTGAATCATTTGATTTTTGACCTATTTGTTTGATCCTCATGTTCTAGAAGTACATTATGAACTTTGAAGTCCTTAGGTCTAGTTTTAGAAACTAAAAATTCTAATCGTTACTCCTATTATTGTAACCCTAATTGAATATCTTTTACAAGTTCAACTTTTGATGCACTTTGTTGATTAGATTTGTTCATAGACATGTCTAAACAAATTTGATTTTTAGATATGTCCATGTACATGATGGATGCATGTTCCGGTATTTTGATGCAACATTGATAATGTTTTTTATAATCAATACATGCAAATATTTTGGCTATGTATAAGGGTGAAATTCAAAGGTGTATAATGATTAGATTTAATATTGTGGCATGTGGGTGATTTGATAGAACATTTCTAGAAAAAAGTTAGCTTGAATAACTTCCATTGAAACAAAGTAGAATGATATGGATGCCAAGTTTGCTACCACATTGGAAAGTCAACATGTTTGTACTCAAGCACTCATTGACATTAAGTCAATATTTTCTAAGTTTCTAGGGGTGCAAAAGCACCCAACTAAAATTGTTGAGATGGAACCAATTGTTGCTTATAAATAACAACCCTAATCATTTCAGCATAGTCTAAAGGAAACATCAAGCCCCATGGTTGATGTGGAGTTGAAGGAACTTTCTATCCTAGGTGGTGGCAATCAAATATCAACAAAATTTCCATGGGGAAAATTGGGACTTAATGTGTGGATAGAGTGTAATCACAACCAAAAAAGACCATGAGCCCAACATGTGAAAAAGTTGTGAAAGAAACTCCACCAAGGAAGCTAGTACCACCACCTCTAAGTGTGGAGGGTGAGGATTAGGTCATTTTGTAGCCAAGAGAATCACCTAAGTGAATGCAAGCTACAGTGGTTCGCTATTGCAACATTTTGAATAGTTTCCAAGGGTACCCTTCATTCAAATGCATATAAATATTTTTACATCTTTGGATAAAATAATTGGGACTTGATTCTATACTAAAAACTTGATTTTGAGAAAGCTTATGTAATTATTTTTTGAAAAACAATTATCCTTTAATAGCAATGGACTTTTGAAAAGACTTTATATGGATTGGTTGTCTTGCTAATAAGTGGATAAAATTTTATAGATTTTTATTTTAAATGATTTTTAGGGACTTGGTATGTGTTATAAAATGAAATTATGAACTCATATCAATAGCTCTAACCTTGATTATCATAGTCAAAAGGTAGATAAGGATTTTTTAATCATCATAATTAAACCAAAAATTCAAAAGTCCTTATGAGATGCAATATTTATTATTTTTCAAAATTTTCCCTCTCAAAAGGGGTTTTTCCTCAACTTCTATTTGGGGCATTGTTAATAGGGACTATACTATTTTACTTGGAGATATCCCAAAACCAGAGTTTAATAAGGTGACATGAGTAGGTGCAAAGCATAAATCATTTCAACCTTAGGTTTGGGGGGGAAAATGTAGTTCGTTTGAACCTTATGCTTGGGAAGGGAGACGATTTCCTAATCAGGGCAACAAATCACGATTTTCTTTATGAAGGTCATGGATGTGTTGATAGCTAGAAATCATTGGTAACACAAGAGACAAGGAAAGGAAATTAGGGATGATAAAAGGAGGCGCCAAAGAGAGGGCAAAGTCTATAGAGCATCAATGAGAATATAGAGCTTGAAGAAGAAAAGCTCAGAAAATTGCAAAACATGTTGAGGAAAAAACACGTGATGTTGTTGTGGTAGATTGGAAGGTTAGGAGGGCAACAAATGTCATACTTTGATAGATTGAAAAGACCCTGGCTACATTTCCAAGCATTCTCATAAAGGTGCTTGTGATGCAAAAGGTGATGGATGGCCCCATTTTGAGAGATGTCATTCCAAACCCTACCGGGTTGGTGAAGGATGTAGTTATGTAACGAGAGTTGCTCTCAAGGGTAGTGCAATCATTGTCCGAGGTGAAAAGGCCAAGTAGCATTGCGAAGTTGGTTACAAAACATGTAATTTTGATAGCTCTTATGAATGGTGGTTTAATAATTTCATTAAAGCAAAAAGCATAATTGCTCAAAGTCCATCCTAGGAACATTGCCATGGTAGTTCGTCGTAAGGATTCAATGCGATCTACTGGAAATTTCTTTTGCCCATTGATTATACAAAAGAAAAGGGTAGACGTTTTGGCTCCTGCAACCAAGGCCATTGTTCTAGCATGGTGGGCTTCCAGAACTCACGTGAGTCCCAATCAAAAGGACATTGTTAGTAAGAGATAAGCCCACATTTGTATGAAGAAAACCCCACTCAGTATTTCATGGAAACTTAGGTTCTTTTTATTATCTTAACTTTTTTGTGTTGTATCAATACCTCCTTTAGATTCAATAGGTTACAAAGAACCTATAAGTCGTATAAACCTTTAAGCATTTCATTTTTATTGCAAGTTTTTTCTACCTTGAATTTTTAGGGTTACAAAAAAAGTTGTATAAACCTTTAGGCTTTTCCTTTTTGTTGCAAGTTTCTGAACTACTTTGAGTTTTTTGGGTTATAAAGAAAGTTACAATATACCTTCAAGCTTTTCCTTTCTATTGCAAGTTTCTTCTGGTTTGAGTTTGTAGGGTTATAAAGAAAGTTGTATAAACCTTTTGGCTTTTCCTTTCTATTGTAGGGCAAACAACTTATAAAGTTCTTTATAAACTGTCATAATGTTTATAAATCAAAGCTTTGACATGTTTAAAACCACTAGTTGTTGCGTCATAGACAGCTCCTAAACTTTTCAGCATAGGAGTCCATGATTATAAAGTCCTTGTTGTAAAAGTTGAATTGTACATCATTAGAAAATTGAATTGGTTGGGAAATTTAAGGTTGATTAAGACTACCTTGCCACCTACACAAAAAGCATGACAAAGCTTAATCATGTTTAGTTGTAATGCGAATTTGGTTCATTCCATGAAAATGCCATTTATGGAAACCAAATTGAATAGAATTATTTGTCCTTTTGTTTCAATTGAATTCGTGTTATGGGGATCCTTCTAGAGAAGACTATCTTCATGATTTGACTATCCAAAGTCTGAAATTATATATTCAATTACAAGGTGTTATTTTAGTCTAGTCAAATTCTAGTTATGGGGGACTATGGTTTGAAGGTGCATAGTGTTGATTCCAAACATTATTGTTCCTAGATATGATTCCCAGAGCAACATTAGAATAAAAACATGTATTTTCGACTATTCTTTGCGACTAAATTTTAGTTGTAAGAGACATTTTGCAACTAAAGTCCTTTTAGTTGCCTAAAACAAGTCACATGTGATAAACTAATCGCAAATGACAAAAGGTATTGTATGAAAGAAAAAGTCAACAAATACATTTCATCCTTTGACTCCATTGTATATGTATTGTCACATGTGATTAAGATGCAATTATTTTAGTCAAATCATGTGTTGTCACATGTCTTAATATTTGATTATTTAAATTATTATTATTATTATTATTATTTTGAAATAATCTAGGACGTTCAATTCAAATACTTGGATGATTTTATATTATGACACATGGCCTAATGTAAATATGCCACGTGGCATTTAAAATTTTTAATTTAATAAAAATATTAATATTAGGTTGGTAGGTACCTAGGTAGGTACATAAATAGGTGCCTACAATCTTACCTTCCTACCTACCTACCTACTGCTTACTTAGGTTTAAAAAAAAAGTAGGTAGGTTTTACCTTTCTAAGCTAAATACCTACTCATATAGGTAGGTACTTAGGTAGGTAGGTACATAGGCCGACCTAGATGGGTAGGTCAAACTTGGTACCTACCTAGCTAGATAGATAAGTAGGTTGGGGAGGTAAATATTTTAGAATTGTGCATTATTTGTTTTTTTGTTTTGGGTTGAACCTTTTGATTAGCTCATCCCATGTGCACAAATTTCTTAATGTGAAATTGGATGGCCACACCCCCCTTGTTTATATAGTGTTCAAAATAGGAATGAAGAACAAACAATATGGATAAGTTTTAAAGTTGCCCATGCAAGGTTGTTTGCCATCAAATGCCTTCAATGACATTAAGACCAGTTCCACCATGTGTACAAAGTTGGCACAAGTATTCCAAAACCTGTCCCTCCTTATGTTGGCTTAAACAACTCTCGCCTTGGTGAGCAACTTCTAATGATGATTGCCATGCAATGAGTTGATAGAAGTTGTCATATTAAGATTGGCAACAATTTGCTCCATGGCATGTCTAAGCTTGAACAACTTTTCAACCATTAAAAAATTAGTTGCAAACTGTGTATCAGTGGGGTTTAGCAACATTAAGTTGGTCTCATAATGACGAAAGATTGTTAGTGGCACATGGTGTTGTCATATGAAATAAACAACAACTTTTGCCTTTTCACAATTCATTTCAACCATGTTGTTTTTCCCTAATCTTCCAATAACAAATCTAAACGATGAGCAACACAACCTTGAAAATAAAAACTTGGAAAATGATAGATTAGAAGGTCAACTACGTTTCTCATGTTCGAAACATTATTTGTACAAATTTGTATAATGTTGTCGACTCCAATGGTTTTGATGTATCCACCCAATGCATTACATATGTAATGGGCATCCTTTCATTCCTTAGTTGTGTCAATGGAACCTATGAATACATTACCACTTGGACAAGCAAACATTATGTTCAACAATGGATGTCGTGCAACGTTGTCACAACCATCAGGACAAATGGTTGCTCCATATTTGTAAATCAAATTCCACATCATGTTGGTTACCTATTTGGACACATCCACATTGGATTGCTTTAACAAATCTATCCACAATCTATGGTATGATGGGGGTTTGTAGTAGGTTTGAGATTCAGAGGTTGCTTTCATAACTTCTATGAATGTTAGATGTCACACAACATTGAAGGGGATATTTGCTTCATAAAATAAAGTTGCCCACTTCTTGTCCAAATCCTTTTTTTGGCTAAATTTAATCCCACGAGCAATGAAACTTGTTGAAAGGTTCAAGTGTTGTTATTTATGTATCAATTAGGACCCTATGTGCTGTTTGTAGGGGGGGTGAAATTTCGAGCCCCTTCCATTTAAGACATCAAAGCATATTATCTTTCCATTGAAGGATTTAGTGTTTCCATGGCCACATCCTTTGTTCACCCATTCAAGATATGGGCTAGTATTTCCATGTCATTTAATGGTGAAGGGACAAGTTCACCACATCTAGCAAATAGTGCCTTCACTCGTGAACATGCCTTTGAACACACTACAACTCTAGCTTGCCCATTGCCATCATATCAATAGCCCAAATGGAAGAGCATTTTATCCTTGCGATATGAAATAACATTGACACAAAACTTGCATTCCACCTTCTTTAGCTTGTCCTTTAACATCAAATACCATGGATTCCACACATTCCGCCTTCCCTCCATTAATAAAATATTGTACATAAAAATAATAGGCTTGATTAATATAATTAATGCCTTCAACAATAAGATCAAACTCCACCTTTAAGGTTATAATTGAAATTCAACACCAATTGTAAATGTAATATGACAATCTAAAATTCAGACACCCATAAAGGTTTCACCCCTCCCTCCCAAGGTATATGGCAGTGGTTGGTGCTAAATAACACAAGGCCCACACATCTCAAAGGAGAAAGTGAGTATTGACATGCAAGCTTACATTTTATTACTAGGTAGACCAAATTTAGTCGCCAAATTCAATGGTCGAGATCAGTCCATTGTCAATCAAATGATTTAAATCCAGAGACATGTGACAACAAATTTTTTTTCAGTTGCCACACAATTGGTAACAGAACGCTTTCGGTTGCTATGAATTTGATGATCAAAAGCATTCCATCGCCAATCGTGTGGTGATTGAATTTTTTTCTATTACTACAAGATTTGTAACAGAAAATTTCCGGTCATTGTAGGCTTAATGATGGAAATTTTTTGAACACCAAGCCTATAGGTTTTATGGCACCTAAAATGGGCCTAGTTTCAATCGCCCATAAGCCTACCCCAGGTAGCCTGAGAGTCCTTTTGACCTAAGTTGACCTAAACTAACCTTATACTAACATGACATGGGGGTGTATTTATGTCCAGATGCATTCGTCACATTGTGACGAACGCACAAACACCATGACCACCCTACAACGACCTATTACTTTTCAAATAGCTTAATTGTTGGATGGTGACTGAATTGTTTTGATTGCCATTTGATCACATGGCCAATCATTCAAACCTAATGACGAAATATGCATGTGTAAGGCAATTAAGGGCAACCAAAAATGGCTTGGGCCCATGCCTATTTCGTTTCAAGTGGGTGGTCCAGTATAAGACTTTTCTCATTGTTAATACTTTCTTTTTTGACATGTGAAGATTTTGTTTACTTCTATCAATTGATGTCACACATGTGTCCCAAGAAAGTGGGACCTTTTTGGAGGGTGGTCAAGTTCATAATGCCACTTGTGAAAATAATTATGTCCTAGATTTCATTGCTGAAACTTTGGAAGACCCCAACATTTTTTACATTATTAATTAACCTTAATAACCTTAAATGAATTTGGAAAATCCCAACCCTATTAGATTTTGTACAAGTTTGGAAGATCTCAACCAAGATTATATATGAGGTGAAGCACAAGAACAAGCCTTTTATAAGTTGAAGGTTATGCTCACATCAGCTCCTATTTTGAAGCAACCCATTTGAAAATGGCCATTTTAGTTACACACCGATTGGAGCATTTTAAGGTTGAGAGTTGTGTTTACCCAACTTGACAACAATGGTCAAAAGTTTGTGGTGGCATATACAAATAGGTCCAACAACAAGATGGAGGCCAAATATAGTTCCTATGAAGGGGTCCAAATGCCTTGTAATTTTTTAGGTTATGTCACCATTTTGATGTTATCTTTATAGTAGCCCATTTACTTTGGTTACCAATCACCAACCACTCAAGTTTTTATCATTTGATGGAATTTGATTGACTCATAGGAAAGTTCACTAGATGGGCTTTTATCCTATAAGAGTATGATTTTGATGTTCCATAGGGTTTGTAGAACCAATTGGGATGTTGATGGCTTGAATCAAAACCCAAATTCCAATAAGGAGGATATCATTGGGGTTCATTGGCATGGAGATGTGGAATTGGAGGCAATACCATGATGGCATGCTTCAACATACCCATGTACCCTACTTGAATGTTTTGGGGATGTATCTTGGACTAATATAAGTGGTGGTACTACTAGAATTCCTAATTTTTTTGACTAGAAATTTTGGTAAAAAAAAACCATTTTGGGTGTCAAAAAAACCTTTTAGTCATTTTGGACAAGTTGTTTTGAACCTATCCATTCCAACTAGGCCATGTACTTTTTGACTAGGCTTAGGTTGGCATTTTGGACAAGTCATTTTGATTAGTCATTTCAACTAGTATTTTTTGATTAGTCATTTTGACTAGTTAATACAATAGTCAAATGATTTTTTGACTAATCAAACATCATTTTGACTAGGCAAATGCTATGTGGCATTTGAATAGTGGCCACCTAAATTAAGCCATGTGGCATCTAAACATTGGCCACCTAGGCTATTTTGTGTGACATTTAAACATTGACCATCTAAGTGATGCCATGTGGCAATTAAATATTGGCCACTAGGGTATGCCACGTGGATAGAAAGTAAGCAACCTAGGTTAAGCGTAAAATTAGATACCTACTCCTAAGGTACCTATGTTTAGGAACTTACAACCTAAGTTCCTAGGCTTAGGTTTAGGAGCCTATACTAGAGACTAGGTATAGAAGCCTAAAATAAGTTAGGGCAACCTAAGCTATGACCTTTATTAGGTTTAAATGTACACCACTTAGATTAAGCTTACACCTAGATGACCTAAGTAGAAAAATCTTATTTCATTTTGAATTTGGCTTTTAAGGTTGAGCCTTTTCAATTGGCTCATCCAAAGTGGGCTTCTTTTTAAAAATATTTTCTATGTCTTGGATCCTTATGGTGCATCTATTTATATTGCTCATCATTTGGAAAGGATGACAAACAATATAGGACAAACTTTTGGGAAGGACAAACAATTTCATGTCCACACAACACTAGAGCCTTTTAGTTCACACAACATTATTCTTAAATAACTATGTAAAATACATAAACTAAGTAAGTAAATAAATAAAGAGGTAGGTAAATAAATATGTTAATTAAGTTAAAATAAAAATTAGTGATAGTTAATGTTTAAATATTTAGTTATAACTAATAATTACAACTAAATTATAACTAGTCCTTACAAATTTGACCTAATTAATTATATATTATCAACAATGTATTTGCAATAATTAATATTTAATTACTTAATTACACATTCATTAGTGTATTTTAGGTAAATAACTAGTTAACCAACTAGTAATTTATCATAGGTATATAAATGGCCTACTCTACCTTATATAACTAGGTTATCTATAGGCTAAAGTATAAACCAAATTAAATATGACCAAAAAAATGATGGAATAATTAATTATGGATAAATGAATCATGGTTAAATTAAATATGGTTAAATTAACCATGGTTAAACATATACAATTAAACAAACTATGGTTAAATTAACCATAGTTATTGAACATGATTAAATTAACCATGGTTAGATTAATTATGGTTAGTTTTAATTTTAGTTAGTTTTTTCATAAGTAATTGAACCATAATTAATTTTAATATGGTCAATTTAACCATAGTTAGATAAACCATATATATAATTAGTTTAATAATAATTAATTTGGTTATGATTCATTTTAGTTATGATTAAGTTTCACATTTTCCAATTTTTTTCTCATTGGTCAAACATAGTCAAAATGTTACATGTAGTCCCAAGATACACAACTAGTATTGGAATTTGTAATTGGCCTTTTTGACTAAACCATTAGCCATTTTGACCAAGCCTATTTTAGTTAGTCCTATTGATTGAGTATAATAGGTGGCCTTATTGACTAGAGCACTTGCTAATTTGATTAGATTGCGTGGTCTTATTGACCGAGCCACTAATCAATTTGATTGGATGTCCGATTTAACTAATTGTCAAATTGGTTAGTATAATCAAATTGATTAATCAAAAGATACCCATTTTCATTGAAGCCCTTGGCCTATACTCAAAAATACATCTCTTTTAGTAAAAAAACCCATCTAATCAACTTGGTTAGTTTGAAAAAATAGGAATTCAAGTAGTGTGGGGATTCCCATGATGCGGCCATTGAACCAAAAGGTGATGGTGCCTTGGACATAAATGCATATTATTGCATATTTACAAGCGCATGAAAATCTTGTTGGATTGACGCCCAATGATAAAAATTAGGTTGTGCATAAAGCCAAGTAGTTCAAGTGGGAAGCTAATTCCCTCCTATGAGTGTGGGTAGATGGACAAGTGTGAATTGTACCTCACTTAGAACAATGTGAAAACCTTGTGAAGCCTGCACATGAGGAGTTGGGCCATTTTGGGATTTGATGGACTTATAGTTTGTTTTTGGCACAATAGTGGTGGCAAGCGATGCAATTTCAAGTTCAACAATTTAATTTTCAAAGTTTGGTGTCTAATCAAGTATGAATTTCATTCAATGCACCTACACTTCATTTTTAACCATTGCCATCATGGGGCTTGGATATTGGTGGAATTTGGATTTTGTTGATGCACTTAGTTTGACTATTTAACATAAGCAATATGTTTGGTTATGATCAAGCATTTCTTGAAGTGGCTAAAGTTGGTGTATTTGCTAGATCATAATAATGAAGGCACCACCTATGCATTTTTGGATAAGGTGTTCAATAGATTTGGGGCTATGCTTAAAATATTCATTGACCAAGGTATGAAATTCAGTGGGGAGTTCCAAGAGTTGTGTGAAAAAACATTAATTGATCATTGCATTACTTCACAAGACCATCTTGAGGCAGTTGAATGAATGGTGTAAACAGTGAAGCAAGGTTTATGAAAATATGGATTCCAAAAGGGCCATATTCAAGATTTAGGCCTATAAGTTCAATCAATAAGCTTTTCTTTCATTTTTCACTTGTAAAAATCATGTCATTTGCAACCAATTACTATGCAATTGCTTGTAATTAGGTGTTATTTGTAATTACATTATTTGTCATGCAACTACAACATTAGTACTATAATGGTTGTGTGTGCAACTAACATGCAACTAATAGTGTACACATAATGGACATGTGTCATAAAAGTCACAACTTAAACTAATATATACTTACGTTAATACACTAATTATATCTACCTAGGCTATGTATAGTAGTCCTATAACTTTAGTATTAAAGTTAAACCCATGTTAACTAATGTTACCCAAAGTAAAATATTGATTAAATCTAAGTTAAACTCATATTAATGAAAGTTAAATTAACCATGTCAAAATTATTATGATGTTCAACTAACTTTGGTTAAATTAACTTTGGCTACATCAACCATGGCTAAACTTATTATGAGATTAAATTAACTTTGGTTAAACGAATCATGGCAAATTAACTATGAGGTTCAACTAACCATGGCTAAATTAACTTTGACTAAACTAATTTTGGCTAAAATAATTTTGATTAAATTAATTATGAGGCTAAACTAACTTTGGTTAAACTAACCATGACAAAATTAATTATGAGGCTAAACTAACTTTTGCTAAACTAACCATGACAAAATTAAACATGAGGTTAAAATAAATATGGAAAAACTAACTATGACAATAAACTAACTTTGGAAAAATTAATCATGGTTAAATTAATTTTGGCTAAACTAACCATGGCTAAATTAACTTTGGTTAAATTAATTGTGGCACAACTAATTATGAGGCTAAACTAATTTTGGTTAAATTAAATATGGTTAGATCAACTAAAAAACTAAACTAGAAAAGAGGTTAAATTAAATTAATAATGGCTCACTTAACATGATTAAATTAACTAGTAAGTTTAACCTTGTAGTTAATTTAACCATGGATAATTTAATTATGATTAGTTTAACCATGGTTGGTTGAACCAAAATTAATTATTATATTAATAGTAATTATTGCTGATCATATATAACAATTAAAAATAATTATAATTATTATTTACTAATGACTTGACTATTATTTTTCAATATCTATTATTTTTATTTATTTAATTATAGTGTTATTAATTATACTAGTATACCTATGGTTAGTAGGTTACATTAATATCTAACTACATTAGTTAATATATAATTATTAATTATTAATAAATATTAATATTACTAGTGAGTAATTAAATAATATTTTTATTATCTTCCTTAGTTGTTAATAATAATATTATTATTCTTGAATAACTATAATTTTAATTAAACTATAATATTGATCATTAATTATTATAGGCAATCATAACTATTAAAATGTTATTATAATTATAATTAGTAATATTAATATTTATTAACCAATTAATAATATTATCATTATATTATTATTGCCTATTAAGTTTTATTACTTATAATATAATTAATTTATCTAGTAAATACCCTAGGTTAATATGGCATAGGTAGCAACATGTAGTATTTGCATGTAGGTTGCAATTACATTGGTTGCACTTGTAATTGAATTTTTATCCCATATCTTTTGCCTTAGGTTCCAAGTGTGCACATTATGTTAGTAAGTGCATTTGTCTTGTTCACAAACCAAGTACCAAATGTTATTTGGAATGGGTTAATGAAAGAGGTTCAACCTTAAAGTTTAAACCCAAACACAAAATGGGATTATTTAAAACCTACCTACCTAGCCTAACCCTACCATCTTACATATTTGCAACCTACATATGACCTACCTACCTACCTACCCACCTACTTATAGCCTACCTACTTCCCTATCTACCTATGGCCTACCTACCTAATTAACTAAAAAATAAAAATCAATGTATTTTTTTAAATGGCCACATGTCACCACATAATTGGGCATCACAAATGGACACGTGTCAAAATTCAATTCACATTATATTGGATGATCGAGATATTATTAATTTATTAGTAATTATGAATATTAAACTAATGTTTAAATGCCACATGTCACCATATAATTGACCTTCACAAATGAACACGTGTCACCATGGGCAACCTTTGTAGAATAATATAAATGTATAAAGTATAAATTCATATCATATATATACTATTTGCATACATATTGTTGTATGCAATTACCAATTGTGTGCAACTTGTTTTATACAACTATGGGGTCTAGTAGTTACATGTGTCGCATGCAATTGAAAATTAGTTAGATATGATAGTTGCAAATTGATAGTTTTCTTCTAGTGTTTTTCAATGTATTTTTTATTGTTTAGTTGTGAGCTTGAACTACTCGTTTTAATATAATGAAATGTGATGGTGGTAATCAATTTGGATGATTCTAATGTGTGGATTTAGGCATGTGAACAAAGAGCTACTTTGTTTGGACATGTTATGCCCATGGCTATAGAGAATTTGGCAGTTGCCCAACATTGGGATATGTTATGTTATACCACTATTTGTGGAGGGGGTTACTAGCTTTAGATCCATAGATTTGAGCCAAGGGATTATGTGTACTTGTAATAAATAACATTGACTACTTTGGATGTGATTGTAAGACATGTTATTATTTGCATGCGAAAGGTTTTACATTTCGTAGTGTTATTATTAAAAAATTGAGATGGTTAAACATGGAAGGACCATTTGCGTAATTGTGTTCCATGTCATTTTCCCAATGTGGATGACCAAATTGAACCATTTTTAATGATGGTTCTTACTAACATATGATGTATATTATGTGGGTAATCTTTTGGAGTCACCACTATGTCAATTTGTTACCAATGTTCCGGAGGTTGGAATATGGGATGTTTTATGTCACCTTTGGAAGAAATGCCAATTAACAAATGGTTTTGCTTTAGTGCATTGAGTAAACTTAAGTTCCTAAGGTTGGGTAGTAGAACTAGCTTCATAATTTTCTCTTATGGTGATTAACATTTTGGCTAGGCATCTAAAGGATTGCAACTAGGTGATTAATTATAAGGTTCATATTCACATTCAGCCTATTGGTCCTTTTACCTTAGAACTAAAATGTTCATCCATGGTGAATTTCCATTAAGCGATTCCACATTGCTATTTAACTTAAGGGGACCTTAGCTATAGATGGGGGGGTGGTTTAGAGATGGTGTATCATTTAAAATATTTTCAGGTTATGTTTTCTGTGTGTGGTGATAGTGATAATTATAGGTGCGAATATAGGAACACATGACAACAATTATGTAAGAAGATTTCCAACTACCACAAAGGTATTAGTCACAACACCCTTTAATTACTAGGATGTATTAGCAAAGGTTGATAGGAAGGACATCCTTAACATCCTTCCAAAAGTTATTTTTTTGGTTTAGGCTTGTTTTTTCTCATCATCTTCCAATGTTTTTTTAGCATTACTCAACATTTTCCTAACACTACTCAATTGTTTTAGCTATCAAATCTTCATTGAAGTGGAGTCATAGTAAAATGAGTCAAGGAATGTGTTGACTACCATAAATGCTTGCACATAGGCAACTTTGAAAAATCATTATATTAGTTTAGAACATTGAAAAATATTGACATGTAATCAATAATGTTCCTATACTTGTGAATGTTTGTTTTTAAAAAAATGTGTAATTTGGAGATGTTTCATTGGTCCAAATGTTAAAAGTAAGCAATGGGTCATTTATAGTTGACTTTTGTTCTTAATTTTGAACATTTTTTTTCATATATTAAATTAATCCATTTCTTCTCAATTTTCATGGGAGACCATTTATTGATGAATATGAGTGCATGACATTGAAAAGGACTAGAAAATATATTTTCATAAGGATTTATGCCCATCACCTTTGAATGTGCTTTTTATTTTTTTAAATACATTATTAGAAGAATATACTTAAAATATAAATTTTTTTTGTCTTGTAAAGAAAATTTATGTTGCATTTTTATGCATATTTTTAATTATTTTGGAAAATATGCTTTGCAATCGATTAAAAAAAAGGTTGAACAAGGTCATGCAATGAAAATAATGTACAATACACCTTTGAAGGTTGTAAATATCTGTAATTAAATATTCATCAAAATTAAAATCATTAAATAAGTAATAATTTATAAAATCAATAAGCAAATGATTGATTTTTAATGAAAACCCAAAAAGTATTTTAAAAAACTTAGTTGTTCTTTATAATCTATGAACAAAAATATTTTCATCCATGTATCAAGTTGTGAAAAAATAAACAATGTAACTTTTAAAGCTTTGGTACTTGAATTAAAGTAATTTCTTCACGTTTCATTCATTGAAATGAAGAATGATTTTACAGTTTAAGTTTTGAGTTTCATTTTGAAAACCACCATTCTTTAATGAACATTCTAAATTCACCATGAATAAGATTGTGATTGTTTTACATGTTGGCCAAGGTGATTGTTGCAAATGAATTTGAAGCCAATGGCAATGGTGCAAAAGCCCACCATGATGAAGTCACACTCAATGTGATGTTGTAAGTTGTGATTCAAGTAAGCAAACAATATCCTTGTTTTTGTTTTGAATGTTTTGTTAGTAAGGATTTGTTTTGAGTGTAAAAACTATTACTTGTATAAAGAAATTTAGTAACAAGGGGAAGTATGTGCCTTGTTGTTTGGTTAAATGCATAAAAGGATCAGAATTATTGAAGGTAGATTATATAGATCATAGAGAGCAAAGACATTAGAGAGATTGGATGTTTTGGGAGGTTTAGGGTTTTTGGAAGATGATGGCTTTGGGGGTGAAGTTGAAAAAATTCATGAAATGTTTATTCATAGAAAAAAAGATGAAAGTATTATAGAGTTTGGCAATGAAATTATAAGCTTTGACAAGTAAATGTGCTTGTTGAAAAAATTGCAAGATGAAGAGTAGAAAAGAGAATATTTATACAATGAATCCAAATTGCCCCTTTTATATTGGCGAGCATTATTATGAAAGTGGTTCATAGATGCATTGTATATGTTGTGAGCATGATAACAATGTTAATTGCAAATTTTGTGAAAGGATTTCATGTTACTGTGCAAAATATGATCATGGAAAAGGTCATGTCCACAACCTTTTCATCAATATCATGCCACTATACTTGCATGATATGAAAGGATAAAATTAAAACCAAATATTGATTGACAATTTCAAATGTAGACTATTAGGCCATGTCATAGGCCAATGATATTTTAAGTTGGTGATGGTGTAAGATATTGTATTGATATTTACATTCAATTAATTGGGAGTAAAAAGGAAGTAATTAAGGTTTTGGAGTTAACAAGAGAAACATTCAAATAAATGTTGAGAAATGGATGTTGTTAGACACATCATAAAATACATTTTGGATAGGTTGTAATAGAGTGAAATGATTTAATGCATTTTTTAAACATGACAAATAACTTGCGAATATATGTGAACAATTGAAACCATTATCTCTTCAAACCACAAAGACATCACAAGATTGAGGTAAAGCAATTTGAAGTGCATCTAATACATTACCTTCAAATGTCCCAAGTTGATCTTCATTTCCATGCAAATTCAATTCTATGTGATGTTTGTTAAGGGTAGAATTGTCTTGTCCTTGTTGGATAGAGTAGACAAAGGTAGTATCAACATCTGATAGGGTGGATAAAGGTGTAACAAGATTGTGTAGGCTAAGTGGATTAAGATTTATAAGGATCGATTCAAATTGAAAATTATGGTGAGAACTTGAAGAGGATTTCTAAAGAAATTTGTGGATGGTTAGAGATTAAAAAATGAGGAAATATTGATTCAAAGGAAGAGGAAATAGTTTTGAAATGTGGAAAAGCTCATGTTAGAGTTAAAAATCAATTTTGATGAAGAATGTTTTTGATATTATAGTGTATTTTTGTTTAATGTTTTTTGTTTTACTCAATATGATATGGTTTGATTCTATTTTCAAATCACTGTAAAGATCATAATTGTGTAGATATATATTTTATAATGCATTTTTGGTTGAGTTTTATCTCTAATTTTTATAATTATTAACCAACAAACTCTATATGTTTGAAAATAACATGTTAAATACAAAATTTTAAGATGAAACAATGTTAGAATATTAATATTTAACAATGTTGCATGCAAACTTCAAAATTCCATTTTACTACTTGTTTCAATGTACAGTTGAAAAATGTTGGACTTTCGACCTTGTCAAAGTAGAGACCTTAATTTTTTATGAAGAGTTATCAGAAGTTTCTAAATATTTGTGCTTCTAAGTAAATAATACTTTATGTGATTCATTTGGCAAGTTCAATATATCATTTATGGGGTGATTCATCGAGACAGTTAGTACTTTTTGAGTGGTAAAAGATAATCAAATAATGAAAGGGTGATGGCTAGTTCTAGAGGGTAACTTTGCAGAAGTAGGAACTATGATTTCATAAGGACAGACTATCTAAAGTGCTTGCTTATGGGACCTTTAACAACAAGGAGTGTTTTGACAGGGTCCAAGTGATTGATGTTGGTGCTTGCTTTGGTAGACACCTCTTGTAAAGTCAAAAGTGTGCAAACTTTGTTTTTTTTCTTATATCATTTTTATTTATTCAGGCTAGGCCTCGTGGACTGTCAAGGTACTCCAAAAACGAATGCTCAGCTTTTTTTCATTTGGGAAACCTTAATCTCTGATTAGCTTCCATGAGTCACCATTATGTTTTGGTAACATGACTACTTGAGAACACCATGGGAAACTTCAAGGTTCTCCATTGGAACAAATGGGTTCTGAGAGAGCCAAAAGTGATTAGAACACAATCAACAAATGGGTGAATCAACCAAATGTGTGCAAATGGAATGACAAATTGTAGCAGGTGACTTGTTGCATAATGGTTTTGATGTTTCTTGTAGGATCCTAAACCCTAAACCCTTATGAGAAGATGGAACTATGTAAGATGGTTGGGTAGTTCCACATTCATAAGCAATATGATAGAAAATCGGCCTGGAGAATACAACTAGGTCTCTAGCAGTCCCCAGCAAATTGGTTCCCAGTTGAAGGCAAAACTGAATCCCTAATCTTAAATGGATGCAAGTGTCTTTGCTCAGACCAGGGTCAACAAATACTTCCAGGGCTATATATCACTGGCCCAAAAACTTGGTCAAAACAAATTATTCTTGTAAAACCCTCCTCCCCCCTTTCTGATTTTGAGGATGGGTTTTAAATTCTGAGAACTAGCTTTGGACCCCATGCAAGTTGGGCATATTTATCATAATTCAAATTATAAGAATATTCAAGTCCTTTCAAACCAAATTTCAAGTCACTTGGCATCACAAATTTGAAAATCTGATTTGAAATTGGGTGTTAAAAGCACATGGGTATACACCCATACTTTGAATATATAATATATACACCCATAGTCACCCATGTGCTTTTCACACTCAATTTCAAGTCACGATTTCAAGTTTTTGATTCCGAGTGATTTGAAATTGGGTTTGAAAGCAGTTGAATACTCTTATAATTTGAATTATAATGAATATGCCCAACTTTCATGGGTCCAAACCGTTTGCTCGAAATAAAAAGCCCCATGCTCATAATCAGAATTAGAAACCATGTGCTTAGAACAAAAGAACAGCATCCTTGAAATCATGGGCTTCAAGGAATTTTTTTTTCCTACACTGTGCTAATGGAACCTACTCTGAAACAATGGAATATTCCTTTAGACAAGGGGCATGGTAAAAGTATGGCCCTTTTGCTATTCCATAGCCCGCCTGGCCAGGGCCTTACTCTGATAACACCTGAATCCATTGGCCCTACCCTGCTCTAAATTAGGACTAACAAAGTCGATGCACAAGTGATGTGCAGCAAGCAAATTTTAGTTAGACTTTTCCCAAGAATGGACATGAAGTGAAGAGAAGAAGCCTATGTATGAATCAAATGAACAGAGTGAGTAGGGTAGTGTGAATAGAGCAGCTTTATATTTGAAACAGAATTAATATCAGCTTATGGACTAATTTGGAAGGCCTATTTGTGTGTTTGTGAACTTCCGGCTTCTTTAACTACACTATATCCTGTGTAGGCCTCTGCCTGATGTCTTTCAGGGCCTCTTTTCGGGCCGCCATTATGGCATTGCAATGCCAGGTAGAGTGTGGGACCCAAATTCCCAGAACAGCCCAGTTCGAGGCCTTACCTGGCATAAATCTCTGAGAGAATTTTAAACAATTGCAATTCATTTGATTCCACCAATAGAGGAGGCATTTAAAGCAGAAATTTTCCTGGAGTGTAAGGCACCCTCCACAAACACCATAAACGTACGATTATAGGGATACCCAAAATTTGTTTTGTGGTGTTTGGGAATTTTTGTGGGGTACCCACTTCTTCTTAGTTAGTTGAAGGGAGAGCCCCATTTTTATTTTATCTTTTTGAAGGAGCCACTTTGATTGGCCAATCATTAACATTTGGCACTTCCCAATAGAAGCATAAAGGTCTCCTCAAAGGGTTCCCATTAAGTTCTCAAAGTGTTCCCCAAGATGTTCTCAACAGCATGACACTTTTATCCCAAATGCTTTGGCCAAAGTTGAACTGTTATGTATATAAAGTATAACTCGGGAAACCCAGGGGAAGCATTTCGCATTTCTGTGCTTCTATTTTGGTGAGTGGGGGTTCAAATGGAAGCTCGAATGTGTTTTTATTAGGGGAAATGCCCAATGTTTTAGCAAACACTGTCATGGGCATAATATGAAAGATGAATACCCATAACATACACCCATAGTGAGTGAAAGCAAGCGAGCCAGTGCCTCGGGATTCAAGACCAGGGTGTATTGATTGATTGATCTCAGGGTGGAAGCGTTGGTCCTTTTTGTGTTTTGGTACATCAGCAGGAGCAGCAACAACAGAATCCGTTGCATAAGTCCAGAGAGGTGGGAAAGGAAGTACTGGCTCCAGGGGCCAGAAGCGGTGTTTGTTTTTCCCAAATGGCGAAAAATGAGTGTTTTTGGGCTTGCCTACCAAGGCAAGGATATTGTGTTTAGATTCATTATAGAGTATAGTGGCTTAATGAATTCTGGCTTGTGTTGAAACTTGAGATTAGTTGCAGAGTTAGAATATCTCGAAGGGTTTTGGTTTCTTTTAGAGGAGTTTTTGAAAATTATATTTTTGCATGGTGAAATATTTGAGTTTCCATAATTCTTCTTTTGCCTTAAAATACTATTTTTTTTTATGTAGATGACAGGGCTACAGTGTGACACTTCTAATCAACCATTAATATGAATTTTTTTAGTTTGAAAAATTGCCAGATTCTACATCAGGTTCCGCCAGTGTTGCATGGTTCTTTACTTTTATGAAGAACCGCAGGTTCTACTTCTGAAAAATCCATTAGAAGCATGAACTTGGTTTTGGGTCCAGTTCTTTAAAACAAAATCTGATTTCTGTTCCAATTTTGATTCTAAAAATTAAAACTGATTCTGCTATATTTTAGTTCTTATTAACAAGAACCAGAACCAGCAGTTCTGACCCACCAAAGTGGGTACCCACCCAAATTCAATAGGTAGACAACAATATAAAAGGGTGCTCTCAATGCTTTTCAGATTTTGTTTTTAGCCAACGTTGGCTAATTTTTATGATGCATGATCACAACTCCTGCTAGGCCTACATTACAAAAGTGCCCCCCCAGAAAAAAACAAAACAACTAGACAGCCAACGTAGCAGCAGAGATCCAAGGCCCCAATGTAAGTGTAATCAAAGGAAAGTTGGGGGCTGGAGGTGTGGGACGGCTCATCAATTTATTACAGGAATCTAGAAATTTAAATAAAATTGAAATCCATGAAATACAGGGGCAACTTCGATACATGTGTGTCTAATAATTAACTAAATTTGCAGATTCCCTGTTGAAAATTGAATATTCCTGAATAATTATAATATTTTCCTGCACAAAATGTTTGTTAGTTGAAAAAAATAGTATTCTTTCAAAATGGCAACATTTTTTACAAAACAATAATATAAGCTGCCAAGGTATGTACTAATACGTCCTGAACATTGGAGAGTCCAAAAATTAAATTACTGGATTACGGACTACTTAAACAAGATTTAAGCGATGCAAAATCTGAAGAAGATCATGGATGCTAACATCAGCGAGTAATGAATGCGCGCGGATCAGAAATAGATTGCATGAGAAGAGAAAAAAAGTATGGGGATTTGGAAAGGGGGCGCGCGGGGGGCTGTTGTAAACTTCTTGTGATGAGAGCGTCCTCAGTCCTGACCAGGTTGATGGGTGGGTGGTGTACGACTGTTATTAGTGATCAGTTTCTTCTTGACTTTCTGTTGGGTGTCTTCGGTGCATGAAGGGGGGTGAGAGAAGGGAGGGAAGAGAGAGGAGGAGGTGGGGGCGGGGGGGGGATGGAGATCGGAGGCTCTCTGTCCTGTCAGGCTTTGCCTGAGAAATTTACTCGAGCACTACGCCACTTCCTGGCGCTATATTGACGTCAGCGCCGCATTCGAATCATTATTCGGTATGTATAACGACAAGTGTATCTACACATGGTCTGCCCATTGCCTACTTATCAGGTTTCACTGCAGTGTGTTTTTTAGGAATTTTTGTTCGTAGCTAAAAGTGGCTATCATCCATCCATCCATGGCAGTGTTTTTTTTGGGGGGTCAATTTTGTCATATTGCCAAAGTGACGATGATCCACAGGAAGATTAAGCTAAATTTTGGCTTCAATCTAAATGTGAAACAAAATAATTAAAACTTCATTCTATATTTTTGGCTACCTGCTTAAACCATGTGTAAAAATATGGATTATTTTATTAAATTTTAATCAAATTATGGCTATTGAAAATTTCAAAAAACACTTTATTTTAGCACATTTGTTTTTTAATATAGCTTTTTAGCTATATATATCGCCAGCAAAAAAAAAGGCTGAGATTCCATGGGCAGATATAGAAAAAGTGGTGATTGTTCCTAGGAAGATTTAGCCAAATCCGGCTACAAACCAAATAATGAAATAAAAAAACTTTAATCGTCCTTCTTGAAAACCAATATAGAACTTTGGTGATTTTTACTACTTTTGTCCCCCTTCCTTTAGGGTGATAGAAAACCTTCAAAATCACTTAATTTTTGAATTTAAAAATGTAAGTCCTAGTTTTGGCGAAATTTCACCAATAAAAAAAAAGCTGTCATACAGTGATTTTTTTCTGGCAAATTTTCTATCATTTTCCGAACAAAAAACCTGAAATTAAAAAAAAAAAAAAAGAAAACGTGTTTTTGTAGTGTAAATCCTGATTAGGACCTACCTACCTAGCAGAAGGACAGGGAGACAGGAGATGTGGCGCAGAAGCGTCATTAAGTACGTGACATGTACGTAGGGATGGTGATGAAAGGGACGTATAGGTCTAGTAGAAAGAGACAAAGGACACAAGATTGTCTTGCAGGGGAGTGGTGGTGGTAGTGGTGTGGAGAGGTACGTAGGTAGGTAGGAAGGGAGGGAGGGAGGGAGGGGGGGTCGCTGCTAAGTTAGTGGAAGAGGAGGTGGAGAAGTGGAAGGGATGGTTTTATTATCATTGATGAAGGAGCTGGACGGGCCGGAAGAAGCACGGGTGCGACACACGCCGGGCAGTAAATAGGTAGGAAAGAAAGAACCAAGACGTGGGCACTGAGTTGGTGGCAGTGTTTTTTTTTTTTTTTTGTGGGCATTTGTGTTTTTGTGCGAGAGAGGCGATAATCTAGGCAAAATTTTGCTACCACAAGCTAAATATGGAAGTAATTAAAAAAATCGTTCTATGTTTTTTGGCTACCTAATTCAACCATGTGCAGAAATCTGGCGTTTTTCTTAAATTTTGGTCAAATTCTGGCTATTGTAAACGTCAAAACGCAAATGACTTTTGCACTTTTAATGTTTTTAATATAGCATTTTGGCTACCTATATATAGGCAGCAAAAAAAAAGGCTACTGGGTGGTGTGGGTGGCATCATGGGTGGCAGCAGCAAAAGCAAGCAACAACAATAGTAGTAGGAGCTACCACCTAACTATGTGCTGCTGGCTGCGGATGTGCTGTCGAAGGAAGCGCCGCCTGTCACGTGTGCCAGATCCTCTTTCTGACTCGCTTTCTTTTTAGCCTGCTGTTGCTTGCGGCTTTTGCGCCTCTTAGACTTCAGTCTGTTTTACTTGTGAACTTGGAAAAAAAAAATTTCCACTCCGTAGTTCACTTGAAGATCAGCACTGAGTCTTTGAATTTTTTAAAACTTCTGTCGCTGATGAGAGTGAGAGCAAGACACTTTCGGTGTGAGAAAAAGAGACTTCCAGATGTAAAGGAATAGAGAGAGCCGGCGATAGAAAAGAAAGACAAATTTAAAAGAGGTTTGAATTCATTCATGGTTTGTGTGTGGACCGAAGGTTGTTCGACTCAGGTCTCGACCTCCTCAGCTGGCTAGGGATGCCTAATTAGGGTTTGAGAAGGACACTTTTAGCAGCGGTGTTCATATTCAACTTTGTTGGATTTGCAGTGCATGTAGTATTGAATATTGCGCCTCAGCGAATTTACGAGACTTTTTTGTGCAGCTGCTGCTGCCTGCTGCATTGGGAGATGAATCAGTTGTGACGCCGGGGCCGATCCCGTTAATCCTGCCATGTCAATCTAGTATTGCTCCTGCATATCGTGACTTGACTAAAAGGTGCATATACAAACTCTTCAAATCCCCCACGCACACTGTATTCAGGTTTCTGAGGTTTCTCTCTCTCTCTCTCTCTCTACACTCGCTTTGTTTAGGAGACTCCCGTGAAAGATTTCCTTTCACGGGAGTATTACTACTACATAGAGCACGTTCTTGCATGTTCCCTCCTGAAGTCTCAAGATGCATTCAGATCAGCCATATGTTCTCGTGGGTTTAGCTCCTGGGAGTTGTGAATATCTGAATACCGACTGTCAACAGATATCAATGCTGATGTCGTGATTGATGGCTTCATGGCAGGCTCATTTATATCTTGGCTGATAAACCAGTTAAGCTGATTTTGACCGATTTCGGGTTTTAGAAGACTGTTGGAGAACTTGGAAATCAGTGATCATCAGCCTGGTTTAAAGTTCACCGTTTGCTGCTGTGGTGCCAAGAAGCTATCGACTAGATCTGAAGAACTACTTCTTTTCGAAAATCCAGGTTTCCCAAGTGGAGAGGGGCGGCAACATGCAAACTCAGACGCATTCATATCACAAGTTACAGCCGGGTGGCAAGAAAGATTTCGACAGTACTCGCAAGGAAGGAGGAGATCGGACAGCGATGGCAATGGAGAAGGTAGAGAGACTAGCGGCGGAGAATGCGGTGGTGGTGTTCAGTCAGAGCGGGTGTTGCATGTGTCACGTGGTGAAACGTCTCTTCTGCAGCCTGGGCGTGGGTCCGACGGTGTACGAACTTGACGAGCAAAGCGGAGGCAGTGACCTGGAGAAGGCGCTGTTGCGGCTTGTGGGGCCGGCCGAGTCACAGGCGGTGCCAGCCGTGTTTGTTGGAGGAAAACTGTTGGGAGGTCTGGACCGCGTCATGGCCGCCCACATCAGCGGTACCCTTGTCCCGCAATTGAAGGAAGCGGGAGCATTGTGGTTGTAGACCGGTCAGAGGTGACAGTCCCCACCCTTGCTTCTTTCTCCTCGCCGCTTCCTATGGAACACGTCTACAAGAGCAGCAGCAGCTACTCCAGTACTGCCTGCCTGCCTTCCTTCCTTCAACGACTGATATGAGACATTCAATACTGACGGACCTGGCTGAAGCCAGCAGAACCTGGGCAAGAATCTTCTTAAGCTCTGATATTTCTTTCTTGTGGTTCCTAGCTTTGTAATGCAAGATCTCGACACAGATGACATGAGTAGGAAGAGGAACCGGTACTTTCATGCGGAGTTGAATTCCATCAGTCTAGATCGAGATGTTTGGACGTGCAATTTTCATGTAGGAAATTTTCCCCAATGGAGACATGCATGCAGGCCAAACAACAATCTTTTGGTTGGGGTAATATTGACCCAAGGATTCGATGATGCAGCAGCGTTTACGGACCCCAAAGAACGGACTGCAGTTTTGCCTGAATGTTTTACTGTCACGCTCTATGTTGCATCTCATGTGTTTGAACCACGATGGCTTCTTTGTGAACTTCATGTGTATTTGTTTGAGTGTAAGTGCTGTTGCCCCGAGAGCTGCTCTAAGTATGAAAGTTCTTTCTGTCTGAAATCAAAGCTCAAGAGGTTCAGAACTCACATATAATTCCAAACAGTTTCAACAACGCTAGCCGTCCAAAGCTTCTTTCTGTGTGTATGATTTTTACAGCCATTTTGGACCTGATTGTGACCAGTTTTATCCATGGTACACATGACTGTTCATGCACGGAACTAATATGTTGAAAGAACAGAGCAAAGCAAAAAAAATTCCTTCAAGAATCACAACTTCCAAGTTTTTCCCTGAGCTCACTCAAATTCTTGGTTCAAATCTGTTTGGATCCTCATGAGTTTGCCCAGCCCTCTGTGGACCCTCATGAGTCTATCGTCCCTGTGCACCCTGACTAGTACCATACCTTCAACTGATGTTTGGTGAAAATTAATTCTCCAAATTTTAGAGCTTACTGTGTCAAAAGTTCAAGAAAATCGACCTCTGCACCAAAGGAAAATTGACTCAATGTTAAGCAGATCAAAACTGAACTGGATGCTTAATTTACAGCTTTCCATATGACATAATTCCTCATTAACCAATACAAGGTGAAAAATCGTTAACCTTAGTGCTAGAGAGCAAACAGATGAAGCAAACTGGAAATGGCAATGAAGATGGTTCACATTGGACAATTTGCAAGGATTTCAAGGGGCAGCGCCTATAGTAGAGATGCAAATCTGCTCAAAGATTCTTTCAGTGAGGGCAGAAGAGAGTCAGGAATGGGACCTGTAGACAGTTATGAGAGAGTCAGGAATATATGGGATCCAGTTGTTTCATTGTGATTGTCCTTGCAGCATCAATGCAGAGATCTGTGCACAAGCTGAACATTACATCCAGCACACCAATGGCCTTCTAGTCTGAACCCAATTTCGAAATTCCAAAGCTGGGCCTCTTGACAACATCAAAAGCTCTGCTCTCTGCATAATCCAGTATGTGATGAACTCATGTGATCGAGGCTTCTAACAAGATTACTGATGATGTTGGTACTTTGTATTTTCTAGGCTCTCAAATCCCACCTGACTTGAGATTGGCTTGCCCCTGAATCTGTGACCCTGAGTCCCCCTAAGAACTCATTGCTTCAATCTTTTCTTTGGTCTAATTGAACATTGCATAATTTCTCTGTGACGTCAATAGCTGTCAAGAGATTGTTTGAACTAATGTTTATAGACCAATCCTACCCTGAGAGTGAAGGGCAAGAAGAATTCAAGAATGACAATATAAGACAGAAAACATGCAGCTGAAGATTATTTTTGAAGCCTGAATTGATGACTTCAAATTCTGTAACACTGTGTTTTTGACTGAAACTTACATTCTCTCTCGATTCATGGCAGGATTGAGCAGTTTTCTTGGACCATGGTCACCCCCAAAAAGTCAATGAAATATAACAAGCAGACATGTAATTTTCACTCTTTACCAACAAAACTCTTGGCACTTGAGAGTATCTAATGCACAGGAAAAATTATGCACTGCAAAGCAGTAGAGAACTCTCCCACCTGAACTCAAATAAATCTGGGTAAATTCTGCACTCTAAACTTGGATACTACAGTCTGCTACTTCAGCAGTTGGGCATCTTAAATTTGGGCACCGTTTCAACCAGAGGTGAAATCCTGGAGATGAATTATCATAGCGTTATTATAACCCATTCTAAGATGGCACACATGCAGGCAACTTCATGCCACATTCACTTTTTGTTCAGCTGCAAATCTCTATATTAGTGCAACCCAAGGGGAGAACTAATGAAATATTAGCATGTTCAAAAGTATTACCAAATATTGTTTTCATTAATTCTGGACTAAACTGTTAATTCTGAACTTTTCAAAAATTTAGAATTAACTAAGTACAAGAACCCATCTGCACCACCCAGGTTTCTGGATGTAGATTTTTCCATGATCTTGAGACATAGCTAAACACCTTTATTTCCAGATGTGAAACCTGTACTGGTGGAGTGAAAAGCCCTGACTTGTGAGAACTTCCATGTATTTGATTCAACTGAGAAATCTCTTGATGGCCAGTACTTGGACGAGTAATTATCTGGTGTTCCTGATATTCACCTCAGCTAGTAGCAGAGGATCTTAAGGATATCATATCAAACTTAGATCCAGAGAGGGATACATTTCACAACCCTTATGGTTGACCTAAATTACATCTTACACTTTTGCAAGCCAAAAAACGCAGATCGGTTTCATCAATTTTAGCAACAAACAACGCTGTTGAGAAAAAATATGATTCATTCTCTTCAATACTTTTGGTGTCAATTGGATTTTGTGAGAACATAATTTTCCTTTCCTGTTCATCATAATGTATGCAACAGACTTAAATTGCCAAAGCAAAAGCATCTGCAGTTTTTCCTTGTACATTGAACACCCCTCATTGTTTTGGTCAGGCACTAATCTCATATACTAGTTCAACAGTACCCTAAACTTATTTTTTCTGTGGGTGCATGTAATTACACCCATCTTACACCTTTCTTACAAGAACCCAAGGGAGTGAACCTGCACGACTGTGCTTGTGTGATAAACACAAGATTCATCTGAGTTTGGATCTGTGCTGAAAACCTCAAGTGCACATCAGCTGAGAAAGTTGTGGCAACCAAGTGACATATTTGGTACATATATATATGGTATTAGAAGTGCAGGTTTTTTGGATCAGATGGAAAGGATTTTCTCTCATACCTTTCATCATCCAAGTCTCATACAAAATATTGTTAGGAATTATTGGTAGAATTTTTTAAGGGTTGACATTTGAACCTTGACACATTTGGTGTCTCCTTGGACAGGCTTGCACACCAGAGATCTGTATGGAGGTGAAAATAGAATTTGGTCCAAATTTCTACCTTTTACTAAACAGTAGGAAATCCCTTGATGGGAGTTTGGTATCTTGCACCTGGCTCTTTGCAGATCAAATTGCACTCATATTGACAGGATTACTGGAGTATGAATCTGCAAGTAATAGCCCCTTCTAGCTAACAGCTTTTAAAACATTGGCTGGTTTTGCAAACATAATCAATTAAAACCAGAGATGAAGTCAAAAAGGAAAACTGTAGTGCCCTAAAAGCTCCACTCAACATCCATCAATAAATCAAAATAGCACCCAAGATTCCCAGCTCAGGAAAACTCAATAGAAAGATGAATCAATTGTAGAAAATTTGAACTAATCAAGTTGGACAGGTTGTACTATCTAAATTACAGAATTTGGTTGGTTTGGTCACATTCTATCTCAATCAGGATATAGCCATGGCAACCTAATTATGTGAAATTCTAGAAATCACTAAAGTTGGACAGCTTAGATAGATACTTCTGCAGTACTTGTGATAGCCAATCTTCTCTATATTGGAGGTTGTTCTTACAAATATCTTTTCACTACTCTAATTGTTGATTGTATTGGAGAAGATTCATCCATCAAAAGCTTCCTAAACATAACTGTACATGAAATGGATGTCAAGGAGCTTAAACATCTAAGATGGCAACCCTTCTCCAATCATTATTGTACTCTGAAAGGAATTTACAGCAGCATGCTTTGAAAAAGACTTATAATAACAACATAAATGTCAAATCATTAACATAAATTGCAAATCATGAAGGTAATACAACTCAGAACATGTGAAGAGACATTGCCTAACAAAATTGCCATAAGCACCTAGATCTCATGTTTTCAATGTTTTATGTAATCTAGGTGCCATGGCCAGTGATAACACCTTTGGCCTCAAAAAAATGACGAACTTTTGCATTTCATATGAAATTTTATCCTTTGGTTAATTTCATGTCCATGCTATACTTTCCATTGTAATCTTGTTGATTTTGTTGTTGTGATCACATTCATTCTTGAAATTCATTTTCATCCATGTCATATGGTCCATTCATGTACTTGATTTCATCCATGAACACAATTTAGAAGTTATTTGCATTAAAATTTTCTTCAAAAGATTTATTTCATTGATCTGGTCACATTCCAATTTCTATCCATGAACAATCTTTCATTCCTTTGGTATACTTAATTAGACTGATATTAATTTGAGGTTTATTTTTGTTCATGTGTTGTCTCATTTCATTTGCTTAACAAATTTAATTTCTTCTTGACCATGTTCCCATTTTCCTTGTCACTCCTTGCACTTTCCTCTTCCTCCCATGTTTTCCCTTCTTCCGTCTCCAATTCTTCCCCATCTCAAAATTGCCCATAGCAATCATTTCCTACATGAAGGTAGTTATTGGAGCTTCACACAACAAAGACATTATTAAATTTTGTTCTGTAAACTTCAATAATATCCTTTGCATTTGTAATTTTCATATTTGGTGGATTTATAATATAATGTATAAAAATTACAACTTTTTTTTTGAGGAGTATCAAGAACTGAAGTTTGATAAACGATTAATGAATAAAACATAACTAACTTGTTAGGGATTTGAAAGCACCTCCAAACACTATGCCAAAACCCAACAATCATGATTAAGACATTTTGTGACTATGTTTTAATTTTCACCATGTAATCATGTGTGCCATTTGGTTGTGAATGGTCAAGAGTATATAGTCATCATTGGGACTACATCACTAAGGTCATTCACCCACATTACTAAGATAATTTAAGGATTTATTATATTAACCTCCCTTGACCAAAATAAATAAAATACAAGAATGAAAAATCTAAATTAAATGATGAACAAAATACCATTTAAAATTCCAAAGTGCATTTGCACAAATGGCAAAAAGTCTATTTGACTCAAGAGTATCAAATCAACTTAGTAACTAATTTGGGTTCCATGTTTTTATGCACTACTTGTCACAATCAATTGATTAATTGATGAAAAAATGATTTGATTTTGTTGAAATTAAGTTCCATTTAAATGAAAATATTGAATGACATTGCATGCATCTTGTTCAAATACATTGAATGGAATTTCAAATCAACTAAATTCAAATTCAATTGAAAAAAAGTAAGATGCAAATTAGTGGAGAAGATAATGAAAATTTGCTCATGGATATGGTGTTGGAAAAAAAAACTTTAAATAGATACATATCTAAAAAGAGATCTTTTCATCAACACTTTTTTTAAAATAGAAATTTTGCACTATTGCAAATTCCAGGAGACCTCCTGCAACATGTGCAAAGGGAAAACTGAAAAGCATTGTAATTTTTTTGGTAGAAATGTGGGCCTACTATAAAGAAGTTCCCAAATTTATATCATTGGTTACTTCCCTATTGTAACTTGTAGTCAAACTTGGCTAAATCCTATTGTACAAATGTGGCAACATCACAAAATTGAAAAAAAAGCCACTCCTTTCCATGCCTATTTATTTTGGAATAGGTTAAGTTTGGAATTGTCCAAATGGCAATTTATAACTTATAGAACTTAAAATTGTCCTTGATAAACTAGCCTCAATGAATCATCATCACTATAATTAATGAAATAAAAAAATTAAAAGATAAATTGGCACAATGTTATGAAATTACATAATTCCACTTACCATTAAAAAGTAATTTTTTTTTTTTGAAATCATTATACTAAATTAATGTAACTATTTTAGATTTTGAATTAACTAAAAACATAACAAAATAATATTTACTTATGAAATTAAGACATTAAATTTGAATATTGAAAACACATTGAATCATTAAATTTGAGCTTTTGAACTAAATATTTAAAATTAATGTAATTTTTTAACATTGAAAATTAAAGACATTACCAAATGAATGATCATCATGAAGTTATAAAAAAATTAAATGTAATTACTTGAACTCAAGGAAATGTGACATTCCATAAATTCAAATTATTGCCTATGTGATTGAACAATGTGTGAAATTGTATATATGGTGCATTTCAAATTGGGGTATTACTTTTCACAGATATGAATACAAAACTTTAACACTTGGATCTAAACTTAGAAAATGTTTCAATAAGCTTTTATGGAAAACTTCATATGCTTTCATGCATTATTTTTTTTGCACATCTGATTAGCACTTGGGGCTACAAATTCCAATCCAATTAACACATTAAAAAATAACCAAATTTAGCACCCAAAAAAAGTCCTTTTCTCTACAACCCTAGGAAAGGATTTTTAGAACTTTCAAAAAATTGCATATGGCTTATAATGTAATAAGTGCATCCAATGAACAATACATAGAAATATGTATTATTTATTCATGAAACAAATTTGAAATCAGTTGCATCACTTAATATATTCCTTTTGATTCGTTTAAAAAAAAACTAAAGTTAAAACAACTAAAATATTTTTTTCAAAAGACTCAAAATGTCATTTGTATGGTATCCATGTCCTATTATTAGATACTTTTATTTTCATAATGCAACATTATAGGCATATAACAACACGCTATGATTGTAATGTAATAAATATCATAAAAACTCAAAGTTGGGCTATGCAAACTTTTTATTATTAGACAATCCTTTTTTTGAACTCCTATTAGACATAATCCTATATATATATATATACTTTTGCCCAAGGAAGTGAACTCGCATCAATCCATTGTAGACTCAAATGATGTACTCATTATTACAACAATAGTGAAAGCTAAAGGGTTACATGCATCACTAAGGCTATGTACACAATTATTCATAGTGTTTTTAGTGTGGGTAATTGAATTGTCACGAAGTGAAAATCTTTCAGCATCTTCGACATTTTGACTAAGCTCTCTTCTATCAAGTTTTTTTTTTATTGTACTATTCTAATTCCAATATGATCACCTAAAAATTATCATGGGATTTGTATTTTCGTGGACTTGGGTGATGATGGTGGCGGTGTAGTGAAACTGGAGAAACTTGAATTGCTGCTGTTGCAAATTTATTCTTTTTCACTAGTACAACATACATTAGTTTCAAGGATGCCAGGAGTTGATCTAAACATTGACATGAATTTTGTCCCTCCTTTGTTAATTTTCTTCAATTCTGGCTACACTTTTCTAGAGGCCATGTGGTCAAAACAAGTACTGGCATGAACCTTCCGCCTTTTTGTCCCCACCAAAGGACACTTCTACAAATAGGTAGTTTGATTGCTCTTACATGACTTGGCTTTCTGATAAATTCAGAGAATTCTAACAAAGAGTGCTCTTGCTGCTCCAAGTTAGTACTACCTTGCATGTATTCACTTAAATACAACAATCATTATTTTCCTAGAAAATTTAGGTTCCAATTGGATTCAATGAACATCATAGACCTTACTTCCCACTTCACCTAAAATGATGTTCCACATCATTGCATAGTTGATTTTTAAACTATAAATCAGACATGGAGATACTTAAAACCAGCTAACTAAACATTATTTGGTAGATTGGAATATCAACAAATATTGAGCATAAAATGCTAGATGGAAATTTTATATCATATAAGTTACATGATTTATTCATTACTTGTAAAACCCACAAAATTATGACTAATAATGTTATTGCGTAAGATGAACAATTGAAAACATGTTTCATAATCATTGTTTTATTTGTTATGGACCACAAGTTGGTAATGAAATGATTGCATAGAACATGAATTCTTGCAGTGCAAGTTTGTTCACTTTAATTCCCTATTTATAAAGAATTTAAAAAAATTTCTACAAAAACAATCTCCTATAAACATGTAGTTGATGTTTAGTTTGTGTCAAGTTGTCAATGAATATGTGATGATTGATCACCAATTTCTTGTTTGGATTAATTAAGTATTAAATATTTTTGTCATGTGGTTTAGGTGGGTGAAAGGGGTGGGATATTCTAATAACAAAGTGATATGCCTTTGAAGTGCCTTTGAGCTTTCACAACTTGGCAGTTGTTGGAAAGAACTAAATACAACACACAAGAGTCATGAAAGTTTATTATGTGTTCTTATTTTGCCATAATTTCCTTCCATTTGCCAGGCCTAGTGGAGTGTGATTGTTTTGTACATTGTGTAATTTCTTCAAGTGCAACAAGGGGATTGGTTCATCATATGGCCAATGATTGTTGTTGAATTTGTATTTTCAAACCATTGGTGGAGGAAATAAGACAAATTGAATTGGGCATATGAGATGAATTTATAAGCATGGGGATCATGAAAGTAGCAGTTGGTTGAACATTGTGGGAATCACTTTTTGTGGTATGAAGTCTCTGAAATATAAAGGTGCTTTGTAGTAATGGTTTTGGGCATATGGATATTAATATTTATGGTTGGACTCAATTTTGATAAATTATTTTTCCATTTCAAAGCTTGATGGTGTTACATAATTTGTTTCAATACCTTTGCATGTATTTACAAATCATCTTCCAATGTCAAGTGTATTCTTTGTTATGCACATTTAAACTTTTTATGGAAATAGTGCTGGAAATAGTGCGTGTAACCACTATCTGTACTACTTGTTGCCACTATTAGCTGCCTTTAAAGGTGGGTACCTCATGTCTCTATTGTGTGGATGAACATCAAACATGGGATGGAATGGTATATGTTATAGTTTATTAGGAAAGAAAATTATATGGATGAAGAGTGTAAGAAATGACTTTCAGGCTTATTATTCAAGAATGAAACAATGTATGAGCAAATAGAAATATCCGTAAAGTGACCCCTTTTGGCCCTTCTTTCATCCCTTAAGCTCTCTTTCAATTTCTAAGTTCATTGTTGTCTGCAAAGTAATGAAATTTATATGTTACAATATAACAAGAGCACACTGTTGTTTTCAGAAATCTCACCCCCTTTATGACCAAACAAGAGGTACTGGTGCTGTGTTTTTCTTACTTTGCAGATATCTCTAATGTGCATAAAAAATTATAAATCATGCACAGGCGGAATGCAACATTATTTAAGGAGAGTTTTGTGAACAAAATTCACAAAGGGTGTACTTTGTGGGGACCTAGTGGCATACCAACTACCCCTTGCAAGAAAGCCTTCACCCCTCTTTTTTCTCCCCACTTTTCTTACCACTAGTACCTGAAGCCTGAAGCCTACCCATTCCCACACCCCTTTTCACATCAACAAATGATGCCAACAAATAGGTGGTTCTCGTTCTGGTAACGACCTGTCAGAGATTTTGTAGTGTAGTTGGATGGCACCTTAAACCAAATCAGTAAGATTCACTCCTATGTCGGGAGGTGATGTTCCATTTCTGGCAAGGCTCTTACATTTCTTAAGGGCCTGTGGATGTTTCTTCCTTGTCTGACATGGTCATTACGTGTGTGGTAAGTACCTTGGATGGGTACATTACCAGAATGATGCTGCCTCAGGCAGACACCTTATTCTAGTAACTCCCCCATCTGCTGGCCTTACCAACCACATAGTGACCCTGTGCTTGGTGCTTATGCTACACATAGTTTTCGGTTGGTCCTGATCTGTAAGAAGTTGTCGACTTTTGATGGCTCGGCAACAAGAGTCCTTGCCCTAAACATAGCTTTCTGTTGGTCCTGCTCTGCAGAAAGGATGACAACTTTCAGGTGCTCTTGCTGTTGCCTTCTGTATGGCGGAAAAACTGCTCCAAAGGACCTTCCCTATTATGAGGGTCACAGCCCTGAAGGCAGTAGCCCAAGGACACAGGCCTGTAAATTAGGGAAGCCTGGCCTTGCCCAGCTTAAAGTACACCTACCAATTTAAGGTTTTCTTCCCTACTTGTCTGCATGCACATGTTAGGAGCTCTGCACACCAATAGAAAATGGTCTCTTCAATTTACCAACACATTTTTAGTGCACAGAAAAGCTATCAAACACAAAGCAAAAAACCTTGCAGTAGTTTAAGACAGGACCTTCCAAGAGCCATTCATCTCTTTGTGTCAATTTTAGACTACAAATTATCTGCAACAGGGCTTCCAAAAGCTTTCCAATAGATATCTTCATGTATTTTGGAGGGCACCTTATTTTCATGAATATCCCTCCTAGAATAGGGGAGGGCTATTACACCTCCTTAAAGAGTCAGAGGGATCTTATACCTACTTGGAGGCCTAAGATACCTCCTACTCTTGAGAAGTAGATGTAACAACCATGCCCTTCCTATGCCTTGTGATCTATGTATTTTTTGATGATAGGTAACCTTCGTCTTGTGCTTCATGATGGGTAAAGCCCAGAGTTGGGGAACATTCCCAAGATGGGGGGGCTGGACTTCACATCTGACTCTTCCTAGCTGGTCTCTCATTTCCAGAATGTCCCCACCCTGTGAGACTAGGGCTTTACACTACACTAAAATTTTCAGGGTGAGGAGGTTATGTTTTGATAGTTATGTGGTTGTCAAAATTGGAATTGGATAATTGGTGAGAAGAAGGCACATGACTCAACAATGACCCAGATATGCTGAATGACTATGAAATAAACATTCTGAGCATGAATAGAAGAAAGGGAAAAACTGGTGTCGACCAGTCTTTTTTTTCTGGCAATTTTTGCATTTTCTTACTTAAAAATCTGATGTCAACTATTCAAAGGCTTTTTCTAAACTGAAAAAAAAGCTATTCAACGTTTTATATGTTACAATAAACAAAAGGATGGTTCAATTTTAAATTTGTGCATTTTTAAATTTGGTGCATAACTTAATGTCCTTAAGATTCTTGAAAAAGAAACATTTTGTTCTGGTCACAACATCTATAACATGGATTAAACCTAATTTGTATTTTTTTTCAGAATACTAATGTTCAGTGGATATCTCATTCTCATTGAAACCTATATTTTAGGATGAGACTAGAGATGCCATACCAACAATGGTATGAACATCTCCATTTTATGTTAGAGCCTCCAAATTCCATTTCTCACATGTCTTTTTTTTTTTGGGCCAAAGTGAATTAGCCCTCATGACTACATTAGTTAGGGGTGTATGTAGTTGGATGGCCACTGATTTTTTTGTTGGTTCCTATCCATATGTTAATCACACAAATTAATACATTTTTGGCTGAACCTTATCTTTCCTTATAAACCTTTTTTTTTTTCTATTTGTTTCAAATTTGACCACACCCACCTACCTAACACCTTGTCCCTACCTACGAAACACCCCCACCACCCTAGCCTACTTTATAACCATTAACCCACTCCTACTTACTTATTGACCAACCTAACTTATTTGCAAGACCCACCAAGGTTGCAATCCCACCAACAATTAATAAAGGTATTGCATGATCTCCCCTCCCCACCCCACAAACCTACCTAGTTACCAAGGTCACAATGTCATTGGTGATAGGTGAAGATATTGGAATACACATGGAGTTGATAGTTGCTTAAACCTTCTACCTTCCTATCCACTAAGGTCATGATGCCATCAATGATAAATGAAGGTATTACATTATGCATCAACTAGGTATTATGTTTAATTATTTATGTTCAACTAGCTTCAAGCAATGAAACATTCCTTTTATGGTAATGAAAATACATGAAACAACACTCATGCAGGGTAGTTGCAAGCTAAGTTGGACTAAAAGTGGCACAATAAGAGCCCATTTTGCACTATTTTTTAGTGCTATTAACACTTTCACAATAAACATGTCTACCTAAAATCATTTTTTTGCAAGAACTATTTCTTGCCCTCTTTTCCTAATACATTATTGAATACTTCAAATGAAGAAACTTCCATCAAATTCCAAATTTTCACATTGAAAATGGCTTAATGAATCCCCACAATTTTGGGGTTTTTAAAAGTACCTAAATGCCTACTCCCATTTGCAATTACATCCCCTATAAGAATTTTTATTTTCATTTTAGTCATACAACTTATGGTAAAGTACCATAAAATATTTGATTTAATATATCAAGAGTTATGAGTCCATTTAAAAATGTGTATGGACTTTGACACATGATGAAATAGAAGTTTAAAAGACCTTCAAAAATGAAAAGATGCTCATTTGGTTTTTATTTTTTGGTATTAGCTTCCTATAACAACATATACTATGAATATGAATCCCATGTTATAAATTTGCTTATTAATTGAAATTAAGAGACATTGCCATAGTAAGAGGTACTAGTTTTCTACCTTGTGACATCCAAAAAAGGATAATGTACTCTATAATTACCCTACGGATATTTCATACAATGGACCAATCATGATGTAATGGGACATAAATGATAGTGAATCAAGTTTTTGCAATACCTTCATATGGGGCCATGATGAGATGGGGCATCTATCATAAAACTTAAACGAACAAACAAATTAATGTCATGATTCCATTGGAAGACGGAAATAATGTTTTTAAGAAAAACTTATAAATATTTGCAACCTTACTAGTCGCAAATCATTTCCAATGCATAATATTTGCATATCACTTATATCTCTTTCTTCAAGTTGTCCTTAGTGGATTTTGACCTCTAATTTTAAACATGTAATGCAATTTTGAAAGGCTTTACATAGGCAACTTGTTGAAATTATTTCAACAAAATCATCATCCTTTTCAATTTGTGAAAAAACATTACATGGGATGAACCCCACACCCCATGCAAGAATGTGAATGAATTTTAACAATTTATTAAAAAGCTAATTTTATCAATGGGGTCATTAAACCTCTTGCACACATTGAATTTTGTTAGGCACAAAATTAACCCTCCCCTAACACCCTACTCTAGGCCACTTCCCCCTACCCGTTGAACAACATTCAAGGGGTGTCATAGTTGGTTAGCAAACTTCTTATTCCCCTAAAGGGAATTTAATCCCTCATGCCTTGTCTGATCTAGATAGCAACCCGTTTCACTTCCACACCACTAACTCAAACTCTAGCTACTATTAACTAAAACCCTACATAAGGAATCACAACCAGAATCACATATAAACATACATCCATTGGAATCCAACATTTTCAATACAAACCTTCAACAAAAAAAGAAATAAAAAGTTACATGAAAGTTTTTAATTCCTAGCTAGTGATCTCTTACCTAGCCAAGTTCCTAATCACACATAGCAAAATACTCTCCTCCTACCAGTAGCTTTACCCCTTCTCACTACTTATTTCATTCCTCCCCCCCTCCACTCATAGTCCTAATTGCAATCACTACTTAACCAAGCTTCTCCTAGCTGATGTTCTTCCTTTCCTACTTCTCCTCCTCACACAAGAGGGTAGACCTTTAGTTCTTTTCTTGGTCTCACACTCCCTCCTCTTCTTTTCCTTCCTACTTACTACCCTCCTTCTCCTACACCAAATAACTGCCCCTGTACCTTCATTCTTGGCTACTCTTGAATGGAGCAATGCCTAAAGCTCCTCTTGGAACAACTACCATCACCAACAAAAAAAAGCCTCCACCTCCACTTCCACTACTTTGTTTGGGGGGTGTACCTTGGGAGCTTATCCTCCTATGATGCAGTAGCCCCCTCCTCCTTACCATTTCGCCTGATGATGTATCCAGCCCCCTATTAGCCTAGAACTTTCAACATCATCATCATCCTCACCTTCTTTCACCCCTTCACAAACTGCTCATCATCCTAGGAGGTGGAAGAGTGATCGACACTGCTTTCTTCCACCCCCTTTTAGTAATGAAAAAGAAGCATGGTTGTTGTTTTGACCTAACCCTAATTCCTAATGCCTTTTTAGAAACCACCTCCACCATAGCCACACCCCCTAACCTAATAAATTTAAACCAAGTAAGACAAGATAACCCTATATTAACCTGATTCGACTAGCCTAGCCCCTACCTTATCCTATCCAAGCCACCTATCCTAGTCCATCTCGGATAAGCTTTTCCCTAACGTCTTGCCCTAAGGACCAAGATCAACCCCCCAAAACTCCATTATCTAGCTACTTACAATTACCCAAAACTATGTTAGGTTAATTGGGGCCCAACAAACTTGAACCTAAAGTTGAACCCATTTAGTTTAAACTTTCTTCAAGTGACTTGACCAATTGATTTTTTGTCTTGCTAGCTTGGGGTTGCTCATGATACAAACATTTATGGATTAATGGTCTTATCACATTGACCCCCCAAGTTGAATAGGGCACAAAGATCTACCCACCTCCATGCAAAAACCACATGTTTTGCTTAAATTTCAATGAAGCAACCATTTAATTGATGTAATGCATGAAATCAGCCTTGCAAATCCACCTTGACCCTTCATAAACCCATTCAACATCTTCCATTTCATTTTTGAATGGTACTTTTCCATGATCACCTTCATGAGAATCACCTTTAGACCCCACAACCAAGTCTACAAACAATCACACCAATATCACAATAAAAAACATGAAAGTATTGCGCACAAAGCAAGTGCATTCATATATCAATATGAAAGTATTACATGTAGACCAATAGATATATGATGAAAATGATATAAATATTGCAAACAAACCTTAAACCCTAAGCCCATGTTATATTGCAGATGTTGGTATTGTATATGTGAGAGACATTCTTTTCTAAACATATACATATTGTTCAAAAAAAATTGGCCAAAAAAATTATTCACCCCCACTTTTATGGAGCATAAAGATGTGCATACAGCACAAAAATGGGATGGGGTGCTGTCAATGGTAGTTCTGAAATTTTTATTCAAAGTGTTGATGTTCACCAAGACTAAACTCTTTTAAATCTAAACATGCGAAAGAGTGCAAAAAAATTGAACACTTAAAACACAATCCATTATATGGTGATATCTAACAAAAAGCATATGTTCAAGAGGGGGTGTACATATGATAATCATTTGCCCTCACTTTGCATTAATCTTGTGAACAGTTAGAACATTTGTTTGCAATTGTCTATTAAATGTTCATTTGTTGCTAACCAGTGTTAATTGATATCTTGATGTTTAAGTTTCTTTCGAGATGCCATCCTAAAACAAATCTATGATTAACTTTTTCTTTTCTTCTTTCTCCTTTTCTTTTATTTCTTGTTCTTCATCTACAGAGATAGAATATGAAGGTCAATCATTAAAAAGAACTAGTTCCCCCAACTACTCAAGCCCTTCCTTTTGAGTCTTTTCTTTTTGAAACCTATTCCCATTAAGACCCCTTAGGGCCTCAGAAGCAGCAAGGAGGGCAGCATGCATTTAGCGTAGGATAAAGCCCCAAGGTGGAGGGGGCATATGCACAATAAGGCCCAGCCTATGACTAGGCAGTAGCTAAGTTTAACTTTCATTTTGTGAATGTCCCACACCTGTTGGGCTTTACCCATCAAATGAAAGCACAAGGCCAAGGTTATTATGAGCTTAAACATAAGTAGCCTGAGCATGAGAGGGTTCTTACCAGTGTTGGGTGATTCTTTGATTTTGTTTTAGTAATATCAAGTTCTGGGTATTTACAATATCATAATAAAAACCTGCTAGATTCAAATATTCGAAAATATCAGAATCAAAGAATGACCAATTCCAATTACTTCAGAACTCTCAAAGGATTGCGAGGTTTCATGAAAGAATCCATGGTTTTCTGGTTGATTATTTGATTATTTCAAAAAAACTGAGAGTGACAATTATTCATCATAATCAGGTATTCAATTCTTTGATAAACATGATTATATATTTCATCTAACTGGTCAGGAATTTGACTGTTTGAGAATCATGATTATAAATTGTAAGAATCTGCCTCATACCCAGATGAGTTTGGTGCAGTTTCTAATAACCACCCAACATTGATTCTTACTCCTTAAAAGTCGGAGTAAACTTATAGGTAGGCATAAAGATATGCTGTGATTTTGTTAGGGTAATATTAGAGGGCATGCTACAGAGATGTGTTGTTTTTCCCATGTTCTCTATGTCAAATTCTGTGAAATTTAACAAAAGATTAGCAAAATTAGTCGAATTTACACTACACTGCTACAGAGTGTATTTTCACTCCCCCAACTGTTTTGTGGGCGTTTTCAAAAAGCGGAACACCTGCTCCAAAGGGTATTCAGATTTCAAAACACCCCTCTTTTTCTTTTTAAATTAGGGGCAAAATTTTAAAAATCAAATCGTCCCAGGTCTCTGCACTTGGTAAGCCCTTGGCCGCAGTAGTTACTGGAATTGAACCGATCGCACTGGCCCTTATTCCAGTAAAGCCAGTGGCCTGGGGCTGTACCCTACAGGTAAGATCCATCCCACTGTGATGGAGTAGCCGTAATGTCCCTCCTCATTTCTACGAGGGATGTTCACGCACGTAAGGTACCTTCCGAATACACTGGGAAATATCTCCGCGTGCTTTGCTGGGTTAGAGGCAGAAGCTGGGGGGTCTGATTTTGTGTGCAGGGAGACTTGGCACTAATAATAGAGCTCTGTGGTACAACTTAGAGCGCGTTCTGCAACTACTGGCAGCTGGTGGTGGAAGGGAATTATAAGGAGCTGGAGGTGCGCGGCGGCAGAGCTGAGTGGTAGTGCGGTGTGGAGGTGTTGGTGCGCCAGAGAGATTGACATGATGGTGTATGACAATTGATGAACACGGAGGCGCAGTCACGGGCCCGACAAATGCCGGCGCGGCAGCTGCAGCAAGGAGCGGCGTGGGTTACTGTGGTTTGTCTGTCAGGTATGCCAGCTGATCCTAATTCCTCCGACGCCTCCGGGCTTTATAATCTTCGTATGCATCAGTCGACTTGCAAATTGCAATCCACACTCGACGAGTCTTGGAAAGCGAGAGAGAGAGAGAGAGAGAGAGAGAGAGAGATCGCCCCAGCTGACAAGTAGAAACAGACGACAGTATAGAGGAGTAAACCAGGAAGAAACAAGAAGAGGCATAAACGTTGTGACGTGACCGACTGCAGGAACAGATCAGAGACTTAGATCAAAGAGGTCCTGTTGCATGGAATTCAGTGCACAGTTTGTTTGTGAATGCAGTAGTCGTCACTAGATTAAGTGCTCAGCAAATTGTTTGCCTCAGGCATTGTTGTTGGAAGAACTTCAAGACGCTCCATACTTCCATGTTGTCATTCAAGTTATGCATTTGTGGTATATAAAAGGTGCATATTAGCTCTTTCAAAACTGTAGCTATAATAAGGCACACTACAATTAAAATTATTGCATCCTCTGGAGTACTTATTAAATCGTAGTTTCCTGATCAGGACGCAGGTCCAAACCTCGACATCGATATACGTTGGCAGCTACATGGCAGAGTAAAATTTCCAATTGCCAACAACCGAACATAAAGTTGAGCTAAGGGTCTTTCATAACTTGTAAGCAGCTAGGAGTCTGTGAAAGGCGGTAGTGAACGGAGCAGTTGCAATTTGCGGTCTTTGAGCCAATTATAAGATATCCCGCAAAGAAATTACAGCTCCTCTCGGAAATCTGCAACCAGCTTCTTCTTCTTCGTGTCGAGAATATATTACACAGAGATATGCAGAAGCATCAGAAAGCAGGACTGGAGAGAGCGGCGATCGCAATGAATAGAATACAGAAACTGGCGGCGGCGAATGCCGTGGTGGTGTTCAGTCAGAGCGGGTGTTGTATGTGCCATGTGGTGAAACGACTGTTGTGCGATCTGGGTGTCGCGCCCACAGTGCACGAGCTGGACGAAGAAAGCGGGGGTGCTGATCTAGAGAAGGCGCTGCTTCGGCTGCTAGGGGCCGACTCGCAGGGGCCGGTGCCAGCAGTGTTTGTTGGAGGGAAGCTGTTAGGAGGTCTAGACCGTGTCATGGCCGCTCACATCAATGGTACCCTTGTTCCTCAACTCAAGGAAGCGGGAGCTCTGTGGTTGTAGAACAACGTCTAGTTCACACTAAGTACTTCATAAATAATTTAGCCGCCGCTAGAGCTCTACAAATGCTTGCTTGCTTGCTTTCAACTGCTATTAACTAACTGCATATAAATTCAGCTCGTACAATTATCTGAAGTCCGGTGATAATTAGCATCTTGAGCTGATCTCATCATGTTGTTTCTTTGGAGATCTCCATGGAATTATATAGTAAGCTGCCTGCTCAGCGGCAGCTTTGTCAAATTATCAATTATTCAATACAAGTTGTTCCATGACTTGCAAACTATGTCGGACTTTGGTAGGGAATTCGTTAGTTTAGACTAGTTTCAAATTCTGACGTCCAAAATTGGTTTCATCCTAATGTAATACGTGTCATTATCTATTGTCAAATTTCCATTTCAATATATAATATATGCCACAATAAACACCACATATTGTACATTGAAATGGATGAAACCACAAAGATTACTTCACAGGTCTCATGAGCACATGAGCCACAACTTGTTGTGTGAAAAAAACCACATTCTCTTGTAGTGATATAACTAGAACAATTTTTTCTTACTTGCTTATCATAATTTGAGACTTTGTGTGGTTATATTGGCCTCTAGAATCAAAGTGAATCATTCAAATCGACACAAAACTTCCTGAAACACTTTAGACTAATTTAGTTTTGACACTTTAAACTACTTTAAAATTGTACTTAGGTGATTGAGTTAACCCAAGATTTATTTCTAACAACTGCATATTAAACCAGTATAAGATGCGTGAGCTAAGCACCTAAATGAGCCTTATATGGTAAATTGTGCTGCTAGAATTTACTTGTCACCTGGCTAATTAAGCACCTAGAATTAAGTCCAAGACAAAGGAAGCTCCTCCATGGTATGCATTGATTATTCAATACGCCCTAGCATGCCATTAATGGACAAATATGGTATCATTTTCATTTCAGAAGAAAAGGGAGCAAGCCATAGCATATCTTGCACAGTACTGTATCCGTATACCTTCTACCCATGATGTGGATAATTCAACAACTTCCTTGTTTACACCAAGTTTTAACTTTTACATCATGACAATTTTAAACACCTTTTAGACAGAGATTGTGTGAGAATCGAGACCAATGTTGAACATGAATTGCACAAGACCGTGTTTATGATTGACCGCACTAAACATTGTCCGGTCTTGCAAATGGATAATTAATCAGTTGGGGAAAACCAATATTCTAAGCATGTGATTGTAGAGGAATCTTTACAATCTGAACATCAATGGCATATGATATGTAAAGATTCCACATTATGATTTAAACTTAAAAATAAGCTTAATATCAGGACTTGAACATGTAAATTTGAAGAGATAACCAAAGTCACAAACGATGAGGACTACCAAACACAAAAATGGAATTAAGCTGTACATTTACAGGATGTTTACAAGTTTGTATGAACTTGAAATTAATTGAGGGTTGCAGGAAACATATGATAATGCGGTCCAGAAAGGATTATAGCAGGATCTAAATATATCAGAGGTATAATGTATCCATTTGCCCACGGGCTCATAAATTTTCAGCCAAGTACACAAAGTCTGGAAGCTAGGGAATGTCTGGAACTGGTACCAATGAGAATGGGAACACCCCGTTAAGAGATAAGGAAGGGTTACAATATCAAAGTAGTGTGGTTGTGTCATGGCTAGAAGGCTTGTGTTTAAAGGTCAAAAAGAATAGATATGTAATAGTTTGCATTTCCCAAACAGAGATTCTGGGGGTCAATTGTATTTGTAGAACTCATATTTGTTTCTACATTCTCCTCACATGTGACTTGTTTTAATTGATGGACGCTCAATTAAGTGAAAGGTTAAGTTTCAAGCTTCGTGATGCAATTTAAATACAATAATAGCACTCAAAGTAAGGTAGACTAGGACCCATGCTTTAGAAAGTCTGAAGTGAAGATCAGAGATAAATCTTGCCGCACGAGGTTTAGTTTAAGCTTGGCGATGGCAAAAGATACAACTGCACTCAAAAAAGTAGGGCCTAGACTAACCCTAATTTAGACGGTCTAAATGGAAGATGAGAGATAAAGTTTTCAATAATAGTTCCACCATGTATAGTGTTAACTGCAATTTTCATTTTCATCAAGCTTAAAACATGCCTTGAGAATCATGAATGATATTTCATTTCAGCAACATAGGACCATGACTTTCTATGTTTCCCACCAACAAGTAATGCACAATGACTCAAACTGCAAACATGTGCTAAGGTCAAGGTTATGGAAACCGTTCCTACTAGTCTTGAGAACACGTTCTCAAGGCCAACGTAGAAGAATGTTAAGAAAAAATTTAAGAACTCCTAAGGCCTAAACCGATGAAAATGGATGAAAACTTAAACACCGGCCCGCCCTTTCTTTTTCCATCCCATCAACTAGGCTACTAGCTGGTGGGATGGAAAAAGAAAGGGGGGGCCAGTGGCATTGGTGGACAATTACCCACACATGACATGTGGCTACTCCCTGCACTCACCAACTGGACCTCATATGGTTCACAAAATTGAATGAAGTCACAAACACTCAACACGCACAAATGTTTCTTCAACCATTTCAACAAGGACCTAATTTATTGCCTAAACACATAGAGGAAAGACCTTCTTCAAGCTTAAATCATATAGGTAAGTTTCTAAAAATTCACGATAAAATTAGTGACTTCTAAAATGAGAAAGTACATGGTTCTAAAGTTCAGGATGCCAATCATGATTCATCGACTGATAAACTAATCATCAAATCACATTATTGAATATTTCTACTAGTTTATTTCCATCTACTAAAAAATATTATTCAACCATTTGTCCTTTCATAGTCCACGACTTTGCCCTTTGACCAAGTTCGAGCGAAACTGTTGCCACATTTCCCAGGGAGGTTGAACAAAGGATCGTCCATGATCATCCTATTTTGTTGTCACTAAGATGTCTTTCTCTTGCATCATCACCCAACAAGGTTTTATCCTCAAGTCACTGAAGTTCCGTCAAAAGCCAGACATCCACAGCAAAAAAATACCCTCCTGAATTCCATGCATGTCCGTTTAATGAGCTTGAAATCAGCTGACATCTATCACCTGGGCACCTATCCAGAATTTGTAAATTTGAGTTCAGGATTCTGTACAATAGACTTCTGGAAATGTTCATAGAATCTCGCATAACACCCTTGGTAAGATCACACCACACTATTAAATAGCCTTTGGAGAAGAAATCTGAAGGTCAGATTTGTCTAGTTAGGGGAGGCAGTACCAGTTCAAGGGACAGGAGTCAAGTTTCAGGTCATTTGCTTGAACAGAGAGAACCATTAGACCGCTTTCTGAAAGCACTGGCATTGGCTCATTTCTGTTTGTCCATCATGTCTGTTGTTGAAGACATTACAGTTTGGTGTGGCAGATTATGTCATTTTCTTGATCACATCGTGTGACATAATCTTTGATGATGATCATACACTCAAAATAGTGACCAAAATCTCTGTTGAACATGAGATTATTTTTTTTCACTTGTTGAATCTGCCACAACAGGTCCCTCAATGTCATGGAATGGTCTCATGCCCATTACCACGTTCACCCTAATGCACTTGCCTGGTGCATTACCCAACAGAATGGGCAGGGCTTGACCATTGCAATACAGTACATATTTCTTACTGCTGCTCACGTAGTCCACCTTACCCTACATTTTCCAAAACATGAATGCTGTAACCTGTTGCATTTGCCATAGCTAGGGTGCGGTACTCTGTAGAGGTTTGGCTCTATTGGTGAGTAGCCTGAAATTGATGGTGGTACACATAGGATGAGTGTGCACCAAAAAGTACATGTAAAGTGCTGTGAGAACATCCCTAAGTGTATTTGGAGGTGTACCACACCCTAGAGAGGTAAGGGTAACATATTTCTCTAGGTGTATTTGGAGGTGTACCACACCCTAGAAAGGAAAGGATAAGATCTAGTGTTGTGTGTGCAAGTGTCAATAGTCATATATACAGAATGTAAATCATGTGTAAGTGTAAATCATTTACATTTACACGTCTGAACTTTTCACACTTACACTTATATTATTGTTTTGTATTAAAAAAAAATGACACTTACACAAAGCCAGAATAAATATTTGTCAAATACATTTACTGTGTAAAATGTTTTGGGCCATGTATGTGTATATACCATATACCCTTAATGACCAATCTTGTTGCAAATCCATATCAATTTATTGTGAATGCATCCCAAAGTTCAATTTTATTTTTTTGCAATTGGCCCTTTAAAAAAATCATGATATTTTATATCCCCAAAGATTAGCATTTTCTATCAATATAGGACTATGGTGGTGTTATTTCAAAAAATATCTTAAATGCACATTTTGCCCCAACCATTGCTTGAATACAACTTGAATTTCACTCATTTATTATTGAGTACTACTTATTGGAGCTATTACAAGAGCTTAAGTACTCATTGTACTTGTAATTCATATTAATTAATTTAATAACTTGTGGTGCATCCCAAGCACAAATGTTTTGATAATAATTTATTCATTGCAATGGGCCATTTGGTTAACCTATTGCCAAAAACATTATAAAATCCCCCCCTCCCCAAGTAGAAATCACATTTTTTACAATTTTTTACGTATAGTTGTGTAAAATTATATAATTATTTTTTTTACACTTCCATTGTTTTGTATGGCCACATAAAATTATATAAATATATTTATTTTACACTTAAACATAGATGGATATTAAACACTTACACAGAATGTAAAGTCTTAAATCATTTACAAGCACAACAATATAAGATTTCTCGCTTTTAATGAATAGATGTAAGAACCCTCCCTTCTTTAGCCTTGTGGTCTATGTATGTTTAGGTTTGTGATAACATTTTCCCAGTGCATTCCAATGGTTAAAGACGACATGTGAGGGTCATTTCCCAAAATGTGAGATTGGACTCAACGACCACCTTGTCTTAGCCCAATCTATTTTTGAAAATGCCACAAGCCTGGAGCTTTACCTTACACGTTGCCTTCTGTTCAGAGGTTTTAAGCTTCTGACTAGCCCTCCCCTCATTTCTGAAGATGGATGAACTCTCCCTCTTCTTTTTTTCTTGCATACATCATCCAGACAGAGAATGGTTATGGATTTTTGTCCATGGAGAGGAGGGTTATATGTTTTTTCGTCCATCTACAAGAAGATTTTGAAACTTTTCATCCACCAACATGAGGGTTATTGAGTTGGTTTCAAACCTCTAAAGAGAAGGTTATGTCTGGTAAGCAGTGTCCTCTTGCTGGTTACCCAGTCCATAACCTGCACCCTTGACGAGTAAGCCCTTGGAAGAGTCCATAGACTTGATAGTACACTGTATATAGTCCAGGCCAGTTTCAGCATCCCAACCATTGGATGAGGCCAGCAAATATGACGTGGAGTTACGTGTAGTAATGGGCCCTACGGCGCCAGTTTGAGCCATTTTCTGGCTTTGTTCTGTTTCAAATGGAAACTAAACCTGTAAACTGAAGTGCTAGCTTTGTTCTAGTATGCCTCTGTGTACCCTATTTCACTTGCCATTTCAGATGATTCATTCTGATTTTTCTGTTTTTGCACAATTATGGGCCTGTCAACCTTAGATCATCTCTGCCATCCAGTTTGCCCTCTAGTTTTGCCTACTGTAAACATACCTGAGAAACTGAAAAGTCTTGAGCTGGTGGGGAGACATCAAAACATCATGTCTGAAAACAACAACCAGTGGTGGTTCAGAATTCAGCAAACAAATTGCATTCTCTCCAGGGGAGTACTCCTTCAAGACCCATGCACACTACCATTGTTATTTTGCCGAATATACCCCTGTTACATTAAAGAATGCCCAGGTTTACACTCAGTAGCAGGTGGATTCCAAAGTGCACATGGAAAGACAAAGTCAGTAAAACAGGCTCATCTAAGGAAGGATGGCAGGCTGTGGCCAGCGGGTGTTCCGGTTCTATCTTTGCTATAGACACATTCTTATGAAAATTATTCCAACCAAGTTAGCCTACATCGTCCAAGTACCCTCCAGTCTCCAGCCTCAACCCGTTGCATCTTCTGCTCACCAACTTATGCAGTATGCACTGTGCAGTAGCTAGATATAAAGGTTAGGCTACATCTTTATGCCACCATTTCACAGGGGTGAATTGAACTGTGAACTTATGCAGCTTGCCTTTCAACAGGGATAGACAATGTCAAAATTCCTCTTTTGCTTAATTTATGGATATGGATATAATTCCACTTGATAGTACAAATATCATCTCTGACCTATTTTACAAGAGTTTAGATGAGGAAATGTTTTTCAGTTTTCTGCACTAATATCAATTGGTAAGAATCTCCAAGAAGATTTATCATTTACTAGTGACTCGGTTTTAGAAAATTGTCCAAACTGTAGGACAGTGATGAAACACCCCAAAATTAAAAGTTCTGTTGAAAGCAGCAATTTCTTCTTTAGAAACACTTATTTCTTGATTTTTTGCAAATTGTTTTGTAAAAACAGGGAATCTGAAACAGAAACTTCCTAGGTTTTTTATTTCACCAAGATGTGAAAAATTGCCACCAAAAAAAAACACTGGTCTGTATCAACTGATCCATGGTTAGGGAAGTAATCTTTGGCACAAGGTGCCGCACAGCAAGTCAAAGGTTGTGGTAAAGGACATTCAATTTGTATGTAAAGTATGGGCTGGGCTTTTTGACCCCCCCCCAGCTGAGTCTTAGGATGGTCAGGCTATAAGCAGGTTCATAGTTCATACCGAGTACACAATGTACATGCAAGTTGAATTGCTGAATGTAAAAACCACAGAACATTCTGTGACAACAACAACAGTAGAACATTCGCTGCAGTTACTTCTCGACATCCCTCTCAAATAGAGGATTCTTTTTGGACAGTGTCTCTATCAGGCCATAAATTTGGTCATATATTTGAAGGGTCACATTGCCAGCCTTTGCAGGCAAAGAACTAATACAGTAAACCCCTTTTATAATCACGCCCATTTTAGTCACATTCTTGTTTGTGTCACACAGTTTTTTGGTGACCATCCACTTTAGTAAGAAGCACCATTTTTTAGAATCATTATCACACTCATCAGTAGCACAAAATATTTGCAAAGCTTTTTTTTGTAATATGACTAGTTGGTAAACCCATTTTGCAAGCAAAATCTTGCAAAATGATCAGGGGAAAAGTTTTATCAGGAGGTAGAAAGAAAACAAACGAAAGAAAAAAGGAAAATCTCCCGGAAAAAGGAAAACCCTAAACCCGGACACACCCAAGAGGATACCCATTAC
>Ga0116229_10000042_pt1 | contig 105259 bp, 83 predicted proteins | sample S1TSphgellanicum_3_FD_87313 | JGI IMG/M metagenome (GOLD analysis project Ga0116229, IMG submission 87313) | Host-associated microbial communities from peat moss isolated from Minnesota, USA - S1T2_Fc - Sphagnum magellanicum MG | ecosystem: Host-associated > Plants > Peat moss > Unclassified...
GTCTATCGCCTGAATGGTCAAATCAGCTATCTGTATATTCATATAGAAATTCAAAGTCAGTGGGAAGCCAATTTCCCTGAAAGGATATTCTACTATAATACTAGATTATGTGAAAAATACAATTCCATAGTTGAATCATTAGTAGTTTTTGGAGATGATAATATTAATTGGCGACCAAACCATTATAGTATTCAAGGAATTGGGATTACTAAAAATTTCACCTTTCCTTTTGTCAAGTTGCTAGACTATATCCAAAAATGGTCTGAGTTGGAAGCCAGTCTAAACCCCTTTGCTACGGTTGTTATGGTACATCTAAGGACATTAGAAACAACAAAAGACCGTGAAGCAAGGAAAGTATATAAATTAGCCTTAATTAAACGCTTGTATGAACAAGGCTTTTCGAGAGAAGATATTATCAATCTATACGCACTGATTGATTGGATGATGACACTCCCCAAAGTTTTGGAACGAGAGTTTGCACAAGAACTAAATCAGTATGAGGAAGAGAAAAATATGCGTTACATTACTAGTATTGAAAGAGCCGGTCGAATCAAAGGTAAGCTCGAAGGAGAGCAAAAGGTAATTTTACGTCAACTTAATCGGCGTATTGGTGAACTTCAGCCCTCCGTAATTGAGCAAATTGAGAAATTACCTGTTGAGCAATTGGAAGAACTGGCTGAAGCGTTACTAGATTTCTCTACTGTAGTTAACTTACAGCAATGGTTGAATAGTAGACCAAAACCAGTAGAACAAGAGTAAAATCAATTATCTGTACTAGGGAGCGGTTGTCTTTGGTGCTGGCGTTACGCCCGTTCCTTTGTACACCGCTCTTAATCTTATCTTGCTTTGATGTAAAAACCGATAAATATAACAAAAAACTGGCAAAAATTAAATATATGAGTGCAGTCAATTATGCTCAGGTTTGCACTTTAGAACAGGTCCTTCCGATTAATTTGGTTGGGAAAATGGGACAAGCGGTGCAAATCTCAATTCATACCCCCAGTCAGTATATCTGTGCTAACTGTCAACGAATATTACCAGATTGGCAGCAACAAGAGTTTCTTTGGGTAGTGGTTTGCTTACAGCGATCGCAATATCCCCTCATAGAAATTACATCGGTTAGCGAAAGGGAAAAAGAAAGATTACGCGAAAAGTTTATCCGGTTTGGTTGCGATCTGACTTTCAATTTGCGCGATCGCGGTTACTTGACGGATTTAATCGACCCCCGCACTGGATATCCCATACTTTCTCATCCTGGACTTGTTCCCCATGATGACACAGCCGTAGCTAAAGCCTTGCTCAACTATCCTGTAGTGAAGAATCAATGTAGTGTGCTAGTACATCCAGAATGGGGTACATGCGTTTATCCAAGCAACTTGATTTCTACAGCTCCTCCAGAAATCATTACATTGGCGACAAAAAGCATTGCTCCCTTACATGGATGGATCGAGATGGAATAACTATAGATATTTTAGCATGAGTTTAGCCCAAAGGGTAAACATTTCATAACTAACTGGACAGGTTGAAATTTCTGCTCAAGGGTGGAGTTAGAATAGACAATTTTTTTCTAAATAGTCGTCAGATTGCGTTAACTTGAAACTATAACTTATTATTTCGTTTTGAGTTACTAACGGTAATTATCTCAAAAAAATGCGAGTTTTACCAGTATTTTAGTAAAGTATTACGATCTGAAGATCTTTAGGAGGAGCGGTAGTGAGTTTCCCAACTTTAGTTACCCAAGCCACGCACCCCCCATCTAATCCCTTTGATGCAGATAGCTTTAATCAAGCTGTGATGTCCACCTATAGTCGCTATCCCTTAGCTCTAGAGCGGGGCGCTGGCTGCAGTGTTTGGGATAGTAACGGAAGGGAATATCTGGATTTTGTCGCTGGAATTGCTACGTGTATTTTGGGACATGCCCATCCAGTTATGGTAGAAGCAGTAACACGCCAAATACAAAAGCTGCATCATGTATCTAATTTATACTACATCCCGGAACAGGGAGAATTAGCTAAATGGATCGTTGATCACTCATGTGCAGACCGTGTTTTTTTCTGTAACTCTGGTGCTGAAGCCAATGAAGCTGCTATTAAGTTAGCGCGGAAATATGCTCATACAGTTCTAGAAATTCAAAACCCAATTATTTTAACGGCTCATTCCAGTTTTCATGGGCGGACTTTGGCTACAGTGACTGCTACTGCACAACCTAAATACCAAAAATATTTTGACCCATTGGTTCCTGGGTTTCATTACATATCCTATAACGATATAGCTGCTGTCGAGGTAGCCATTAGTGAATTGGATGAAGGTAATTATCGTGTAGGGGCAATTTTAATAGAACCATTACAAGGGGAGGGAGGTGTCCGTCCTGGTGATGTTGCCTATTTTCAAAGGCTACGGGATATTTGTACTGAAACTGGTATTTTGTTGATTTTTGACGAAGTGCAAGTTGGTATGGGACGTAGTGGTAAATTATGGGGTTATGAATATCTGGGTGTAGAACCTGATATTTTTACTAGTGCTAAGGGTCTTGGTGGTGGTATTCCCATTGGTGCGATGATGAGTCGCAAGTTCTGCGATATTTTTCAGCCAGGGGAACATGCTAGCACTTTTGGTGGGAATCCTTTTGCTTGTGGTGTCGCGCTCAGTGTTTGCCAAACTTTAGTCAAGGAAAATATTCTCTCTAATGTCCAAGCACGAGGCGAGCAATTACGGGCAGGATTGCGGGCGATCGCTCAGAAATATCCTGAAATAATTCAGGACGTTCGAGGCTGGGGCTTGATCGATGGTTTGGAATTATCGTCTGATATTCAGTTGATGGCACAAGATGTAGTCAAAGCTGCTATAGATGAGGGTTTACTACTAGTACCTGCTGGTCCAAAAGTTATCCGCTTTGTACCTCCACTAATAGTCACAGAAGAGGAAGTCAATATAGCATTACAGGCTCTTGAGAAAGCATTTGCTCAAGTTCTCCAGTAAATAACAATAAAATTATTTTGGTTATAATCTGGATAATGTAGCTTCTGGTGGTTGGCGGAGCAAATATCAAGGCTCCGCCTAGGTTATTAGGTCGGAACCAGTTCACCCGGACGTAACTTAGACCATTTACCCATTTCCTGTTTAAAGCTCAGACAACCAACAACATCCCATTCCATTTCAATCACATCATCCTGAGTCCGAATATTAACGTTAATCGCAGGTTCTTGGGGGTCAAAATCTGGCGCTTCGGTTAGATGAGGCTGTTGATGCTGGGTTTCTACAGCATTGTAGGTGGCGCATCGGTCTACATAGTGGCAATTCACGCAAATACACATAATAGAACCTCCCTTTTTAGGGCATTATCCTCTAGCTTAACTCATTTACTCATTTGCTTTTGATGGTGATTTTAATGGTGATTTTAATGGGAAGGTATGGTTCAATTATACCCAGATTAGATGCCAAAAACTGGCCTTTTAACCGGGAATATTTACCAAATCCCGCTTATATGGTAGGTGGTGCAGTTCGAGATGCTATTTTAGGTAGAAGTCAGTCATATTTAGATTTAGACTTTATTATCCCTAGTGATGCGGTACAAGTAGCTAGAGCGATCGCTACGCGTTATCGAGCCGGTTTTGTCCTACTTGATGCTGAGAGAAAAATTGCTCGTGTAGTCTTTCCCCATGCTACGGCTGATTTTGCTCAACAAGAAGGAGACAGTTTGCTTGCGGATTTGTCCAGAAGAGACTTTACAATTAATGCGATCGCTTATAATCCTCACACGCAAGAAATTATTGATCCTCTACAAGGATATTCCGACATAGAAGCAGGATTGATGCGCATGATATCACCGGTTAACTTACGAGATGATCCTCTAAGATTAATTCGCGCATATCGTCAAGCCGCACAATTAGGCTTTAGTATTGAGTCAGTCACCCAAACTACAATTCGTCACCTAGCCACACACATTAATCATGTAGCTAGAGAACGGATTCGAGTAGAAGTTGGTTATCTCTTAGCAAATTCTTCAGGTACTAATTGGTTAATGCGTGCTTGGCAAGATGGAATATTTACCTATTTATTCACCAATGCTAACTCAGAAAGTTTCAGAAAGATAGAAGCACTTGACAAAGCATTTAGTCTAATCGCTCAAAATTGGCAAATATTAGGGACTCAATTACAAAAATGCGTCCGTACAACCATTAAAACTACTTGGTTGGGTATCGCCAAGCTTGCTTGTTTGGTTCATCCAAGCACAGAAGTAGCTGAAATAGAATTGCAGAAATTAAGTTATAGTCGCGTAGAAATCCGCGCAGTCACCACTACACTCAAACTATTTCCTAAGTTACAGCACGGTGATATATCTATCCGCGAACAATATTTCTTATTTCAAGAAGCAGGATTTGCCTTTCCAGCTATAGTGGCTATGGCTTTAGCTGATGATATTCTGTCAGTCACTCAAGTGACCAATAACCAGGAATTAAATCTGAATATTTATCAGACTTGTATCGAAATTTATCGACCTTTGGTTAACCGCTTTCTTAACCCTGACGACTTAGTTGCTCACCCTTTACCCTTAGTGAGTGGTCAGGATCTGATACTAGAATTAAATATACCAGCTTCCCCACTGATCGGAAAATTACTGAATGAAATTGCTGTAGCCCAAGCTGAGGCAAAAATAGTTACAGTTGAAGAAGCTATTGAGTTTGCACGCTATTTGATCGAATAAAATATTGGCTTTTTAAGTAAGTAAATAAACATAAACCTACGGAAGCAGAATAATCTGTTCTACTCGTATTTTCACTTGGTGGAAATACACCTTGAACGCCAAATAGCTTGATCAATTTTATATAACTTTACATAAGTGGAATTATTTTTATTTATGTTACTTTTCAAGAGAATTTTGTCTTGCGGATGTCAACAGTAACATATAAACGACACATAAATGACATAAACTTCATACATACTTTATTATGATCAATAGTAGAATAACTAGCATTATCAAGATAGTAATGGTTAGTTCCCGTTTAGTAATCAACAGATGAATTTCATACTATGGTGAACTTATCGCCATTAAGCATGTTTTTCTAGTACTATTGCTTAGTCCAACAAAAAACTATTTTATTTGAAATTCCCTGTTCCTACTAATTACATATTCAAGATAACCTCATATAATCAGCCTGTATTTTCTAGATGCAGATGAAGCATCAAGCAGTCTATCTGTTCAAAGGTAGTTGTTGATAGGCGAGATTAAAATTTAGATGTTAGGTCTTGTAACAAATCTTTCTGTTTACTCAACTAATTAATCAATGTTTAAAGGTTGATTTTTTTATATACCGGGTTTACATTTGTACTATGTAGGTAGCAGTTAGTTTCAAGAAAAATTTATAGATCAAGGTGGGAATTTATCAGTGAAAACAACTAGGAAACTCCTTTCTATTGGCCACTCTTATGTAGTTAAGCTAAACAGAAGATTGGTTAATGAGATGGCCCGTTTAGGTATGGGAGAATGGGAAATAACAGTAGTAGCTCCTGCGTTTGTTTGGGGAGATTTACGACCTATGCATCTAGAACTTGACCAAAATGAACTATGTAAATTAAAATCCATACCGGTTTATTTCAGTAAGCCAGCTCATACCTTAACTTACTCTTGGGAACTGAAAGAAGTTATACAGCAACGTTGGGATTTAGTTCATTGTTGGCAAGAACCTTACATTATTTCTGGTGGACAAGTTGCTACATGGATACCTGATAAATGTCCCTTAGTTTACCGCACAGCTCAAAGTCTCTCCAAAAACTATCCACCGCCCTTTAATCTGATAGAAAAATATGCTATGAGTCGCGCCTCTGGATGGATTTGTAGCGGAAACTTGGTCGCTGAAAATTTAAAGCCCCGACCAGGCTACTCTCTACCAATGCGACTCATTCCTCTTGGTGTAGATGTGAAACATTTCTCGCCATCATTAGATGCTAGATATCAAGTACGCCATTCTCTCGATTGGGAAGCCGAAGGAGTACCTGTAATTGGTTTTCTGGGAAGATTGGTTCCTGAGAAAGGACTAAGTCTAATCATGAAAGTTTTAGAACAATTACAAATCCCTTGGCGGGCTTTGTTTATTGGTACTGGGGTAATGGAATCTTCTTTACGTAAATGGGCAAAACCTTATTCTGCACAAGTACGGATTTGCACGAATGTTAGGCATAGCGAAGTTAGTCAATATCTTAATGCTATGGATATACTTGTTGCGCCAAGTCAAACTTGTTCTAACTGGAGAGAGCAATTTGGACGGATGCTGATTGAAGGATTTGCCTGCGGTATACCCGTAATTGGCAGTGATAGTGGAGAAATTCCCTTTGTGCTAAAAGATGCAGGTATGGTAGTCGGAGAAAAAGATGTTGAAGGCTGGGTTGCAGCTATTTCAGAACTGCTCAACAATCCATCACTACGTCAAAGAATGGTTAATCAAGGCTTAGAAAAAGTGCATAATATGTATTCTTGGCCTATTGTAGCTCGACAACACTTACAGTTTTTCGATGAGATTTTAACAAGTAAAACTCCGTTGAGTTTACCTATCTCAAATAAGTATACAAGAGTACTACAACCTGATTTGCTCACTTCCGCTTAATTACGAATACTTTCATTCAGTTTCCGAATCAGGCGTGATAACTCACGAATGATATTGACAGCGATCTCTGGTGTTTCTTCGATCGCATCATAAAGCTGCTCTTGAGTTAGTTCCAAACATTCGCATGATTCCATAGTTGTGGCGGAAGCGGAACGGGGCTGAGTATCAAATACTGCCATCTCTCCAAAGTACTTACCCTGCTCTATCTCTGCGAGTTTTGTCTCTCCTATATGCACCTTGACACGACCGGATAAAACTATATATAGAGAGCGTCCTTCTTCACCTTGACGAAAAATACTGTAATTAGCTGGATAAGATAGCTCGTTCATTACCGAAGCTAACCTCACAATAAAATCATCCCGCAATTCTTTAAAAATTGGCACTTGTCTAACAAACAGTAGTCGATCAACGCTAGTGAGCATAATTACTGATTAAAACTAAAACATTCTGCACAAGTCTCAAAACTTAATTAATTCAGTTAACGTAATAGCTATATGCCGATTAAAGGGATATTTTCTCCCTATTAGTTACTAATAATACCTCAAGTCTGGTTACGCTATGAAGTATAACTTTCTATACTGAGTTGAAAAAGTTAAATTGATACTTATTCCCCCATTGATAAATTAAGTGTTTACTCATCTCGCCAAATCTAATCTTATATCAGAATATAAGGAAAAAATTAATTGCTTGGTCAACCAACTGCTCAGGGTTTTTAAATGCGTTTTGATATTTTAGCAATGACGGGCGCAATATTTATTGCTATTACACCTAGTCCTCAGGCTGTAGCCCAAATTCCCTTGATATATCCATTCCCAACTCCTGGTGAATCAGATAACAAAGTTATTTCTGACTGGATTTATTTAGATGGTCGCCGGTTATTTCAGATAGCAGGATCAAGAAATAATTTTGCAGAACGACTCCAAAATGTACAACAGAATTTGCAGGATATTAGTCGTAATTACCTCCAATCTGCTGCGCAGGATATAACTGTACAAGTACGCATAGTCAAAGGTTCTCCCGTAATTTACGTTAATAATTTATATCTTGTCACTATAACTGCTGAAGATGCTAAACAAGGAAACCAATTAACTTTAGCCAATCACTTGACTGAAATCTTAGAAAACCAATTACGAGAAGCGAAAAAAGAACGGCAAAGTCGGTTTTTATACGATCAGGCTAAACTGGCTACTGCTTGTCTATTGTTGATGGCGATCGCTAGTTACGGGTTGAAGTTATACCAGATACGCTGGAACAAGATCAAAGAAGATGTCACATTAGCAAAATCCCCAGAGACACAACAAATTACTACTCAACTCAATCATCAACGACAACGCAATCTGCAAGAGGTGAGACAGAGACTATTTCAACTTATCCAAACCTCAATTTGGTTTAGTGGTAGCTTTTTTATCTTGGGACTTTTTCCTCAAACCCGACTATTTCAAGTATTGGTTCTGGCTGCGGTCCAAATCCCTCTCAGGTTAGGTTTTGCAGCACTAGGAACTTATGTAGTGATTCGTTTAATTTATGCTCTCATAGATCATTCTACCTCAACTCTAGTCAGTGGTGGAATGCTCTTAACTCCAGAATCTTCTCATCGTCTACAGTTAAGGATTTCAACTTTTTCTGGTGTGACAAAAAGTATATCTACTGTTTTGGCGATTATAGCTGGTATCTTAATCGCTCTGATCTCTTTAAACATCAATATTGTTCCCTTACTAGCTGGTGCTGGCTTAGTTGGTGTAGCGCTATCCTTAGCTTCGCAAAACTTAATCAAAGATGCAATTAATGGCTTTTTAATTATCATTGAAGATCAATATGCTCTTGGAGATGTAATTACTGTAGACAAGGTAGGAGGTCTAGTAGAAAATTTGAATCTCCGTATGACTCAAGTTCGCGACGCAGAAGGACGCTTAATCACTATTCCCAATAGTGAAATTAAAATAGTGGCTAATCTTTCTTGTCGTTGGTCTCGTGCTGATCTGAGTTTTGTTGTTTCCTATGATACTGATGTAGACAAAGCGATCGAGGTGATGGAAGCAGTGGCTCTGGATATGCACCAAGAGTCTGCTTGGCAACAGCAAATTATTGAACAGCCACAAGTTTTGGGGATAGACAGTTTTGGGGAATATGGTTTAGTCATCCGAGTCTGGATTAAAACAAAGCCTCTCAAACAGTGGGATGTTGCTAGGGAATATCGCCGACGTTTGCAAATTGCCTTAAACGCATCTGGAATTAGTATTCCTGTCCCCTTGCTGAAATAATTAAGTTAATTCTGTCGAAAGAGAGATAGACAATTAGGGATTTTGCCCTATTCTAGATAGTAGACATGGCTAGATAATGGAAGTGCGCCTTGTCATAAAAATTTTGCTCACACTCCCATTATTTAAGAATGTCAATTCCATTCTTCCCGAATTTGCCATATCTTGTAATCTATCTCGCGACAGAGATTAACCAAGTTCTTTTTTTCATCTTTAAATATAACAAAATTTCAACTGACGCTCCTGCGTCGCTAACGCTGCGCTAGGGGAAAATTTGCATAACCACAAACCGGAGATGAAAACGTTCATTGCTGAAATCTTGTATTTTGTCAAATAGATAAAAATAATTAGGTTAATTCTGTCGAAAGAGAGATAGACAATTAAGGATTTTGCCCTATTCTAGATAGTAGACATGGTTAGATAATGGAAGTGCGCCCTGTCATAAAAATTTCGCTCACACTCCCATTATTTAAGAATGTCAATTCCATTCTCCCCGAATTTGCCATATCTTGTAATCTATCTCGCGACAGAGATTAATAACGTTCTTTTTTCATCTTTAATTATGGTGCGTCATGTTTCATTAATACACTCCACAACTATTCACAAACACAAAAACATGTATTTCAAGATACGTAGTACAAGAAATACTGCGTCCTTGTTAAATCCCCTAAATTTATTTATGGGGATACCTTCCGCCTCCTGCCTTCTTAATAATTTTTGTGATTCCCAAATATCTAACTTTGAAAGTCCGTCTCCCCTACTTGCTAATATAGTATATTTGTACTATAATAAGGATATATCAAAATAGAGTGCAGCTACCCTGATAAACATAGATTCAACAGTTAATCCTATGATCAAACATTACATCCTGAATCTGAATCCAACTGCCAAGCATGAATGGGATCGGGTGATTTTGCGTGAACCATTAACTGCAAAACGCCCAGACATGGCAAGATTGATTGCTGAGACGGTAGCGGCTGATACAGGTAGTTATCTTGTGAGCGTGAATATTGAAGTTACAGTATTAGATCGAGCAGCAGTACCTCAAGCCGAACAACTTGCGCTACCACTTTCCGAAGCAAATCCGCCAGTTCAGTTTCGAGAAGCAGCGTAGAAGAGACAGGGGGCAAGGGAGCAGGGGGAGGGGAGAAAAGAAATTGATGCTTAAGCGTTTAAGGTTGTAATTAAGTTACTAATCTCTGAACTACATATTTCCATAACATTCTCAGTACTTTTCCTACTCTTCTTCCCCCCTGCACCCCTGCTTAGGAGGCAGGTTTAACAATAACTAGTCCATAAGCAGTGGGAGAAAGATACTTTTGAGCAGATTGGAGCAAATCTATAGCATTCTGCGCTTGGATGTAATTAGGATAATTAAAAGCTGGTTCTAAATCTCCCAGCATTGACTGGTAGTACCCATATAACCCCGCCCGATCGCTTGGGGTTTCGTTAGCAAAAATAAATCTATTGGCTACCCGTCTACGCACACGAGCAATTTCTGCTTCTTGCACCATTTCTGTGTGTAAATTTTGGATATGCTCGGCGATCGCTTCTTCTACAACAGCCAAATTTTCCACTGTGCATTTAGCTGAAATAGTAAAAGTACCTTGCAACAGATGGGTGACATTGCTCACAGAAATTGCATTGACTAATTCTCTCTCTTCCCGTAAATCTCTGACTAGCCTTGATGTCCGCCCATGTCCTAAAATTGCAGCTAAAACATCTAAAGCATAAGTTTCCCTAAATGCATCTAATCCTGGTACTCGCCAAATCATCATCAATCGAGCTTGTTGTAAACTTGCATCAATAAATTCTTGGCGCAGGATTTCTGTAAATGCTGGTTCGGGAGTTCTCGCTGGTTTTGGGGTCTGACTTGCCCATTTTGACTGATAGTTACTAAATCCTTCAGTTACGGTTTTGACTAATTCTTCTACAGGTAAATTACCCACAGCTACAGCCGTAATTGATTGTGGTTGATACCATTGACTATGGAATTCCCGCATTTGTTCGGGTTGGAGTTGCGCAATCACTGATTCTGGTCCTAAGATAGGGCGGCGATAGGGTAGGGTATCAAATGCCATTTCCATCACCCTTCTATAAGTGCGTCGCTGCGGGCTATCTTCAGCACGCCTGATTTCTTCCAGTACAACAGAACGTTCTCTTTCAAATGCATCATCAGGTATGGCAGCATGACAAACAATGTCTATTTGGAGTGGTGCTAAGTCAGCAAAATCTTGAGGAGCCGTATTTATATAATATTGTGTATAATCTTGACTTGTAGCAGCATTTGTCAATGCTCCTCGTTCCTCAACGCGTCTCTCGAACTCTCCACTAGCTAATTGTTTCGTTCCTTTGAAAATCATATGCTCTAAAAAATGAGCCATACCATTAATTGTGTCGGATTCCACCGCCGAGCCAACATTGACCCATAAGCTGAGGTTTACCGCTTCCACTGGTATTTGCTCTGCAATAATAGTTAAACCGCTGGGTAATTGGTAGAGATGAGGAGTGTTTAAACGAGGAGGATTGAGTAGAGTTAATGTCATTCAGAGTAATAACCAGTGAGCTAAGTTACTTCTTTATGATAACTATGACAAACCTATTTACAGCTTTACTCCCAATTCTAATTCCTCAAATTCTCAACAGAGTATTGTAAAATTATTCATAGTAATATTAAGAATTATAAAGATAAGTATCGATGCCTCATACTTCCCCTGATAGTTATCAGCCTCAGATTATAGTTATTGGTGCGGGAATAGGCGGATTAACTGCTGGAGCACTCCTAGCAAATAAAGGTTACAAAGTACTAATGCTCGACCAGGCTAATGTACCTGGTGGTTGTGCTTCCACATTTAAACGTCAAGGATTTACTTTTGATGTGGGTGCAACTCAGGTAGCTGGATTAGAACCAGGGGGCATTCATCAGCGGATTTTTACAGAATTAGGTATAGATTTGCCTTATGCCACTCCCTGCGACCCAGCCTGTGCGGTTTACCTCCCTGGAGAGATGACACCAATTAATGTTTGGCGCGATCCTATAAGTTGGCAGCAGGAACGACAAAAGCAATTTCCGCAAAGCGAGCATTTCTGGCAATTGCTGGCGACTCTATTTGCTATTAGTTGGGAGTTTCAAGGACGTGATCCTGTATTATCACCCCGGAGCTTAGGAGATTTATGGCAGTTAATTCAAGCAGTACGTCCAAACACTTTATTGACCGTGCCATTTACACTAATGACTGTAGGTAATGCTTTAAGTTTGTGTGGATTAGCCCACGATCGCCGATTAAGAACATTTTTAGATTTGCAGCTTAAGTTGTATTCTCAGGTAAATGCTGACCAAACAGCTTTGCTATATGCAGCAACAGCCCTGAGTGTATCTCAGTTACCCCAAGGATTATTTCATCTCCAAGGTAGTATGCAAGTACTAAGCGATCGCCTAGTAAAGTCGTTCCGGCGGGATGGTGGTAAACTATTGTTACGCCATACAGTAGAAAGTATTAAAGTAAAGCGTAATCAAGCTGAAGCTGTAGTGATCAAAAATGAAATGACTGGTGAAGTTTGGACTCAATCAGCCGATCAGATCATCGCTAATGTCACTGTGCAAAATTTAGTCCAGTTATTGGGAGAAAATGCTCCTGGGGGATATACACAAAGAGTGGCGCAACTACCACCAGCATCAGGTGCGTTTGTAGTTTATTTGGGCGTAGAAGATAGAGCCATACCCCCCGCCTGTCCACCACATCTCCAGTTTATGTATGATGGGGATGGACCTATTGGTGAAAATAACTCTTTGTTTGTTTCTGTGAGTCATCCAGGAGATGGTCGCGCTCCTGAAGGAAAAGCGACAATTATCGCTTCTACCTTCGTTGACCCCCAACCTTGGTGGTGCGCAGAGAATTATTCCGAGTTAAAACAGGAATATACTCAAGAGGCGATCGCCCATTTAGCCCAATACTTCGACCTGAAACCAGAAAATATTATTTGTGTAGAAGCAGCTACACCCCGTACTTTTGCCAGGTATACCAGACGTGATTGGGGAATTGTAGGAGGTATTGGACAAAGAATATCTACTTTTGGTCCATTTGGTTTTGCTAATCGCACGCCCATTCAGCATCTGTGGTTAGTTGGTGACTCTACCCATCCAGGGGAAGGGACTGCGGGAGTTAGTTATTCAGCACTAACAGTAGTTAAGCAAATATTAAGCGATCGCTAGTGTTGTACTCCTTCTGATAAGTGATCATCCAAAGATGGTGATGTAGTAGGTTGTATTGGTTGAGGATGAAGAAAATGTTGCCAAATCAGGATTTGATCTTGAGCATCTTTATAAGCGGAGGTATCTGGAGGAATCAACTGAGCGATTTTAATCCCTTGCTCGATATTAGACTCACCTTGAGAGCGAGCCATTTGTAAAATTTGTTCGCTCCATTGATCGATCGCCACATTAGCATCCATACGCAAAATGTTGCGAGTTGAGATTTTATTGGCTAAGTGAATAGCTTGAACTAAAGCTTCTGGTGTGCCAGTTGCTGCAATACTTTTCGCGTTATCCCAATTTTCTTTAGCACTAAGTTGTTGTTGCCAATCATTGATAGAAGACTGAGCCTCCCCTGATAATGCTCTCCTGGATGCAGCAATATTGTGAGCAATATCAATTGCACCATGATAATCACCATTTTCAGCTAGCGATCGCGCTTGGTCTAAATAAGGTTGATCTTGAATTCGTTGGATTTTATTCGTCCAATCGCGGATTTTCCCCCTAGCTTCCCGATATAAAGCGCGACCGGGTTGAATTTGACTAGCTTCAGTAATAGCAGATTGTAAAGAATTAATATCATCTAGCAGAGCCATTTGGTCAGCCCGATCCAAATAAGGACGATCTTCAATTGATTCGATTTGACTGTGCCAAAGTCCGATGTCTTTTCCAGCTTCTTGAGCACGAGGGTTACTGTGAGGGATTAGTTCAGCCTCAGAAATAGCAGAGGATAAATTGTCAATCGTACCACCAGAGGCTAAACCGCGAGCTTTATCCAAATGAGAAACGTCTTGAATTTCTAATTGCCATTGAGCAATCAATCTTTGAGCTTTGTCATAGATTTCTCTAGAAGTATCGATCTGCTGTGCTTGAGCAATAGCTGCTGATAAACCAGAAACTGTACCTATCCAAGCACTTCTTTGCGCTTCTCCTAAGACAATAAAATCATCAATTTCTGATTGTAATTCTCCTATAGCAGGGATGCGACGGACAATGGCTAATGCTGTATCAGCATCTCGCCTATCCATAGCTGATTGTGCTAGCTTAAACATTTTATGCGCAAAAGCTGGAATTAATTCTTGAGCTTTTTTATATACATAACTATTTTCTTTGATAGATTGAGCTATTTTAATCGCAGCGAGTATATTATCTACTACATGGCTATTTGCTAGATTTTCAGCTTTAAATAGTTGATCACTGTCTGTGTGTGCAGTTTCAATTATGTGATTTAGCTGCTCATACTTAGTACTAGCCCAATACTTGTTCTGACTGCGTAATAGCCTGGAACCGATCATAAAAGCTGATTGCCAATGTCTTTCTCGTAATTCAGCCTCGGCTTGAGTGTAAATTTCTTCACCTTTTGACCAGATAGAACGCCATTGTTCTACTTGAGCATCGACTAAACTTTTAACCATAAGGTCTGGGGGAATTTTGCGGGCAATGGCGATCGCTTCATCTAGACTTCCTGACTGAAAACTCTCATCAGCCAAACGCAAAATATCACGGGACCATTCCTCCAAAAAGCCATTGATCTGTCGTCGCAGAGGATGATTTGGGGGTAACTGCTTCACCAAATCAATTGCTTGCAATAAATCATTGACAGTTTGCTTAGAAGCGGCCAAGGAAGCGCAGTGTAATCGCACTGAAGCACTAGCTAAAGGCCAAAAGATTTTTGGGCAATTGGGTGCTGCGGGTAGCTTAAACAGCATTGCCATAGCGATGAGTCCTATACCACCAGGAATTAGTATGAGCAATACTGACCATAGAACCCAACTTTTCAGCCAACGAGAACCCTTCTCAACCATATGACTGAGAAGGATTCCCTCTGCGGCAGGATTATTTCTTAATAGTCCTTCAGTATGTTTATCGTTAATTTGCTTCACTGACTTAGAGTTAGATCCAGAGTTAGAACCATGAAATAATCGAGTAATTTTTCACAGATACCATAAGCGTCTGATTAATTTAAGAATCGTTTATGACATTAACCTGAAATTGAGGACTCTGTTGTTAAATCCATAATTAATTGAGCTAGATGTTTGCTACTGGCTTGATAAATTCTGCCACAAAAATCGCAAGTCGCTTCTGCGCCGTTATCTTTCGCAATCATATCCTGAAGTTCAGCTTCTCCCAAGATTTTCAATGCTCCCAGCATTCGGTCAAAAGAACAACCGCAATGAAAGCGGAGTAATTGACTTTCTGGAAAGATATTTAGCTCCATATCTCCCAGTAAATCAGTAAAAATGTCCGATAATGTTTTTCCGGCTTGCAACAAAGGGGTAAATCCTGATAAAGAAGCAACTCGCGACTCTAATTTTGCCACTAAGGTTTCATCTCTAGCTGCTTTGGGTAAAACCTGTACTAGCAGACCCCCTGATGCTGTTACCCCACTAGCTCCCACAAAAACTCCCAAGACTAAAGCTGATGGAGTCTGTTCAGAAGTAACTAAATAGTGAGCTACATCATCACCAATTTCTCCAGAAACTAACTCAACTGTGCTGGAATAAGGATAACCATAACCAATATCACGGACGATATATAGATAACCTTTACCAACAGCACGACCAACGTCTAATTTCCCCTGGGGAGTGGGAGGCAATTCGACAAAGGAATTACCCACATAACCACGTACAGTTCCATCTAAACCTGCATCTACTAATATACCATTTAGCGGTCCATCACCTTTAATGCGGACATTAACTCTAGAACCGGGACGCTTCATACTGGAAGCCATTAACAAACCCGCTGTCATTGTTCTGCCTAATGCTGCTGTTGCTACATAAGATAGTCGATGCAATGCTCGTGCTTCTTCTGTAAGGCGTGTGGTAATTACGCCTACTGCACGGATGCCGCCATTAGCTGCTGTGGCACGAATTAGTTGATCTGCCATGAAAACCCTGACATTTTTGCACAACTTTACATCTTAATTCTATGTTCTTCTGGGTGGGAAAATTGATGTCATTATGGCTAATATCTAAGCGTTTGCTAGATAAAAACAGGAGTAATAACCATGTTAGGTATTTTCCAACAAAGCCAACTGCGAATTGAAGTCCCGGCGACATCGGATGCGATTAATCGCAGTTTATTGCAGCCAATTCATCTGTCGAAATGGTTGTTAGTCCAGGGCGATATTAGCACCATGTCAGCAGAAATCTGTTTAGGCGATCGCTTTACTACTTGGATTGGTCTGATACAGGTCGATCATCAAGTTGATGTTGTACAACCCAATTGCCTCCGTTTACTGTTGAGTGGTGGGATTCACGGTTTTCACGAATGGTATTGGGGCGAAGGATGGGTACAATCCCGTTTGGAAGGAATTACCATTTTACCTGTGAATTTAGGGCAAACTCTCAGCCTATTGAGATTGCGCCAGTTCTTGCAAGCGACAGGGCAATAAGCCCTGCTGCTTCTACTTGACTACCATCACAGAACAATTAGCTGCTTCTATAACTTGACTGCTGACAGAACCCTGAATAATTCGCTTGATACCAGTTAGTCCGCGACTGCCAATCACGATCAGGTCGGCTTGGTGAATATTCGCTAGCCGCACAATTTCTTCAGATGGTTCACCATTCACCAGTTCGAGTTCGCTGTTGACTGATAATTTTTCCTTATAGGATTGCAGTTGTTTTTCCATTTCAAAATAAGGAAATCCAACTGCATTCACCGGACGATCGGCAGGTATATCCATTTTTGGCTCTGGTGGAGGAAATACATGACAAAAAATGACTTTTGTATCCGGTGATAACACCAAGTAGCTTAAAGTTTCTGCTACTCGGATGGAAATTTCAGAACCATCCAGAGCTACTAAAATAGTTTTTAACACTGACGATGTCTCCTCAATCATAGACAGCATAGACAGCATAAACAGCTAAATAGCTCGATCTTCTTGGTTGGTGCGCAGGTTGACTGATTCAGCATGAGAAGGTAAACCCTCGGTGTTAGCTAAGGTGTCAATTGCTCCAGCAACTTTTTCCAAGGCGGTTTGCGAGTATTGGATTATGCTGGAATATTTCAGAAAAGTTTCCACTCCTAAAGCAGATGCGTAGCGAGCTGCACCGGAAGTTGGTAAGGTGTGGTTTGGTCCTGCTAAATAATCACCTACAGCTTCTGGTGTGGAATAACCCAGGAAAATCGCCCCAGCATGACGGATTTGGGGAATTAAATCCCACGGTTCTTTGATCTCTAACTCTAAATGCTCAGGAGCAAATTCATTGGATAGCGCTGCTGCTGCTGCTAGTGATTCGACGACAGCAATTAATCCATAATGGGCGATCGCTTTTTCTGTATCTGTACGTCGGGGATGGTCTATCAGATGGCTTTCTACAGTTAATTGCACTTTTTTCGCGAGATGAGCATCTGTGGTCAGCAAAATCGCTGCTGCCATAGGATCATGCTCCGCTTGAGCGAGTAAATCCGCGGCTAGATGTAGTGGATTGGCAGTCTCATCGGCAATAATTAGCACCTCACTAGGACCTGCCAAACTGTCGATTCCCACAGAACCGTACACCAGCTTTTTGGCCAAGGTGACGTAAATGTTTCCCGGACCAGTAATCACATCTACTTTGGGTATTGTTTGGGTCCCATAGGCTAAAGCCGCGATCGCCTGGGCTCCCCCGATACGATAAATCTCTTGCACCCCTGCTTCTTGGGCAGCGACTAAAACTGCAGGACTAATCGCTTTGCCCAAACCCGGTGGTGTCACCATTACTACTCTTGGTACTGCTGCCACTTTGGCTGGAATCGCATTCATCAGTACTGTACTAGGGTAGGAAGCACGGCCTCCAGGTACGTATAGTCCTGCACAATCTACAGGAGTATATCGTTTACCTAGAACGACACCATCATCCCCAAAACTAACCCAACTTTTGGGAATTCGTTGACGGTGAAATTCTTCAATTTGACGACAAGCAAGTTGAATTGCTTGTAGCAAGCTCTTAGAAACCTGTTGATAGGCAGCATCTAATTCTAAACCAGTAACTCTTAGTTCTTCTGATTTCAGGGTTTGATGGTCAAACTCGGATGTGTAGTGCAATACAGCTTTATCGCCTTGGCGTTTAACTGCTTGCAACACTTCCCGTACCGTTGCTTCTTTATGAAGTACGTGTTCGTCCTGGGTGCGATTGCAGATGCGTTGCAGTTCGGATTTTACGTCTGCCTGCTCAGTAATTATTCGCAGCATGGAATGAGGACTATGCCAAAATTATAATACGCCCACTTAAGAGTTAGTTTGGTCTTTTGCACCCATTGGATACCAAGCTAAACCAACTCTCTTTTCTAGCTTAACCTGGATTTTTTTGATACTGTTGCTCTTCACCGCGATCTGCTGCTCCCACATTTGGCTGACATATTGTGATCAAGCCTCCAGTTAAGATGCCGAGCGTCAGATAGAGCCGTTATCTACTTTGAAGTGCTTTATATTAACAGCGTAAGTTTTAGGCTGATGAAAAACCTAAATTAGTTTGACGATATAACTTTACTAGACTTAACCCCTCCATTCTAACATCCCGTGTGGGAGAAATTTAGATTTTTTTTAGGAGAAATTCTGATTTTGATCGTACACATTTCAAATTATCTGTGCTACAATCAAATATCTAGTAGTGTGTGTACATAATTTATTATAGTCTTTCTGGAACTGACTGTGGCGAATACAAAGTCTGCTCTCAAACGTGCCAACATCGCAGAACGCAACCGACTGCGTAACAAAATATATAAATCAGCGGTTAAAACGCTGATGAAAAGGTATTTACATACCTTAGAACTTTATGCAGCGAATCCTACCCCAGAATTAAAGCAAGAAGTAGAGTCAAAAATGTCTGCTGCTTTCAGCAAAATCGACAAGGCGGTGAAACGAGGTGTGCTGCATCCCAATAATGGCGCGAGGAAAAAGTCAAAACTAGCCCAAAAGCTCAAACCATTAGTCCCAACAGCATGAGAGTAAGAGGGAAGAGGCAACAGGCAACAGGGGAAGAATAAGGTCATCTTGTTCAAAAATAAAATAGGAATCTATATATTCACTGTTCCCCGTTCCCTGTTCCCTTGTATAGCAGACAAAGGACGAGGTATGCAGCTGATAGATACTCACGTACATCTTAACTTTGACACTTTTTTGCCAGATTTGGCGGAAGTTCGTTCAAGGTGGCAAAATGCTGGAGTAGTACATCTGGTACACTCTTGCGTGCATCCTGGCGAATTTGACAGCATCCAATCCATAGCACAACATTTCCCTGAAATCAGCTTTGCTGTTGGTTTGCATCCTCTGGATGCAGCTATGGGAGATGCTGGTACTGCTACAAAAATCAAAGCTCTCGCCATGTCTGATGCTCGTGTAGTCGCACTGGGTGAGATGGGTCTGGACTTTTATAAGGCTGATAACTACGAACAGCAATTGTGGGTATTTGAATCCCAGTTAGCCATTGCTTGTGAGTTAGATTTACCAGTGATTATACATTGTCGAGACGCGGCTGATCGGACAAGAGAGATATTGTCAAAGTGGCAAAAAAGTCAAGGAGAAAGATTGCGGGGAGTAATGCACTGCTGGGGTGGTACTCCAGAAGAAACTCAATGGTTTTTGGATTTAGGCTTCTATATCAGCTTTAGCGGCACAGTTACATTCAAAAATGCTAAAACTATTCAAGCTTCATCTATAAAGGTAAGCAGTGATCGTCTATTAATCGAAACAGATTGTCCCTTTTTATCCCCGGTTCCCAGACGGGGTGAGAAGCGCAATGAACCGGCATATGTTCGCCATGTAGCGGAGCAGTTGGCTAAATTGCGAGGGGAGACTGTAGAGAAGATTGCTGCTCAAACCACCCAAAATGCCTGTAAGCTATTTGGTCTGGACATCTGAGGATACCGCATAAAGCTAAATAGATGAAAATAATACTCTAGGAGGAGAAAATTGTGCTATAGTTATACCCTCCAAAACTTTTTACTTGCGCCATAATTAAGAAAGGGAGAGATTTTTCAACCTAACTGGAAATTGAAGAGTGTCAAAGTTTTGTTAAGTTGATTGTACCGAGTTTAAATTGTGATTTTTTTAAATATAGAATACTAGGATTCACAAGACATAAAAATTCTCTACAAACGGATGCTTTGAATGGATAACTATCAAGCCAGTTGAGTTGTTTGTGGACTCTGGAGAAATATCAGGGCTACGTACATTGAATCTATAGAAAATACTTAAACCTGTTTGTCCTGTGAGTAAGATTCTGCAAAAATTCCCCAAATTGACCGATTGTTAACCATTGATTTCCCTAAAAATAGACAAAAACCAAATTTATCCTGATGTCACAACAAATCTCATGGATTCTTAAGCTTTGAGGATCTGACTATGGAACTAGCAGATGTGAGCCAACCAATGTTACGTGGGGGTATACCAAGAGAAAGTTTCTGGCTAACCCCAATGACTTCCGGCTGAACAATCTAGTTCCATTAAAAATCAATTATAGTGCGTTGTTCCCTAATGGGTGAGAAGTTGAGTCAGACAAAATCATGACTGATGACTAATACAAATTTAACCAGGTTGATAAAGGTAGAGGCATGACTAACGAAACATATATGGAACCCGCCTTTCTCTTGCCCGATTTAATCGAAATCCAGCGCTCAAGCTTCCGCTGGTTTTTGGAAGAAGGGTTAATAGAAGAACTAAACTCCTTTAGCCCAATTACAGACTATACTGGCAAGCTGGAATTGCATTTTTTGGGGAACGACTACAAACTCAAAGAGCCAAAATATAGTGTAGAAGAGGCTAAACGGCGGGATAGTACTTATGCAGTACAGATGTATGTCCCCACAAGGTTATTGAATAAAGAAACAGGGGATATTAAAGAACAAGAAGTATTTATTGGTGATTTGCCTTTGATGACTGATCGCGGTACCTTCATTATCAATGGAGCCGAACGAGTCATTGTCAATCAAATAGTGCGATCGCCGGGAGTTTACTATAAATCTGAAATTGATAAAAACGGTAGAAGGACATACTCAGCCAGCTTGATTCCCAACAGAGGAGCCTGGTTGAAATTTGAAACCGACCGGAATGACTTAGTGTGGGTGCGTATCGACAAAACCCGTAAGCTTTCGGCTCAAGTACTACTAAAAGCTTTAGGCTTATCAGATAACGAAATTTTTGATGCCCTGCGTCATCCAGAATACTTCCAAAAGACAATTGAGAAAGAAGGGCAATTTTCCGAAGAAGAAGCCCTAATGGAATTATATCGCAAATTGCGTCCAGGTGAACCGCCCACTGTATTAGGCGGACAGCAACTGTTAGACTCGCGATTCTTCGACCCAAAACGTTACGATCTTGGGCGAGTAGGACGATATAAACTGAACAAAAAACTCAGACTATCAGTTCCCGACACACTCCGCGTCCTAACATCTGGCGATATTTTGGCTGCTGTTGATTACTTAATCAATCTCGAATTCGATATTGGCAATATTGATGACATTGACCACTTGGGTAATCGCCGGGTGAGAAGTGTAGGAGAATTATTGCAGAACCAAGTCAGAGTAGGTTTAAACCGGTTAGAACGGATTATTAGAGAACGGATGACCGTATCCGATGCGGAAGTACTAACCCCAGCTTCCCTCGTCAATCCCAAACCCCTAGTTGCAGCAATTAAAGAATTCTTTGGTTCCAGCCAATTGAGTCAGTTCATGGATCAAACAAATCCTTTAGCAGAACTGACACACAAACGGCGACTTTCAGCCTTAGGACCTGGAGGATTAACCAGAGAGCGTGCGGGTTTTGCTGTGAGAGATATTCACCCCAGCCACTACGGGCGTATTTGTCCCATTGAAACTCCAGAAGGACCGAATGCTGGATTAATCGGTTCTTTAGCAACCCATGCTCGTGTGAATTTGTATGGTTTTTTAGAAACTCCCTTCAGACCAGTAGAAAACGGGCGAGTTAAATTTGAGGCACCTGCTGAATACATGACAGCAGATGAAGAAGACGATTTGCGCGTTGCTCCTGGAGACATTCCTGTAGATGAAAACGGCTACATTACAGGATTTCAAGTACCTGTCCGCTATCGTCAAGAATTTTCGACTACGACTCCGGAACAAGTAGATTACGTAGCTGTTTCTCCCGTCCAAATCGTATCAGTTGCAACTAGCATGATTCCCTTTTTGGAACATGATGATGCTAACCGAGCGCTAATGGGTTCAAACATGCAGCGACAAGCAGTACCTCTATTAAAGCCAGAACGTCCTCTAGTGGGAACTGGATTAGAAGCTCAAGGTGCTAGGGACTCAGGAATGGTAATTGTCTCGCGGACTGATGGGGATGTAACTTATGTAGACGCAACCGAGATTCGGGTGAGAGTGCGCAGTCAGTCTTCCATCACTAGTAGCAAAACCAGCGACAATGGACAGCTAACTAAAGATAGAGCCCAAGAGATGCGCTATACACTCTCTAAATATCAGAGGTCTAACCAAGATACCTGCTTAAATCAAAAACCTTTGGTGCGCATTGGAGAGAGAGTCGTTGCGGGACAAGTATTAGCTGATGGTTCATCTACAGAAGGTGGAGAATTAGCCTTAGGACAAAATATTGTTGTAGCCTATATGCCTTGGGAAGGTTACAACTATGAAGATGCGATTTTGATTTCTGAGCGTTTAGTTCAAGATGATATTTACACCTCAATCCACATTGAAAAATATGAAATTGAGGCGAGACAGACCAAACTCGGACCAGAAGAAATCACGCGAGAAATTCCTAACGTAGGGGAAGATGCTTTACGCCAATTAGATGAACAGGGAATTATTCGCATTGGTGCTTGGGTAGAAGCAGGTGATATTTTAGTGGGTAAAGTTACTCCCAAGGGAGAATCTGACCAACCACCAGAAGAAAAACTCCTGCGAGCCATCTTCGGTGAAAAAGCGCGGGATGTGCGGGATAATTCCTTACGGGTTCCCAATGGCGAAAAAGGACGGGTAGTGGATGTGCGTCTATTTACTCGCGAACAAGGGGATGAGCTACCACCAGGAGCTAATATGGTAGTGCGGGTCTATGTTGCTCAAAAGCGCAAGATCCAAGTAGGGGACAAAATGGCGGGTAGACATGGGAATAAAGGGATTATTTCCCGAATTTTACCAGCGGAAGATATGCCCTATTTACCTGATGGTTCACCTGTAGATATTGTGCTTAACCCCTTGGGCGTACCGAGCCGGATGAATGTAGGTCAGGTATTTGAATGTTTACTGGGTTGGGCTGGTCATAATTTGGGAGTGAGATTCAAGATTACCCCATTTGATGAAATGTATGGGGAAGAATCTTCCCGTCGGATTGTCCACGGTAAGTTAGAAGAAGCTAGAGAAGAAACAGGTAGAGATTGGGTATTTAATCCAGATAATCCTGGTAAGATCGTTGTCCGTGATGGTCGGACTGGCGAACCATTCGACCGACCAATTACCGTAGGGGTAGCTTATATGCTGAAGTTAGTGCATCTAGTAGATGACAAAATTCATGCTCGTTCTACAGGTCCTTACTCTCTAGTAACGCAGCAACCATTAGGCGGTAAAGCGCAGCAAGGTGGTCAAAGATTTGGAGAAATGGAAGTGTGGGCTTTGGAAGCATTTGGTGCAGCTTACACACTACAAGAGCTACTAACGGTGAAATCAGATGATATGCAAGGGCGCAACGAAGCGTTGAATGCCATTGTTAAAGGAAAAGCAATTCCGCGTCCCGGAACTCCAGAATCCTTTAAAGTCTTAATGCGCGAATTGCAATCCTTGGGTCTAGATATTGCTGTACACAAGGTGGAAACTCAGACAGACGGTAGTTCATTAGATGTAGAAGTAGACCTGATGGCTGACCAAGGTAATCGTCGTACCCCACCTAGACCCACTTACGAATCGCTCTCTCGTGACTCATTAGAAGACGACGAATAAGAAGCAGGGGAGCAGGGGAGAAAAGAAATTGATGCTTAAGTGGTTAATTTGGTAATTCAGTTACTAATCTCTTAACTAAATACTCCCAATCAATTCTCTTTTTGCACCCTAGCTCCCCTGCTCCCCTGCTCCCCTGCTCAATTTAGCCCTTAGTATTTGGAATTATTATGAGACCCGCCCAAACTAATCAGTTTGACTATGTGAAAATCGGTTTGGCTTCACCAGAGCGTATTCGTTTTTGGGGTGAGCGGACTTTACCTAATGGACAAGTAGTGGGTGAAGTGACTAAACCAGAAACAATCAATTACCGGACTTTAAAGCCAGAAATGGATGGCTTGTTCTGTGAAAAGATTTTTGGTCCAGCTAAAGATTGGGAATGTCATTGTGGTAAATACAAGCGAGTACGTCATAGAGGTATAGTTTGCGAGCGCTGTGGAGTGGAAGTAACCGAGTCACGGGTACGCCGTCATCGCATGGGCTTTATTAAATTAGCTGCTCCTGTGGCTCATGTCTGGTATCTCAAGGGTATTCCTAGCTATATTGCTATTCTCTTAGACATGCCATTGCGGGATGTGGAGCAGATTGTTTATTTTAACTCTTATGTGGTTTTAGCTCCTGGAAATGCGGAGACTTTGACTTATAAGCAACTGCTGAGTGAAGACCAATGGCTAGAAATTGAAGACGCAATTTACAGCGAAGACTCCAAGCTGGAAGGTGTGGAAGTTGGGATCGGGGCTGAAGCACTGTTGCGATTACTGGCGGATATTAATTTAGAGCAAGAAGCAGAAAATTTGCGGGAGGAAATTAGCGTTGCTAAAGGACAAAAACGCGCTAAATTTATCAAGCGACTGCGGGTAATTGATAACTTTATCGCTACCGGTTCCAAACCGGAGTGGATGGTAATGGCGGTTATTCCTGTGATTCCCCCAGATCTGCGTCCGATGGTACAGTTAGATGGGGGTAGATTTGCTACCAGTGATTTGAACGATCTATATCGTCGCGTGATCAACCGGAATAATCGGCTGGCGAGACTACAAGAAATTTTAGCGCCAGAAATTATTGTGCGGAATGAAAAACGCATGTTACAGGAAGCAGTAGACGCATTAATAGATAATGGTCGTCGGGGACGCACGGTAGTTGGCGCAAACAATCGTCCCTTAAAGTCATTGTCTGACATTATTGAAGGTAAGCAAGGAAGATTCCGCCAAAACCTCTTGGGTAAACGGGTGGATTATTCTGGACGTTCTGTGATCGTGGTCGGTCCTAAATTGAAAATTCACCAATGTGGCTTACCCAGGGAAATGGCGATTGAGCTATTTCAACCATTTGTGATCAACCGCCTGATTCGCTCAGGTATGGTGAATAATATTAAAGCTGCGAAAAAATTGATCTCTCGTAACGATCCGAGCGTATGGGATGTTTTAGAAGAAGTGATTGAAGGACATCCTGTAATGCTCAACCGCGCTCCTACTCTACACCGATTAGGAATTCAAGCTTTTGAGCCAATCTTAGTGGAGGGGCGAGCTATTCAACTCCATCCTTTGGTATGTCCCGCTTTTAATGCTGACTTTGACGGCGACCAAATGGCGGTACATGTACCCCTATCTCTAGAGAGTCAAGCAGAAGCAAGATTGCTAATGTTAGCTTGCAATAATATACTTTCGCCCGCAACAGGTAAACCAATCATTACTCCTAGCCAAGATATGGTACTAGGTGCTTACTATCTAACGGCTGAAAACCCCTCGGCTGTGAAGAAGGCTGACAGGTATTTTGCTTCTCTAGATGATGTCATCATAGCATATGAGCAGAAAAACCTTACCCTCCATGACTATATTTACGTGCGGTGGGATGGTGAATCCGAAACAACGCAACCTGATGATGAAGTTCAACAACTAATCAAACATGAAGATGGTAGCCAGACCTTAGTTTATCAGTTCCGCCGTATTCGTCAAGATGCTCAAGGAAATTTAATTTCTCAGTACATTTATACGACACCTGGGCGCGTAATTTACAACAAAGCCATCCAAGAAGCTTTAGCAAGTTAAGAGGGAACAGGGAACAGTGAAGAAGGAAACAAGTATAAATTCTTTCCCCCTGCCTTACCTCTTCTCCCCGTTCCCCGTTCCCCGTTCCCCGTTCCCCGTTCCCTTATTCCCAATTCCCCATGACTGAAAAAATGATTTTTCGTAATCGTGTAGTTGACAAGGGTCAACTGAGAAACTTGATTTACTGGGCTTTTATCCATTATGGTACTGCACGTACAGCTGTAATGGCGGATAAATTGAAGGACTTGGGCTTTCGTTATGCGACGAAAGCGGGTGTGTCTATTAGTGTGGAAGATTTAATGATTCCACCTTCTAAACAAGAGTTACTCAAAGCTGCAGAAGAAGAAATTCGTTCTACGGAGTTGCGCTACCAAAGAGGGGAAATAACTGAAGTAGAACGGTTCCAAAAGGTAATTGATACTTGGAATGGAACTTCAGAAGCCCTGAAAGATGAGGTTGTTAAACATTTTAAGAAAACTAACCCCCTGAATTCAGTGTACATGATGGCTTTTTCGGGAGCTAGAGGAAATATTTCCCAAGTCCGCCAATTGGTGGGAATGCGTGGACTAATGGCAGATCCACAAGGGGAAATTATTGACTTACCGATTAAAACCAATTTCCGAGAAGGACTCACTGTTACTGAATATATTATTTCTTCTTATGGTGCAAGAAAGGGACTAGTAGATACTGCTCTCCGGACTGCGGATTCTGGTTATTTAACTCGCCGTTTGGTGGACGTTTCTCAGGATGTAATTATTCGGGAATTTGACTGTGGTACTAATAGAGGTCTCAGTCTGCGGGATATGAGAGAAGGTAATAAAACTCTCATTCCTCTAAAAACCCGGCTCATGGGTCGAGTAGTATCAGAAGATATAATTCATCCTACTACTGGTGAAGTTATTGCTCCACGTAACACGCCTATTTCAGAAGAATTAGCTGGAACTATTGCTAAGGCTGGTGTTCAGGAAGTTATCGTGCGATCGCCCTTAACCTGTGAAGCTGCACGATCTGTCTGTCAACACTGCTATGGCTGGAGTTTAGCTCATGCCAAAATGGTGGATTTGGGAGAAGCAGTGGGAATTATTGCGGCTCAGAGTATCGGAGAACCTGGTACACAACTCACCATGCGGACTTTCCACACTGGAGGTGTGTTTACAGGAGAAGTCGCACAGAAAGTTAGGTCTAAGACGGAAGGAGTGGTGAGAATTCCCCGCAAACTGCGTACCCGTCCTTATCGTACCCGTCATGGTGAAGATTCTTTGTTTGTGGAAAGTAATGGTAATCTGATTTTAGAATCCGCCAAGGGAGAAAAGACAGAAATTGCTGTAACTCAAGGTTCTACTTTATATATAGTTGATGGACAGCCGGTAAAAGCGGATCAATTATTAGCAGAAGTAGCTCTAGGGGGTAAAACTACCCGCGCTAACACAGAAAAAGCTGTAAAAGATGTAGCTTCTGATTTGGCGGGAGAGGTGTTATTTGCAGATGTGATGTCCGAGCAAAAAACCGATCGCCAAGGGAATACTACTACTACAGCAGCGAAAGGTGGTTTGATTTGGGTGCTTTCTGGTGAAGTTTATAATTTACCTCCAGGTTCTGAGCTAGTAGTCTCAAATGACGATGAGATAGAAACTAATGGTGTATTGGCGGAAACCAAGTTAACTACTTTGCATGGGGGTGTGGTGCGCTTACCAGAAGCTACCCCTGGTAAAGGAACAAGAGAAATTGAAATTATTACTGCTTCTGTAATTTTAGACCAAGCTACAGTAACAGTCCAAAGTTCTCAAGGTCGCAATAATTATTTGGTTTCCACAGGTAATAACCAAGTATTTAATCTCAGAGCTACTCCGGGAACAAAAGTCCAAAATGGACAAGTAGTAGCAGAGTTAATTGACGATCGCTATCGCACAGCGACTGGTGGCTTGTTGAAGTTTGCTGGTGTAGAAGTACAGAAAAAAGGCAAAGCTAAACAAGGTTATGAGGTAGTCCAAGGTGGTACGCTGATCTGGATACCAGAAGAAACCCACGAAGTTAATAAAGATATTTCTTTATTACTAGTAGAAGATGGACAATTCGTGGAAGCTGGTACGGAAGTCGTCAGAGACATTATCTGTCAAAGCAGTGGGGTAGTAGAAGTTACCCAGAAGAATGATATCCTGCGGGAAATAGTGATTAAACCCGGAGAATTGCTCATGGTAGACGACCCAGAAACAGTTATGGGGCGAGATAATACCTTCGTGCAACCAGGGGAGGAGTTCCAGGGGGCAATAGCTACAGAATTGCGTTATATCCAATATGTGGATTCTCCTGAAGGTCCAGCACTGTTAAGTCGTCCGGTAGTTGAGTATGCTGTACCCAGTCATCCAGATGTACCATCCACTACCTCTATTAATCAACAAACTGGGCGATCAATTCAGCTACGAGCGGTGCAACGTCTACCTTATAAAGACTCAGAACGAGTTAAGTCTGTAGAAGGGGTAGAGTTATTACGCACTCAGCTAGTGCTAGAAATTGAGCAAGAAGGCGAACAAGACCATAATGCTTCTCCCTTAGCAGCTGATATTGAATTAATTCCTGACTTAGATAATCCAGAAGTACAGCGATTACAGCTAGTTATTCTAGAGTCTTTGGTAATTCGCCGAGATATTTCTGCTGATGCGACACAAGGTAGTACACAAACAACTTTAGAAGTGGAAGAAGGAATGACGATCGCTCCCGGATCTGTGGTGGCGCGTACCCAAATCTTGTGTAAGGAGGGGGGAATTGTCCGGGGTGTACAAAAGGGGTTAGAGAATATCCGCCGTTGTTTAGTCTTGCGTCAGCATGATTTAGTGAATTTGAGTACGAATACATTACCTAAAGTGAAGAAAGGCGCTTTATTGGTGGAAGGTACAGAGGTTGCTAGTGGTGTATTTGCTTCAGAATCTGGTCAGGTGATCGCGATTAAAGGTTTAGATGATAAACAAGGCGTTGCTGGATCTGCAATTTCGGCTATTCAATCTAGTTATACGATTACTCTCCGTGTTGGTCGTCCCTATCGGGTTAGTCCTGGCGCTGTTTTACAGATAGAAGATGGAGATCTGGTACAAAGGGGTGATAATTTAGTATTGCTTGTATTTGAACGTGCAAAAACTGGAGACATCATTCAAGGTTTACCCCGGATTGAAGAGTTGTTGGAAGCTCGTAAACCAAAGGAAGCTTGTGTGTTAGCGCGACGCGCCGGAGAGGTGAAGGTTATATATGGTGACACAGAAGAGGCGATCGCTGCTGGAACAGCGGAACCTTTAGGTATGAAGATCGTGGAAGCAACTGGTGCTGTGACGGAATACAATTTAGGACCGGGACAAAATCTAGTGGTACTGGATGGCGCTCATGTCCAAGCTGGTATTCCCCTGACTGATGGACCTTGTAATCCCCATGAAATTCTGGAAATCTTCTTTAGTTTGGGTTCTGATGATGGGATTTATGCTTGTGCTAGTTATGCTTTACAGAAGGTTCAGACTTTCTTAGTCAACGAGGTACAAATGGTGTATCAGTCTCAAGGGATTGATATCGCTGACAAGCATATTGAAGTGATTGTCCGCCAGATGACGAATAAAGTACGAATTGATGATGGTGGTGACACCACTATGCTTCCGGGTGAGTTGGTAGAATTGCGCCAAGTTGAACAAGTAAATGAAGCTATGTCTATTACCGGTGGTGCTAGAGCGCAGTATACTCCTGTATTGTTGGGTATTACTAAAGCGTCTTTAAACACTGATAGCTTTATTTCTGCGGCTTCTTTCCAAGAAACTACCAGGGTGTTAACTGAAGCAGCTATTGAAGGTAAGTCTGATTGGTTGCGTGGATTGAAGGAAAACGTGATTATTGGTCGTTTGATTCCCGCTGGTACTGGATACAATACCTATGATGAACCAGGGATGATTGATGATTACACTGCTGAATCAGCTAGTGTTGTCTTGGATGAGGTTGATGATCCTCTAGATATGGTTTTAGATGATCGGACTGCTCGCGCTTATAATCTGGATACGCCAAGTTTGGGAGAAACTGGTTTTAATCACAGGCGATCGGACAGACCTCTTTTGGAGGATGAGGATGAAGAACTGATTGCTGATGAAGCTGAGGTGCGTGAGCTTTTGGGAGAGGAGGAAGTTGATGAGTATGACGATGACGATGATGACGATGATGAGGATTATGAAGACGAGGAAGAGGAATAAAATCCGAGAAGTCCTTTTTAACCAACTTTAAATTTTTTCTCATGTTCCTATTTCAATTATGGACATGAGATTTTTTGTTTTGAGAAACTATGACTGAATTAATCTCAAATCATTGAACTACCAATAATGATGGCTCTCCATTTCAAAAGGAGAGCAATTTATTGACATATTCCTGGAGAACATTATCTGTCGTTAGGTAAAGTACAGTGCTGGAGCAACCAAGATACTAAATCTGTGACTGTGGAAAAACCTAACAATGCTTCAGCTAAAAGTTCCACTTGCTCAATGGATAACTGTTCCACTTGCTCAGTTAAGGATGAATCTATCTCCCCAATCTGGAGATTGAGTAAACGCATGATTAACCGTGCTTCTCTTTGTCTAGCTTCTTGTACAGCTTCTTGTACAGCTTCTTGTATAGCCTGTGCTTTGTCTTGTTGGTAAAGTGGTGCTAATCTCATAATCAACTCCCTGTCATCATCTTCTAATTCTCGATTTATCAAATCAGTAATTTTTTCCGATATATCTTGTGAAAGATCATCACCGAGAAGATTAATTTAAGCTGGTTGCTCGCGATCTAACCCTTGATACTAAATCTGTTACTATTGAATTACCACAAAATGGCGATCGCTCTCTTCGGTCATCTCAGAAAAATTTGGAGCCATCGCAGTGGAAGAGGAGAAATTCAAAGTTCAAATTTCATCGGTTTTAGGGCTTAATTCTCCAAATAATCGTTCTCAATGATTACTTGTTCCAATATGTGTATCTAGGACTGAATAAAAGAGAAGGATGATGATGACGATGACAACAACCATTTCCATAGAATTGCCAAGGGCGATCGCAATTCAAGTGACTGAGGAGCAATTTACGGCGATCGCGATCGCCAATCGAGATTTAAGACTAGAGCGGACAGCAGAGGGAGAATTAATTGTGAATCCACCGACAGGATGGGAAACCGGAAAACAAAATTCGCATATTTCTGGAGAACTTTACCTGTGGTGGCGCAATTCCGGGAATCCAGGTCAAGCCTTTGACTCTTCCACTGGCTTTACGCTTCCTAATGGTGCTATCCGCTCACCTGACGCTTCTTGGATTAGTCAAGAACATTGTAATGCTATTTCTCCTCAACAAAAAAGCGCTTTTTCTCATATTTGCCCCGATTTTGTGGTTGAGTTGCGGTCTATTTCAGATAGCTTGAGTTCTCTACAGGAAAAAATGCAGGAGTATCTTGAAAATGGTGCGAAATTGGGTTGGCTACTCGATCCTCAACACCGACGAGTAGAACTTTATCGCCCAAGGGTAGACGTGGAAGTATTAGAAAATCCAGTCGAGTTGTCTGGAGAGGATGTATTACCAGGGTTTATGCTCAAACTAGCACGAGTCTGGAATTAAAGGAAGTTGTTGGTGGAAAAAAGCCAAATTCTCTCCCCCCAGACCCGCACGGGCCCAAAGGGAGAGAATATACATCCTAACAACTGCCCTCTCAGTCATACGTCAATGTGAGAGGAACAAGATGATGGAAGATATTTCTAATAGTAATTTAAGCTTTCACTACTTTCCCTCCTTCTAGAGATAGAGATTATGGTGAGAGAATTTGCCCACAAGAAGTAGAATTTTTACCCTGAACTGATTTCAGCTTTTTCATCAAAAAATATCTTAAATGATAGACGTGCTGGACAAAAGAGAGGCAGAGGGCAGGAGGCAGGAGGAAATAGAAGGCAAAGGAGGTTTTTTAGTTAACTTTGCTTTTACTTACATACTTCAGGTTTTTTCGCGTCTTTTTGCTGATTTAAACAGCAATTCCAAATTCAAAATTTGATGCGGATGAAAGCCTTACAAAAAGAGGAGTTTACAATTCTTAATAATCTAGGCGATCGCTGAAACGGCATAAAATCGTTCTGAATTTGGAATTACTGTGATTTAAAAGTTCAAGTCTTTGATTTACCTCCTGCCTCCTGCCTCCTGCCTCCTGCCTTCTCTTGGTATAATAGAGGCTGTTGGGAAGATTCTTTCTTATCGATTTACGAATTTAAGTAGTGCGGAGATAGAAGCAATGTTAGGCATCACTTTTGAGCAAACTCGGTTATATCAGGACTTGGTCTCGCAAGCTGAGGCGCGGGGTGAACAACGTGGTGAACAACGTGGACAAGCAAACTTGATGCTGAGTATGCTGTCTACAAGATTTGGGGAAGTTCCGGACTCACTAACCACCCAAATTGCAGCTTTATCATTAGAACAGATAGCGGCTTTGAGTAAGACGTTTTTCAATTTCAACAGCTTGGGTGATTTAGCAAATTGGTTACAAGGTTTATCACAGAATCAGGATAATGGAAATCTCAGGGAATAGGGAATAGTGGAGTGTCGCAAAAGGCAGAATGTTGGGTTTTGCTGTTGCTCAACCCAACCTACGGAACATTTTTTAGGTTATCCGATATATAACTTTACAAAACAACCCACTCGATTAGTGGCTGACCTTTGGAATCGACTTCTGGTTTACCGTTCGTTCCTACAACAATTGGGGAAAGTTGATTAGATTCCGCTATGGAAGTTTGTGTTACTGTGGTTCCATTTCCGCTAGGAGTCCAGATCTGGTCTGCGCCTGCGGCATTATCGCGCCAGTAGATTTCTGATTTACCGTCGCCATTGAAATTACCAATCACCGCAGTTTCATTCGCGCTATTAGTTGGTAGTAAAGCCTGAGTAGTGAGACTTCCACCATTCATCAACCATACCATATTTTGCCCATTTTGCTGATTATGCCATAAAATATCGCTCTTCCCATCTCCGTTGAAGTCGCCTATACTTGATGTCCAAGCGGTATCAAGTGTATTTAAAGTCGTCTCTGTGGCTATAATTCCGTTCATTGACCAAATCTGATTCTGACCTGTGGTGGAATTATGCCATAGTAAGTCAGTTCTACCAGAACCACTGAAGTTTCCTAGGGTAAATGTCCAAGCTGGATCTTGGGACTGTAAGTTATAACTAGTTTCTTGAGCTCCATTCATGAACCAAACACTGTTCGCACCAGTTGTGGGATTACGCCATAATATATCATCTTTACCGTTAGCGTTAAAATCCACAACAGTAGGAATGGCATTTGCAGTTGTATTAGCTAAAACTGCTGTGCTGACAATGGGTGATGTCGTATTATTAGCATTCATAATCCATACAGTATTTTGACCTGTTTTGGTGTCATGCCATAAAATGTCAGTTTCGCGATCGCCTTGGAAGTAACCAACAGTAGGAGTCCATTCAGGAGCAAGTGACTGGAGAGTAATTAAATTAGCAACTTGTACTCCGTTCATCAACACTAGTTCATTAGCACCTGTAGTCTTATTATGTAATAAGAAATCTGTTTTCCCGTCACCATTAAAATCACCTAGACTATAACTCCATGAGTTGAGACCAGATGAACCACCAAACGAACCCAGAGACCCTTGTTGTAGGACTTGAGCACCATTCATCAATCTAATCTCAATTGTCCCAGTTTGAGCGTTAACCCAAACTTGGTCGGTTTTTCCATCACCATTAAAATCTGGTAGAACAGCTGGGCTAGTCAAGTAATTAATAGAATTAGAACTATTAGTACCATTTCCTATTGGTAATGAGATGGGAGAATTTGTGGGTAATGAGATACTGGGAATAGTTACCTGCTCTAAATAGCTGCTAGCTGAAGAATTAACAGTAGTGATTGGGGCTGACAAACTTTCTGTTTTGTAGAGAGATGTTAATCCAGAGGTTTGCAAATCTGGTAAATTTAGTCCTGAATTGCTTGTTAAGGGCATAGGTTATTTTGATAACTCGTTTATATGAATTTCTCATGTAGAGTTATGAAGATTCTGTAAATAAAAAACATTACCTGAAATTTTTTCTAGGCAGATTTTTACCTATTTTAAGTTTCTCTGATAAATATCGACTACTGACTGTGTGTTTGTTTAATTCGCCATTTAGCAAAAGGAAGTTCCACTAAGTAATAAGTAACTATTGCTAGTAAAGCGGATAAAATCAGTGTAGAGGTAATTCGGTTATAAAACGCCTCAATCGGTATCTTGGAAGTAAATATGGTGCTGATATTTCCCAGAATTGGTAAATGCCATACATAGATACCATAGGAGAGATTTCCTAAAACCTCCAAAATTCTCAAGGGATTTTGCAAAATAGTATTAAATGATAATTTTTCATTTTCATGTGAGTTGTAATATATATCTGATTCAAAAGCAAAAATATAAAAAGATATAGCGATCGCAGTTAGGGGTTGCAAAATAAAAAATGTTGTAGCAGTTCTAATTCCTTTACCAAAATTTTCCGGGAGATTGGATAATTCTTGATGGTAGAAATGGTGCGCTGTGAATAAATATAAGATGATTATGGCTATGACAGCGATATATTTCTTGTTTGCATTGATTAAGCTTAGTCTTGGAGAAAGATGATCATAACTGGATGAGAAAGAGCTAAAATTTTTATTTTGAATAATAACGTTGACTAAAAAGCCACATAAAAATAAATCTAGGTTAGTTAGCAGTGGAGTATACCAATATTTAACTACATAATCAAAATGCTCATTAATCTCTCTTTTCAAAGAAATCCAAAATAGTAGCTTCACAGTAAAGATACTTAAAAAGGTCAAGAAAGACACAAAATATATTTGTTTTAGCTGAAATAAATTTTGTTTGAAAATACTAAAAATAAATGGGACAAGCAGATAAAATTGGACTTCCGTGGAAAGAGACCAAAAAACAACGTTGAAATTCATACCAGGCTGAGAATTCATCGAAAATTCATAAGTGAATGTGAATAATCTACACAAATATCCCCAATTTTCAATTCTGAGCCAACTTGGATAAACAAATAAAGTCAAAATCAATATGGCAAAATAATATAAGGGAACAATTCTTAAGATACGGTTACGCCAAAATTCGATTGTCCCCCTAACATCAGCAGTATATCTTTTGACGTAAAAACTTTTTCCCATCAAATAACCAGAGAGAACAAAAAAGATCCAGACTCCCACCCAGCCATTGCTAAATATGAACCAACTCAGGTCATAACCTTGATAAATAATTGAGTTTCTGGGGGCGTTGCAATGATGTATAACTACTAGTATACAAGCAAAACCACGCAAAGCCAGGAGCGCGTCTAAATGGTTTTTCGAGTGCATAGTATAGCCTTTGAGCTTTAATTAAGGTTTCGGACTTTCTGAATGATTTGATCAGTAATTTAGCTTGACTAACTGGATGAAATATCTTTACCTCAAAGAATATTGGTTACAATAGCTTACATTAGCAGCTATTCAGAAAATTAGCATATATACTCTTGTAGCTGTTAAAATAGGTTATATTCTGCTAGTGAATCAGTTATGCAATTAGAATATCGACAACGTCGTCAGCAAGTAATGGAGAAAATTGCCAATTGTACAGCAATTTTTCGGAGTGCGCCAACTTCAGTAATGCACAGCGATGTCGAGTATGTTTATAGACAAGATAGCGATTTCTTTTATTTAACAGGGTTTAATGAAGCCCAAGCAGTAGCAGTATTAGCACCTGCACATCCAGAACACCGTTTTGTCCTATTTGTGCAACCCAAAGATCGGGAAAAAGAAATTTGGTCTGGTTATCGCTGTGGTGTAGACATGGCTAAGGAGGTTTATGGAGCCGACGCAGTTTACCCGATTAATGAATTAGACGAAAAGCTCCCACAATATCTGGAAAATTCTGACCGCATTTACTACCACTTGGGACGCGATCGCAATTTTGACCAGAAAATCCTGTCTCACTATCAAAGTCTACTGTCCACTTATCCTAAACGTGGGAAAGGACCGATTGCGATTGAAGACCCTTGTACTGTCATGTTCAGTATGCGGCTGCATAAAAGTCCAGAAGAATTGCAATTCATGCGACAAGCAGTGGCGATCGCTGTAGAAGCTCACAACCATGCCCGCAAAATTGCTGCTCCTGGACGTTATGAATACGAAATTCAGGCGGAGATAGAGCATATCTTTCGTTTACGCGGGGGTGATGGACCAGCCTATCCTTCTATTGTTGCGACTGGTACAAATGCTTGTGTACTCCATTATGTAGAAAATAAGTCTCAACTACAAGACCAGGATTTACTCTTAATTGATGCTGGCTGTGCTTATAAATATTACAATTCAGATATTACCCGTACCTTTCCAGTCAGCGGAAAATTTACCCCTGAGCAAAAGATCTTATATGAACTCGTATTAGAGGCTCAGAAACAAGCGATCGCCCAAATAAAACCAGGAAATGCTTTTGCAGAAGTTCACAATACTGCTGTACGGGTTCTAACCGAAGGTTTAGTCGAATTGGGTTTACTACGGGGTGAAATTGACAAATTAATTGAAGAAGAAAAGTATAAGGTTTTTTACATGCATCGCACTAGTCATTGGCTAGGTTTAGACGTACATGATGCAGGTGTTTACCAATATGGTGACAATCCGCAAATTTTCCAAGCTAATCAAGTACTTACCGTAGAACCGGGACTTTACATCGTTCCAGATACCAAGCCAGCAGAAGACCAACCAGAAATTCACCCCCGTTGGGTAGGAATTGGGATTCGGATTGAAGACGATGTTTTAGTTACCCCTGATGGTAATGAGGTATTGACAGCAATGGTTCCCAAGGAAGTTAAGGACTTAGAAACAGCAGGTTGATTATATCTCTCCAACCAATGTCAGTGAGGGAGGAAGCTAGCTTGAGTAAAGCCATGACTATTCAAACTGGCTGACATAAAAGGAGATACCAACAGCAAATATGCCTAAAATAACCGGAATTACTTTACTTAATTCTAGATTACCTTCTTTGAGCATTTGTATACAAGATATGGGAATAATCAAAGGCCAAAAAATAGTCGCGATCGCCGAAATTATCAAGGATAGTAACCTATCTTCTGGAGAAGATGTAGGATTGCTCCTGCGAAAGTCTAACCAATTGACAAAGAAATAACAGGACATCAGTAAGTAACTAATCACTAAAGTCAATAAGATCTGGTTCATGGTTAATGCTCTTTAGTTTATGTGATAGCTATCAGGAGTGTCTGTAATCAAACTTACTCATATGGCAAACCAAGTATAAATCCAGAGGTTTTCTTGACGTTTCCAGATTTTTCATGACGAAGGGTTGATTTAACGAATTAGCTATGCTGCACCTTGTATAACATAACATTTAGCAGAATGACAAATAAAATGTTATAGATACTACAGATGGGAAATTGCCATTTTTTTGCTTTATATTTAGTTATCTAATCATTCTAAGTAATGGAGATGCTTATGGCAAACTTTTTTCAGTTTGAGGCAGATTTTGTCGATTCTCTGCGATGTATCCCTATGCAGGTACGTTATAAGTTAGACACTTGTGGGATAAAACTGAAACTGTCCGATTGGAATCAAATGTCCATTTCTCTGCGGGAAAAGCTAGTGGAACTACCTTGTACAACTGCAAATGAAATTCAGTTATATCATGAATATCTGTTAAGCTTGATTTTAGAACTAACAGGGAAACCTGCAACTCAGATTCTCGTTGAACCATCGCCTCCATGGTTAGACACTACAACTGTTCCACTGGAATTTCAGGAGAAAGCAAAAGAAATTGGTGCGACTGTGAGTTTACAAAAATGGGAATCTCTGACAAATTTGCAAAGGTTTGCTTTACTAAAGCTGTATCGTTCAGGACATGAAAACAAAAATTTTGCCAAAGCTATGGCGGAATTTGATTTACTCTCTTGAGTACCAGCCAAAACTGTGGCGAAAAATACCAATGTTAAGAGGGAACAGGGAACAGGTGAAACTAAAACAGTTTGTTTTCTACCCTTTGTCATGTTGATCAGGGTATATTAGATTTAGTAGTAATGTAGCTACAGATTTTTCTGGTTGGGGCTTGGTTTACCATTTAATCGCATTTTCAGGATTATTTTAGAGATAATTACTAACTCGATGACAGGCAAAAACACAAGACATAATGCATTTCTGCGTCTAGTGTCTAATAGTGCAGGATCACCTATAACTCAATCTCGTTATGCGCTGCTTTCTGAGCAAGAGATGTTCATTGGACGCGATCCTGGTTGTCAGATTGTCTTGGATGCCACGATCTATCGGATGGTGTCTCGTCGTCATGCAGTAGTTCGTCCTCTTTGGTCGCTAGATAACCGACTAGCTTGGATTATCTGCGATTTAAATAGCGCCAATGGCACTTTTTTAAATGGCGTGCGTCTAAAGGAATGTCAAGAGTTACGGGTAGGAGATCGCATTTCTCTGGGTTCTGATGGTCCGCAATTGATGCTTGAGGCAGAATTTACTCCTGCGCCAACAACAATGACTTTTAATTCAGCTACATCAATATCATCTCTGGGAGTCAATCACGAGCCTGATTATTTACAGCAAGATTCAGTTAGTTTCACACAGTTATTTCCCATTATCTCTACTGGTAAAGATTTAACGAAAAAAGCTTACCTCGTCCCAGGAATCCTCACAGTAGTGTTCGTTGTACTGATGTTTTCCACAGTAGGGTCGGCAACCAATCAAGTGATTGTTGCTACTTATATAGCCTTTGCTGCTTATTACTTTGTTTACCAATTATGCGGCAAGCCGAAACCCTGGTGGGTACTGGTTGGTATGGTATTAACTACAGTTTTAATTTTACGTAGTCCTTTATTAGATCTTTTTATCTTTGTTTTTCGCACCCTTCTTCCTGGGAGCTTACCTAACTCACAGCAGTCTATAACATTTACTGAACTGTTTGTCCGGATGTTCTTTGGAGCAGGATTGATGGAGGAATTACTCAAAGCATTACCAGTACTGGGTGCTTATTTTATTGGTAACTCTTTACCTTCGCCTTGGCGAGAACGTGTGGGTGTTTGGGAACCCTTAGATGGAATTCTCTTAGGTACGGCTTCCGCTGTCGGGTTTACTTTACTGGAAACTCTTGGCCAGTATGTACCAGTAATTGCCGAAAACGTCAGCCGTGATTCAGGTACAGCTATGGGTCAGCAAGTAGCTTTACAGTTACTTATTCCGAGAATTTTGGGTTCTGTGGCTGGACATATGGCTTACAGTGGGTATTTAGGTTACTTTATTGGATTAGCTGTACTGAAACCGTTAATGCGCTGGCAAATTCTTGCTGTTGGTTATTTAAGCGCTGCGGCTCTCCATGCATTATGGAATGCCACAGGTTCGATCAATGCTTTATTATTAGTTGTTGTTGGTGTGTTGTCTTATGCTTTCTTAATGGCAGCAATTCTTAAGGCCAGAGCTTTATCTCCCACGCGATCGCAGAATTTTGCCACTAGGTTTATCGAATATAAATAGCCTAAATAACTACTTACGGGATTCAAACTGCATATGATCTAGCTTGTTCAAGGCAAAGTCAGCCATAATTAAACCAATTTTTGCTTGATCTACTTCAGATAAATCCGTCCATCTGTTTTGTGCAAGCAGCTCGATCATCGGAGTAAACTTTTGTGATTCATTAATTTGGGGCGGGTCAGAGGAAAGAGACGAAATATCTAGATCTTCTACTTCTTTAGTACGTGTGTTATAAGCAATGGGACGGGCTAAGACCAGCAAATCAACTGTTTCCAAATTCGGGAGCAGAGGTAGTAGAGATTGAACGCATTCCACCAACTTTTCACTAGTGGATCTTTCTAGAGTGAAAACCTGAATAGCTTTGTGGGTAATAGTATGCAACCAGTGTACTGGGACAGATGGTGCAAAAACTTGGTTTAATGCTGTAAGCAGGTAATCTACCAGATGCTGAGGATATATTTCTCTGTTATCCTCAGGTATTTTTTCCCAAATCATATCTAGATGACGAAAAAAATTAGCTTCTCTTTGGGCTATTTCCGCCAATGGCAAAAAATCTTGCTGTATAACTTGTTGCTCCATCTGTTGTAAATAAACCTCGGTTTGAGCATCTGCTATATCCCAAGGATAAGTAGTATCTTCAGCAGATAACAATACTTCTAATAATTCCAAATCGCCTAACGAGGGGAGAAAGTGATGAGTATCAGTCAAATTAAAATCATTAACCATATTTAAACCTCATGATTGGCTAATTAACCGTATTAACAGCTACAACTAGAACTTATACTTTTCCGCAAATGATTGATCTTTTATTCGATGGGACTTGAGGTATCCTCAATGCGGAATTCCCAAATTTCACCTTTAGCACTGCCAAATTTCAACCGCATCCCTGATGTGAGGAGAACTTCCTCACGCAGAATTTGCTGCCAACCATTTGGTCCCAAACACCAAGTTGTGCCATAAGTAGAAAGGTCTTGTAAATAATAAGTTCTCACGGATGTAGTGTCATACAAAGTATTTCGACATAAAATTTCCGCATGACGCTTAGAAACCGATAATTCTGGAATAATAATATCATTATCTTTTGTCCGACCAATCCGAGTCACTCCAGAACGTAATAGCCAGATTTCACCTCTAGAAGACAGCGATCGCAAAGAAGCTGTTGGTGTAGGGGAAGTTATGTCGGAAATAGCTGTATCTGGTAATTCTGTAATACCTTCATCTAGACTTTTAATCAGTTCGCCATCAAAATCTGGATGGAGGTAAAGAACTGGTAATGTCCAAGCAGGTTGATTGAATTTATATAACGCTAATAGTTCTTGTCTGGCTGCTGTTACCGCTTGGTCGATGGACTGGCGCGATCGCAATGCTCCAGAAAAGGATTGGATAAAAGTATGACTTTCTTGGTCAGTTATTTCGTTTCTCATCCCTAAAACAGCTGGTACACCTTGACGTACAAGAACTTCTGCTAAACTACTAGTAGGTATAGCCTGACGATTAACAGCTGCTGGTTGTGCGCCCCAACAGGCGTTGAACACCCCTAATTTTACACCAGTGCGAGTTAATACTTGGGCTAATTCTATGCCATTCAAAGTGCGACCTGGTCCGAGAAATAATAAACCCCCATCTGGTGCTGGCGATCCATGCCCAGCGTAAAAAAATACATTATAAGCCTTGGTTTCTAATTCTTGAATTAGTGCTTGTGGAGTTGGTTGTAATAGTGTCTTCACCATACAGGGAGCATATCCTGGGTTGGTTTTAGCTTGAGAGTCATCCGCTAAGGTTTTTTCCAGTAATTGAGCTTCTTTTACCAACTGTAGCTTTTCGTCTTGTCCTAGCACCAGCAAAATACTTAAGGCTTGATCGGTTTTTAAAGGTGGGAGAGGATTTACTTCGCTGGTAGTACGGCTGAATAAAATATCTTGGGAAAGAGAAATAGCGGATTGACCGGGTTCTCTTTGCATAATTTCCCAAGGTAGAGTAATCAAATCTGGGTCTCTAATCTCTAACTGTAACCTTAATTTCGTATGTTGACCCATAGCGATACCTAAACTGCGTTCCAAGCTACTGAGAATAGGAGTATTAAATATCCAGCGCCAGAGATTTATCCCCAAGGACTGCATCAAGCGAACACTATAGGGGCTAGACTGAGTCCCGGTAGATAATAAATTTGCTGCTGTAGACAAATTAGCAGTAATGTCTATTTGGTTGTTACCAGCAAACATACACTGCCATTCTCGCCAAATTTGACTAAGCTCTGCCGATAAAACACAGTCATGCAGGACGTAGCCACTGGGATAGGGAGCTTTAACCACCCAGATGGCGAAGTTATCGGTACCAGTATTTACTAGACGAGCGATCGCCAAATTCAAGGATGGCATAGATCAAAGGGAAATTTACTATAATATTTATCCTAGAATATTGCTATTCTAGCGATTTTTGAACTCACTTGAGTTAAGATTCCGGTTTTTCCAGGGGAGGACGGTGGTTATGGATCTGTTTGGGGGCTGGTGAATTAGAGGCCAGAGGCTGGCTACTAGTATCTGGGTGAGGTGAGGCGGGTAAAATGATTGGTGGTACTTGGTTTGGGCGTAGCCATCGCCACTGCATCAGCAAATATCCCAAAGAGCCAGATGCTAGAGCGACAAGCAGAAGAACGAGAAAGCTAAATGGTAGCGGGGATATGGTAGAGGCTAGTTTACTAGCAAGAATTACTTGGGTTTTCTGTTGGGAAGGGTCTGGATAGTTTGGCGATTTCCCTGGGGTTAAATTCACAGTTCTGCTGGGGACATGGCTGACTAAATCTGCTGACAGAATTAAATCTGGTTCAGAGTATTTAACTTGACAATGAATCAAGGCGATAGTGACATTATCATGTCCATTCTTTGTGTTGGCAATTTCTATGAGTCGCTGTCCTACGCTGGCTAAATTAAATTCTCCACTTAATATGGGCAATATTTCATTTTCCCAAGCATCTTCCACACGGTCGAAATCACTTAAGCCATCAGATGTTAGTAAAAAAACAGCATCTTCATCTACAATAAAGCGCTGCGCAGTGGGATGCAAGGTATTACTCTGACTCATACCCAAAGCTTGAACTAGGGAACCAGCTCCAGGTTGCTGTAAAGCATCTCGATAAGTAGCATAGCCTAGACGTACTTCCCGCGAAGCTATATCGTCATCTAATGTAACTTGATAACAGCCTTGATGGGTAATCCAGTAAGCCCTACTATCACCCACATGAGCAATATACATCTCATGAGCAATTGGTAGAGCCATCACCAAAGTTGTTCCCATCCTTTGTCGTCCTTGGCGACGTTCTTGATCATTGCGCTGACTAATTTTGTCGTTAACTTTGGCGATCGCCGTTTCTAAATCAGTTAACAGGATAGCGGAGTCTATATTTCCATCCTTAACGGATGCTAAATCTAGTGTCTGTTGCCAAATGGTATCGATAGCTAAATTTGATGCGATATTACCTCCTTCATGTCCGCCAATGCCATCACAAACTATAGCTAAAGCTATGCGCTGCGGTGGTTTACTGACAAATGTATCGCTAGGAGGATAGCAAGCATCTTCATTGCGTTGGCGCACTGGTCCTGTATCAGTTTTTGTAAAAATATTAATTTTAGATTCTGTGGGATGATCTGCTGGTCGAGGAGCTTGCCATAATTGGCTTAACGCTTCGTCTAGTATAGCGATCAATTGCTCAGAAGATTTAATCTCTGCTTGGATGAGGGAAATGTTAACTTGCTTGAGCAATTCACTGATAACTGGTTTGGGATTGGGTAGTAATTGCTGCCAAAAATCTCCTAACTGAGATAATGTGGGTGGATTGTTAACATCATAGCGTAACTCTAACAATCGAATCAAAGACCCTTCAATTCTTAACAAATTAGGGTCTAGTAAACTAGATGCTACTCCTGCGCTTAATAATGGTTGCCATAAGTTAGCCATCTGCCATAACCAATTGATTTGGCGTATGGATGAAGCATCGCTCCATAAAGATCCCAAAGTTTGGCAAAGTTGAATTTCCCAATTTGTGGAGTTAGTTGTATCAACTAATATTGGTGGTTTTTCTAAAAGTAAAATATCACACGGTTCTTGTCGATCCCCTGAAGAAATTACACCATATACTTGTGGGACATTTAATCGATATGGTATTAGCTTCAAATAAGCCCTGATGAATGGTGATCTGTTCAAATCAGCTATTGGAGGTAATAAACCAGGTTTGATATCTAAAACCACTGATTTGCTCAAAACCAAATAGCGATCAGCGAGTTTTTCACCAGAACTACCCAAACTCAAGCCATCTTTCACAGCCCACAAATACCGCTTGGGTAAAGGTGTCGAACATCGCTGACAAAATTTGTGAGTCAGAGGATTAGCCGCCTGACAATATTCATTTGGGCAGTAGAGCGTTACCGCTTCATTTTCCATAATTGTCGTACTGATGAAGAAAGAAGGCAGGAGGCAGGAGGCAGGAGGCAGGAGGCAGGAGGCTCAATATCAGGGGAGCAGGGAAGGCAGGGGGGCAGGGGTAGCAGGGGTAGCAGGGGAGAAAGGTATTTTTTTGTGCCTTTGTCTTGATTAAAAGTTAACAAAAGCAAATAACTTCCCTCCTACCTCCTGCCTCCTGCCTCCTGCCTCCTCTTCTAGTCCACAGCAATTCTGGGTAGTCCCATGCTGTAATTAGTTACACGACTGGCAAGATTATAGCTAATCTCGCCTTTCTGTAATAGTGATCGGAGATAGTGTTCTAAATCTGAACCAATGCGTCGTAGATTGTAATCTGTTAGTTCTACGCCACTAGAGTCCTCAACTAATTGATCAAACTTACGATAAACACTTTGTAAAGCATCTTCATTCCAATTAAATTCGTTGTCAGGATCAACATCTAATGTCAAAACATGATTACTTGGAACTAATTCGTCTGCGTTTAGTTCTGCTGCAAAAATACGAATATGGCGAGTTGTAGACTTTAGCAGTGTTAGATTATCCATAATAATGTGCGGGAATCTGGTTTGGATTGATGACACTGCAAATATTTTAACTGCTCTAGACATCTCCAGATTAGGGGTTGGGGATACTAAAACGGAATATTTACCTGAATTTTGACCAGTTTCTCAGTAGTATTTGTGGATTTTACAACTTGTTTTACCGTTTTTTCTACTTCTCTTTCATCATATTTGAGCCTACTAAGTATGTAATAATTCAGTAAAATATTTCTCCTGTATATAACTTCAATTTGGGTTTTTGCCGTTTTTTTCCGCTAAAATAACATGGTGTATTGCTTAATTCTATACTGTATTTTACGAAGGCTTTGTTATAAAAACATCTACATTTGACAACAGTTTCCAAGCAGTTTTACTTAAGTAATTAATAAGCAAACAAAGTAACATTTAAACTGTATTGACGTTTATTTAAAATTAATGTAAAAACCTTTAAAAAGACCCCTAACAGTTCTTACAGAAACTTTATTGTATAGAATCTTAAAAGCTGAATAATAGTTTATGGCTTAACATATGCCATAACTGTCATAGGGGAAGAAACAGCATGACCACAATGGTCATTGAAAAAAACAAGAGGGGGATAAATGGCCTAAAATTTGATGGCTGAGGGAAATTTCGTAGTTCAAACACATTGGATACAGAAAATAGCAAAAGTTTTTCCAAGATATCTAACTCCTCACCCACACCACAACCAACTAAAGGAATCCTCAAAACTATGAACTCCAAAGCATTATCCTGCCCAGTCAATCATATCGAGGTGGGTGTTTACGAATGCGAAATTCACCTAAAATTTCGGTTGATTGAGGAAAAGAGTCTATTGGGCGATCGCGACCAACTCCTACAGATATTACTAGAGGCTTTATCTGAGGGATCTGATGATTTTTTGGAAATGTTACAAGCATCTGTAAAAGCGCAGGAGATGTCTGAGTTCAAAGCCTCACCGCAAATGCGCCGCCAACTGATGCGCTTACGTAACTTTACAGATAGCCTTTCTTAGCCATAGCGCGATTAGTCCTCTAAAGGCAAAATCCCGCCATTGAGACTTGATCAGCGACTAGCTGGGTGTGTATTTGGCCAATTTTTTATTTTTTTAGCAAGAACGCATTCCTCAAACACATGGCGAGAAAGCAGCAGGAATGAAATCAACTTAAATTTTGCGTAACTAGTTAATCTCTAACGCAGCACAGCTTTCACCAAACGGCTTGCTGGTTAATCAGCGATAATAAATGTTACTTACTTCCTGCTTCTCAATTCGCCAAACCATGTTCTAAAGCAAAGCGGACTAATTCTGTACGGCTATTTGTCCCAGTTTTGCTAAACAAGCGGCTCACATACTTTTCTACGTTACGGACACTAGTTTCTAAGCGCCGGGCAATTTCTTTATTCATCAAGCCTTCCGCTACTAAATTTAAAACGCTCTGTTCCCTGGGTGTCAAATCGATTTTGAAGGGAGCAGGAGAGGCTGAAATAGCACTTTTTTGGGTTAATAATGCCTTAATTTGAGCTATTTGATGTGCCAGTTCCGCAATATCTGGAGTTTCGCCTTCTACGCCGTACTGGGAAGTTTAATGGTGCGGCGTTCTAATAAATTACCCACGATCGCCACTAATTCGTCTGGGTCAAATGGTTTTGGCAGATAAGCATCCACACCAGCTTGATAGCCTTGAATGCGATCGCCTGTCATCCCTTTAGCAGTCAAGAAGACCACAGGAAGTAGATGAAAGCGGGGGTCTGTTCTGAGTTGCTTGAGGAATTGATAGCCATCTACTTGTGGCATCATGATATCCGAAATCACTAAATCAGGTGTATTTTGTTGCATCCATTCCCATCCCTCACGCGCATTACCGGCAACTTGAACGCTGAAGCCGCTCTCTTGTAAATAGTCCTTTACGGCTTCTCGCAATCCAGGCTCATCATCTACCAGTAAAAGTTGTGCTGACATGAGAATTTTCCTTAAGCTTACCTAATCTTAATTTAGCGGAAGTTTGGACATATTGGGATATGGGTAATAAATAAAAGAGAGGCAGGAGGCAGAGGGCAGGAGGCAGGAGGCAGGAGGAAAGAGTTTTTTACTTATTTGGTACTGATTTAAAAGTTCAAATCTTTGATTTACCTTCTGCCTCCTGCCTTCTTGAATTAAGCAAGATTAAATAAGATTAAATAAGATTAAACAAAAAAAATATTCTTGTTGTTGCACAATTTGTGTAACTGTGGTTTATAATTATTTACAAACAGCAACAAAAGTTTAGTAAATCCCATTTGGAGTACTTACCATGACTAACGTAACTAAGACTACAACTTCCCTAGTAGAAGATCGTAACGAATGGCGTTGGGGCTTTACACCACAAGCAGAAATCTGGAATGGTCGCCTAGCCATGATCGGTTTTTCAGCAGTTGCATTGATTGAGCTTTTCACTGGTCAAGGCTTCCTGCATTTTTGGGGTATCCTCTAAGCTAGTCCCAAAGGAATAACTGATCGATGATTATGGCAAAATAGAAAAACCTGGTAGTTAACTTTAACTTCCAGGTTTCCTATCCTCAGGAGAGATTAATTCGGTGCTACTGCAATTTAATCGGATTAAATGCAGCAAGCTGGTTTAGCGAATATATTCCTTAAGTACGCTGTTACGGTTGGGATGGCGTAATTTCCGTAAAGCTTTAGCCTCAATTTGGCGAATCCGTTCGCGGGTAACGTTGAAGATTTGGCCAATTTCCTCCAACGTTTTCATCCGACCATCATCCAAACCGTAACGTAATCTCAAAACGTCTCTTTCACGAGGGCTAAGACTATCAAGGACTTTTTCCAAGTCTTCCCGGAGGAGATTTTTGGAAACTTGATCTTCTGGTGTTTCGCCATCAGACTCGATAAAATCTCCCAAGCGGGAATCTTCTTCTTTACCAATGGGTGTTTCCAGTGAAATTGGTAGTTGAGCCGACTTAGCAATAAATCGCAATTTCTCTATGGTCATTTCCATGCGAGTGGCGATTTCTTCTTCTGTAGGCTTACGACCCATTTCTTGAGATAATAACTTGGTAGTTTTCTTGATCCGGGAAATAGTTTCGTACAGGTGAACTGGTAGGCGAATTGTCCGGGATTGATCGGCGATCGCCCTAGTAATGGCTTGGCGAATCCACCATGTAGCGTATGTGGAGAATTTATAACCTTTTTCATGGTCAAACTTTTCCGCCGCTCGAATTAAACCCAGACTTCCTTCTTGGATCAAATCTTGGAAGGATAAGCCGCGATTCATATATTTTTTGGCAATGGACACCACAAGACGCAAGTTCGACTGCACCATTTTGTCTTTCGCTCTCCGCCCAACATGTAGGCGATAACGAAATGTGGGTAAGGGTAATTGCACCTCTGCTGCCCATTCGCTATCTCTAGGCTCCCGTTCCAGTTTTTCGTACAGCCTTTCTCGTACCCGTTCTAATTCTAGTAAATCGGCAATTTTGCGTGCCAATTCAATTTCTTCATCAGCCCGTAACAGACGAATCCGACCGATTTCTTGTAAATAAAGGCGAATCGAATCCTCGGTATAGTGCTTCTTCTTACTTTGTGTCCGACGACGTGACTTAGCGGCTTTTCCAGACTTGGCGCCGTCCTCATCAGACTGAGGCTCTAAAAAATCGTCAATTTCGCCGTCATCGGGAAGCAATAAATCCTCTTCATCGTCGGGTAATTGGAGTTCTTCCTCGATTTCAGGCTGATTTATTATTTCTAGATCAGGCTGATAAATGCTATCGAGTACGTTGTTAGCCTGGTTCATGCCGCGTTCCTCATGCTCCTTGCAGAATCAATTACTCACAATTATGTCTACTGCTCTTAAAAAATGAGAGCTTGGGGGATAACAATAATTGTATTTGTGACAATTTGCCTTCCCTTTAGTCTAGCCAGTTACTCATTGGGAAGACCCTGATGAGTGTGCTGGACAATCTTGATCAACTATATATCTCTAGTCCGCAGACTCTGAATTGACGTAAGTCAGAAATGACAAACACTCAGCTCAGAAATCTAGTAATTCAGACCAACAGAGATAAAAGCTAGCAGATTTACCTGTAAAGACTGTTCCGATTGTAGCTTGTTTCACAGAAATTGCACTATTTTTGTGCCCTAATTCGTAATTCATTCATCAAATGCGGTTATCATCTTCAGCAAAAACACATTTATCTACTATGTAGTTCAAAAAACAGATAACCGACCCTGGGATAGACAATAATTGCGCTTTCAAGTATTTAACTCCATACATACTAACCCATAAGTCCGAGGCGGAACTGAGTTGTTAGATGATGAGCTTCAGACAACTAGCCGTAGGATGGATGAATTTAAAACTCATACAACTCAGCCTTATTCACAACATTAGCGCACTACTCAGATTTCAACCCTAAGAATCTTGACAAAGTTTTTTTGTTGTATACAGTGATATTTTATTTGAGTCAAAAGAGGCAGAAGAAAGATCCCTGCCTAGATTGACTTTTTTAGATATCCAAATCTACAAGGTTAAGTTTTGACCCATAGGTTTCAATAAATTCCCTGCGGGGTGCAACGCGATCGCCCATCAAAATTGTAAAAATCCGATCCGCCTCAGCCGCATCTTGAATTTCCACCTGCTTGAGCGTGCGAGTTTCTGGATTCATTGTAGTTGTCCAGAGTTGTTCTGGCATCATTTCCCCTAAACCTTTGAACCGCTGAATATTGTAATTAGCATTTTCGGGAAATTCCGCTAAATGCTGGTTTAGTTGCTGGTCGCTATAGCAGTATCTATAATTTTTCCCTCGTTCAACTTTATATAGTGGAGGACAGGCGATATATATAAAACCTTGTTCAATCAATGAGCGTTGATAACGATAGAAAAAAGTTAGTAGAAGAGTGCGAATGTGAGCACCATCCACATCAGCATCAGTCATAACCACTATCCGATGATAGCGCAGCTGGGTAGCATCGAACTCATCCCCTTTCACGCCTAAACCCAAAGCAGTAATGAGAGATTGAACTTCATTGTTTTTATAGATTTTGGCATCATCAGTTTTTTCAATGTTGAGGATTTTTCCCCGCAGCGGGAGAATGGCTTGAATGCGGCGATCGCGTCCTTGTTTAGCACTTCCACCAGCCGAATCACCTTCCACAATAAAGATTTCCGATTCGCTAGGGTCGCGGGAACTACAATCGGCTAATTTACCCGGTAGAGGTGAAGATTCTAGGACAGATTTACGTCTGACCAATTCTCGTGCATGACGAGCCGCTTCTGCTGCTTTAAAAGCTTCTATGGCTTTATCTAAGATGGAATCAGCGATACCTGGGTGAAATTCCAAATACTCTGTGAGTACTTCTCCCACAAGGGAATCTACTATCCCTCTCACTTCCGTATTACCCAGCTTAGTTTTAGTCTGTCCTTCAAATTCTGGGTCAGGAACTTTCACAGAAATTACTGCTGTTAAACCTTCCCGGACATGTTCGCCACTCAAGTTCGGTTCATTTTCCTTAATTTTGTTGCGCTTACGAGCGATCGCATTCAGTGTCCGGGTCAAGACTGCTTTCAATCCCTCTAAATGTGTACCACCATCTACAGTGCGGATATTATTAGCAAAGCCCAAAACATTATCTGTATAAGCATCGGTACACCACTGTAAAGCCACTTCTACCTGCACATTATTGCGTTCTCCATGCACGTAGATAATTTCTTCATGCAGGGGTTGCTTCTCCCGATTCATATAGCCAATGTATTCTTTGATCCCACCCCTGTATTCATAAACTTCTACTCTGGGCGTATCGCTCTTAATTAGCTCTAGGCGGTTATCAGTAAAAGTAATTCTAACACCTGCATTCAAATATGCTAATTCGCGTAAACGTCCTGATAAAGTAATATAATCAAATTCAGTGCCATTGGTGAAGATTTGTGTATCTGGTTGGAAAGTAACAGAAGTTCCTGTTCTGTCTTCTGCGCAAGGACTAACTTGCAAATCGGTGACTGCAGCACCCCTTTCAAATCGCTGGACGTGTACTTTATGGTCTCGCCAAACTGTCACCTCTAAAACAGCGGAAAGGGCATTAACAACGGAAACGCCTACCCCGTGCAACCCTCCAGAAACCTTATAACCACCACCGCCAAATTTACCACCAGCGTGTAATACTGTTAAGACAGTTTCTAAAGCGGATTTTCCGGTTTTGGAATGGATGTCAGTGGGAATTCCCCGTCCATCATCTGTGACAGTGACGGAACCATCCACATTAAGGACGACATCGACGTGAGTACAATATCCCGCTAACGCCTCATCGACAGAATTGTCCACAACTTCGTAAACTAAATGGTGGAGCCCTCTAGGACCTGTGGAACCAATGTACATCCCTGGTCGTTTGCGGACGGCTTCCAGACCTTCCAGAACTTGAATCTGATCGGCGCTGTAACTGCTCGTCATGAAAATTCTCCTGATAAGTGGTTTAAATCGCCTTTGGAAATCGGCTAAAGTTAAATTGCCCCAAAATTATAACACAAAAGCCTTACTGCCGTCCTTAGAACGATATAAAGAGAAGTTTATACAATAATACCTACCCCCTGACTCTACTGGTGACTAAATTAATTGTAATTTGCGGTGCAACAGCAACAGGTAAGTCCAGCTTGGCAATGTCCCTAGCCCAGCAATTAGGTTCAGTAATTCTGGGTGCTGATTCCCGCCAAGTATATTGTGAATTTGATCTGGGAACTGCTAAACCGACGGCGCTGGAGCGAAAGTCGATTCCACATTATTTAATCGATATTTGTTCTCCTGAACAGACGTTTACTTTAGCAGATTATCAAGAGCAAGCACAATCTATGATCGCTCAATTACCGTCCGCGCCAATCTTATTAGTCGGTGGTACTGGTTTATATATACGTTCGGTGGTGCAAGGAATGAAAATTCCGCGGGTTGCTCCACAGCTAGAACTGCGATCGCAATTGACTAATTTAGGACAGCGTCAACTTTACGCTATGCTACAACAAGTTGATCCGATCGCGGCTGAGAAAATCCATCAGCACGATCTATTTCGGACTCTTAGGGCATTAGAGGTATATTATGTTACTGGAAAACCTATTTCCCAACAGCAAGGAGAAAATCCACCAAACTATCCAATTCTCCAAATTGGATTAGACTGTCAGCGAGATCAGTTGAGCGATCACATTGATCATCGGACAGAAAAGATGATCGCTGACGGGTTAGTAGCTGAGGTAGAATACCTGGTACAGAAATATGGAGTCGGACTTCCTTTACTAAATACTCTGGGATATCAAGAGATCCAGCAGTATTTAGCCGGAGTTATTTCTCTAACTGAAGCCAAAGAACTGATAAAATTACATACCAGACAATTTGCTAAAAGACAGCGCACTTGGTTTAGAGCTATCCCACAGATAGAGTGGTTCGATGCTGATAGCACAGATTTGTTAGCACAAACCTGGCAGAGAATCAGTAATTTTATTGAATACTAAATTTTAGATACTAATATTTATTGCGGTCTACCTGAATTATGTCGAGTCTCAAGATCAAACAAACCAAAAATCCTATTGACTGGAAACCCATCATCCAGAAATTCATCGCTGTTATTGGTGAAAAAGGTGTAGTTCAACGCCGGGAAGAACTGATCACCTATGAATGTGATGGCTTAACCAGTTATCGCCAACGTCCAGCAGTAGCAGTTCTACCCAGAACCACAGAACAAGTCGCCGAAATTGTGAAAATTTGTCATCAAAACTCTATCCCCTTCATTCCTAGAGGTTCTGGTACGGGTCTCTCAGGTGGTGCTTTACCTACAGAAAATTGCGTTTTAATTGTTACTTCCTTGATGCGTCAAATCCTCAAGACAGATTTGGACAATCACCAGATCGTTGTCCAACCAGGAGTAATTAATAGTTGGGTAACTCAAGCTGTAAGTGGTGCAGGTTTTTACTATGCTCCCGATCCTTCCAGTCAAATTATTTGCTCAATTGGTGGCAATATTGCCGAAAACTCTGGTGGCGTTCATTGTTTAAAGTACGGAGCCACTACCAACCATGTTTTAGGTTTAAAGCTCGTACTTCCAGATGGTTCTATTGTGGATGTGGGAGGAAAAATCCCAGAAATGCCTGGCTATGATTTAACCGGTGTATTTGTCGGTTCTGAAGGTACTTTAGGTATTGCGACAGAAATTACTTTGCGCATTCTCAAAAGTACAACGTCAATTTCTGTACTCTTAGCAGATTTTACTAGTGTAGAAGCAGCCGCAGCAACCGTTTCTGATATTACAAGTGCAGGGATTATTCCTAGTGGTATGGAAATGATGGATAACATTGGTATCAATGCAGTGGAAGATGTTGTCGCAACTAATTGTTATCCTCGTGATGCAGCTGCCATTTTGCTCGTGGAACTGGATGGTGAAGATGTGGAAGTGGTGGTAAATCAGCAAAGAGTCCGAGAAATATGTCAAAAAAATGGAGCTAGGAATGTGACTATTGCTAGTGATGCAGAAACTAGGTTAAAATTATGGCAGGGGCGAAAAGCAGCTTTCGCCGCAGCGGGACATATGAGTCCAGATTACTATGTCCAAGATGGTGTCATTCCTCGAACTCAATTACCTTATGTCCTCCAAGAGATAGAGGTTCTCAGTCAAGCATATGGTTATCGTATTGCTAATGTTTTTCACGCTGGTGATGGAAATCTCCATCCATTGATCTTATTCGATAACTCCGTTAATGGAGCTTTAGCAAAAGTAGAGGAATTGGGGGGAGAAATCCTCAAATTATGTGTGAGAGTTGGCGGAAGCATTTCCGGTGAGCATGGTATCGGTGCAGATAAAAAATGCTATATGTCAGATATGTTTAGTCCAGCTGATTTAGAAACAATGCAATGGGTAAGACAAGTATTTAATCCCCAGGAGTTGGCAAATCCTGGTAAAATATTTCCTACACCTCGGACTTGCGGGGAAGCAGCTAATATTGATTCTCCGCAGGTTGCGGGAGCGGTGAGGTTTTAAACGGAGGTGAAGTTAGCACAACAAAACGGGAGATTACCAGTGGAGCGCGAGCTAACCTTAGACAGTGTTATTCGTCAAATTATCCTAAATTATCAAAATTTAGCGATAATTCTCCCTGAAGTAGTTCAAGAAATTCGCCAATCATTCCAGTGCGATCGCCTCTTACTCTATAGTTTCCCCAAAAATAAAACTGGGTCTGTAATTGCTGAATCACATGTTAATGAAGTAGCTCCCTTACTAGGAAAAAAAATTAGCTTCCTCAGCTTTAACCAGGAAAATTACGAGAATTACAAAAATGGCTTTGTCCATGTAATTGAAGATGTTTGTACTGCGGATTTACCAAGCAAACAAAGAGATTTTCTCGCATCTATTCAAGTGCGATCTAATTTAATAGTGCCTATTTTACTAGAAAGCAGCTTGTGGGGATTTTTGATTTCTCAACATTGTAAAAAAACTTATCAATGGCATCAAGCAGAAATTGATTTCCTTAAACAAGTAGCTACTCAAATTAGCGTCGCTATCCATCAAGCAGAACTACATCAACAAGTAGTAAATCTCCAAACTCAGTTAGAGTTGCAGCAGCAAAAATATACTGCGCTTTACGCCAAAATGCAAGCCCAGGTAAAAGAACTAGAAAATTGGGAACACCTAAAAAACCAATTTCTCAAAACCTTGGCGCAGGAATTGCGCACACCCATAACCAGCATTAGCCTAGCTGCGCAAACCCTAGAAGGGCTATTTACTCCCGCAGGAATTTTAGATATAGAACTAGTTCCCCAGCTTTTGCAAATCCTACATAACGAATGTGGTAGAGAGAACCAATTAATTAACGATTTACGTACACTTGCCTATGTGCAAACTGCATCCGCTTTGCCAACACTGATTCCAATCGACTTACCCACATGGCTAAATCCCATTGTGGAATCATTTCGAGATATCGTCAATTTCCAAAAACAGAAACTAAATCTGCATATTCCAGAGAACCTAAGACCCATTGACACAGATATTACTGACTTAGAACGAATAGTCAATGAACTACTCAACTATGCTTGTCAATGCACTCCTATGGGAGAAACGATTAAAGTATCTGTCTTGCAGAATATAGATACATTCGATTTAATAGTTAGTAGTTCTGGAATAGAAATTTCCACCCCTGAACTAGCTCAAATTTTTCAACCATTTTACCGTCCAGCCAAAGCTGCTCCTTGGAAATCTAGCAATACTGGACTAGAAATGGCTTTAGTCAAAGCAATGGTCAAACGCTTAGGCGGGTCGATTAACGCATGTAACGATAACAACCACTTAACAATTACAACGCGATTTCCCCAATCAGACTTTACAGTTTCTTCAAACTTGAGTAAGATCTAGTCTGTTATGATTGGAAGACTATCGGGTGACTAGCTCAATGGCAGAGCAGTTGACTCTTAATCAATTGGTTCTGAGTTCGAATCTCAGGTCACCCATTAATAAAGCTCGGTAGGTTACTATAGATATGGGTTGCTATAGGGGAAATAAATAAATGCAAGTTACCGATGGTGCTGCAATAGAAGTGACTAATCTCAAGAATCTACAGGGTTTTGACGAGAAAAGTCCACCTAACCCAAAGTTGATTGACAGTTGTGTTCATTGTGGTTTTTGTCTAGCTACTTGTCCCAGTTATCGAGTTTTGGGTAAGGAAATGGATTCTCCTCGGGGACGTATCTATTTAATGGATGCGATTAATCAAGGGGAAATTGCCTTAAATCAAGTAGCAGTGGAGCATTTTGATTCCTGCTTGGGTTGTTTGGCTTGCGTTTCAACTTGTCCTTCTGGCGTACAGTATGACAAGTTAATTTCCGCAACTCGTCATCAAGTCGAGCGCAATTACTCCCGCAATTTTTTGGATCGATTATTACGAAACTTGATATTTTTCCTCTTTCCCCATCCTGATATTTTAAGAATATTACTTTTACCTTTATTGATTTATCAAAAGTCTGGTCTGGCTCAAATCATCCGTCAAACTGGAGTGATCAAGAAAATATCGCCTAATTTGGCTGCGATGGAGTCTATTTTACCAGATATTACTCTCAAGTCGTTTCAAAGCAACTTACCAGATATTGTTCCAGCTCAAGGAATACGAAGATATCGAGTAGGAGTAATTCTGGGATGTGTCCAGAGGTTATTTTTCTCAGATGTGAATGAAGCGACTGTCAGGGTTTTGACTGCTAATGGTTGTGAGGTGGTAATTCCCCAATCTCAAGGTTGTTGTGCGGCGCTTCCAGAACATCAAGGTCAAACTGAACAGGCTAAGGCTTTAGCTAGACAAATGATTGATAGTTTTGCTGATACTGGGGTGGATTTTATCATTATTAATGCGGCTGGTTGTGGTCATACTTTGAAGGAATATGGACATATTTTAGCTGATGATCTAGAATATCGGGATAAGGCTCAACAGTTCGCGGCTAAGGTGAAAGATGCGCAAGAGTTTTTCGCTAATGTGGGATTAACCGCAAAACTTCATCCACTGAGCGATCGCCCAGTAAATTTGGTTTATCAAGATGCTTGTCATTTATTACATGGACAGAAAATCAGCTTACAACCTCGTCAGTTATTGCGCCAAATTCCAGGAGTTAGTTTAAAAGAACCTTTGGACGCAGCTCTGTGTTGTGGAAGTGCGGGTGTTTACAATATGTTACAACCAGAAGTAGCTGAGGAGTTGGGTAAACAAAAAGCTGCTAATTTATTAAATACAGGAGCTGATTTAATTGTTTCAGCAAATCCTGGTTGTAGTTTACAGATTAATAAATATCTGTCAGATAGCAAAATCTCGATTAAGCATCCGATGGAGTTGTTGGATTACTCGATTCGCAATGTAAAATTATAACGGTAATATGATTTCCTAAATAATTAACACTCTACCCCCAACTCTATCCCTCATCTATGATCATCAAAACTTGTCTAAAAATATTATGCGGATTTATTTTGGCGATCGCCCTATCAAGTTGTGGGTTGGGGGTAACGGCTAGTCAGGAGGTTTTACCACAAGTTACATCTCTAGCGCCACCAAGCTTACCAGACTGGATCACCCAAATCAGTCCTTTAGGAGATGGAAAAACCACAAGTCAAATTAGGGTCATCTTTAAAACAGCTTTAATTCCGATAGAAAAACTAGAAAGTCCAGAACAACAGAATATATTAGCTAAATTCGGACTTTATCCTGCTATACCCGGTCAATTCCGGTTTTTAACACCTCGTATGGTAGGATTCCAAGCTGCGAGAGCATTACCCAGCGCTACAAGATTCCAAGTGACGCTCAAAGCTGGTTTAGGGGATTTGCAAAAACATCATTTAGATAAAGATATTAACTGGACGTTTAATACTCCTCAAATTAATTTAACTGATTTACCAGGGGTCAACCCCATGGAAAAGGCTGAAATTGAACCTGTGGATTTACAGCCTAAATTACAATTTACTGCTAATACGGAATTAGATATAGCATCGGTTGAACAGCATACACAACTTATTCCTGGAGGTCATGGTCAACCGATTAAATTCCGGGTGAAATTAGATAAAGAGGATAAACAGGAAGATTTAGACAGTTTAAGTCAGTTTGATCCGACATCCAGAAATTGGATTTATAACTTGATTCCAGAGCAAAAGTTATCGGAAGCTACTACTTACACTTTGAAGTTCTCCCCTGGAATATTGCCAAATTATGGGAATCTTAAGAGCGATAAAGAATTTGTGAGCAAGTTAGCCACTTACTCGCCTTTGACTTTTCAAGGAATTATACCTTATGGACAGCCAGACGCATATGGAACTTACGGGAGATTTGTGAAAGGTAGTCCACAACTAGAATTTAACAATATATTAGATCCTGATTCAGTCCCAGCCAATATAAAAATCAATCCCGCGCCTCGAAATATTGCGCGATCGCTACAGATTAATGAAGGAGATAGAATAGTCGGGATTAATCCTTATGCTTTAAAATCAGCTACTACTTATACAATTACTATTGGCAAAAATCTCAAAGATAAATTTGGACAATCTCTAGATAAACCTGTTTCTATTCAATATAATACTGGGGATTTAGCTGGAGATATTTGGGTTCCAGGAGATTTGACTATTTTACCTGCGGATAAAAATCTCCAATTAGATATTGACACGATGAATTTACCAGAAGCTAAATATCAAGCTGCTTATCGTGTAGTCAAACCAACTGATTTAGTTTACACCAGTACCAGTAACGATCTATTACCCAAATCTGCTAAATGGTCAGATTTCAAAGTATCGGTGAAAAAGAATCAACCGGTTGGAGTGAAAGTTCCATTGCGGGAAAAGCTATCTGCTTCTACAGGTATGTTGGCTTATGGAGTCAAAGCCCATACGAATAAATATGAAGAAAATGGTCAGGAATTATGGCAAGAACCCACCACTTATGGAATGGTTCAATTAACCAATTTAGGCGTATTTGGTGAAATATTCCCCGATTTGGGTATAGTCCGAGTTCACCATCTAACTGATGGAACACCTGTGAAAGCTGCTAATATTGAAATCTATCAATCCCAATTAACAGCAAAATTACATCCGCAACCCATACCTTGTGCTACTGGTAAAACGGATGAAAGTGGTAGTTTCCAGCTTCAAGGAGAAAATTTACAACGTTGTTATGCGCATAAAAATCCTGATGTTACTTCTCCAGAGTTATTGATTATCGCTCAGGAAAATCAAGATTGGGCTTTTACGAGAATTGAAGAATATAGTGGCGCTTTTGGTTATGGGATTGCGTCTAGTTGGCGAGATGTTAAACCAGAATCGCGGGGAGTGATTTTCTCGGATAGAAATTTGTATCAACCGGGAGAAAAAGCTCGATTAACTGGTTTTGCTGATTTTTTGGACAAAGGTGAAATTAAGCAAGATAAAAATGCTAGCTATCAAGTGACGTTGATTAGTCCTGATGAGAAAAAAACGGATTTAGGGAAACACGCTACAAATCAATTTGGGACTTTTTCTTTAGAGTTGTCTATTCCGAAGAATTTAGGTTTGGGTTTCTATAATATAGAAGCGAAGGGGAGTAATGGACAGGAGATTTCGGGAGAAATCCAAGTTGCTGAATTTAAACCGCCAAATTTCAAAGTCGGACTTAATCTAGATAAGAAATTCACTTTTGTTAATGATCAAGTTAACGATAAGGTTGAGGCGCAAGTAGCTAGTAATTATCTATTCGGTTCGCCTGTAGAGGGAGGAGAAGCAAAATATTTTGTCACTCGTCAGCAACTTTATTTTACTCCTGAAGGACGGGAGGAATTTAGCTTTGGAAGACAGTGGTTTTGGCCAGAGGAAAGTCCTACTGTTTCTAGTGATGTTCTCCAAACCAATGCTCAATTGGATGCTGATGGGAAAAGTCATCAGGTAATTACAGTAGACGGAGATTTACCTTACCCAATGACTTATCAGGTAGATGTCCAAGTTTCAGATGTTTCCAATTTATCTGTAGCTGATTCTAAAACTTTTATAGCTTTACCCAGTAATCGGCTAATTGGTTTAAAGGGAAGTTTTGTGGGAGAAGCTGGAAAAGTTTTTCCTGTAGAGTTTGTCGTGACTGACCCCCAAGGAAAAATTCTGGAAAATAATCGGGTACGTGTAGAATTACAACAAATGAAATATAGTAGTGTTACCCAGTTGGTGGAAGGTAGCACAACTGCAAAAAATCAAGTTGAATATAAAACAGTTGATCAAAAAGAATTGGTATCGACAAATCACTCTCAGTCAATTGATTTCACACCACCTGATTCGGGAACTTATCGCATTAGAGCTAATTTTAGTGATAGCAAAAATGAATCAACTGCTACGGACTTACAGATTTGGGTAGCTGGGGAAAATCCAGTTTTTTGGGGTTCTCAATCTAAAGATCGTCTGGAAGTCAAGTTGAATAAAAAAGAATATTCGGTTGGGGAAACTGCGACTGCTTTGATTCAATCTCCTTACCCCGAAGGTGAGTTGTATTTTGCGGTGATTAAGGATAAGCCAATTTATCAACAGGCGATCGCTGTGAAGGGAAGTGCTCCTCAGATCCAGTTCCAAGTAACTCAAGATATGTTACCTAACGCTGCGATCGCCGCTCTATTAGTCAGACAAGGTAAACCGCTACATGAATTACAAGTCGGAAGTTTAGACAACTTAGCCCAAATTGGTTTAGCTCCCTTCAAAGTTGGTTTAGCAGACAAATATCTGAAATTACAAGTCACTCCAACTAACTCGACTCTAGAACCTGGTAGGGAAGAAACGGTTCAGTTGGAATTAAAAGATCTTCAAGGAAAACCAGTTACTGGACAATTCACAGTCATGGTGGTGAATGAATCTATATTACAACTTTCTGGTTATCGTCCACCGGATTTGGTTAATACTGTCTACGCGGAGCAACCGATAACTATTCGTTTTCAAGATAATCGCTCTAACGTGGTGTTAGAACAGCGATCTTTACAGAAACCCAAAGGTTGGGGTTATGGTGGTGGATTCTCAAATGCTTTAGCGAATACCCGCATTCGGAAAGATTTTCAACCATTGGCTTATTATAATGGTTCTGTTTTAACGGATAATGACGGTAAAGCGACGGTTACGTTTAAATTACCTGATGATTTAACTACTTGGCGAGTTATGGTAGTTGCTACTGATGGAAATCTCCGTTTTGGTAATGGTGAAGCTACTTTCATTACGACTAAGCCATTGATCACTAATCCGCTGTTACCGCAATTTGCTCGTCCAGGCGATCGCCTAGAAGCTGGTTTATCTGTAACCAACACCACTGGAAATCAAGGAACCTTATCAATTAAAGGTGAATTAACTGGTGGGATGAAATTTGAGAAAAACAACTCCACCAAAACAACACTGGAAGCAAAAGCTGAATCAGGAACTCATGGTTATCGCTTCCCGATGATAGTTGATGGTACAGAAGCAGGGGAAATGCAATTTAATACCCAATTAAATAATTCCTTCTCAGATGGTTTTGCTGTACCTCTGGAAATTAGACCCTTAGAAGTGACAGAGCAAATTGTCGAAACTGGAAAAATCCAAGGTAACTGGCTTTGGGGAAATCAAGCAAAAATTCCCCTAAATATCGATCAAAACATCTCAGACAAAGTTGGCGGTTTAGATATCCAACTAGCGAGTACTTTAATTCCCCAAATTCAATTACCAGCAAAAGAGACTTTCGCTAATGATGATTTACCTTTCGCGGAACCTGCTGCGAGTCAGATGTTAATTGCGGCTAATTTACAAACCCTTGCTCAGAAATATCAACAGAAATTTCCCGAATTTGATCCTCGTAAACAAGCAAATCAAGCATTTGAGCAATTACAAAAATTGCAATTGACTGATGGAGGTTTTGCGTCTTTTCCCCAAGAGGAGAAATCTGATCCTTGGGTTTCTACATATGTAGCAGAATCTTTAGTTAAAGCTAATCAAGCGTTTCCCAATTTAATCAGTTCCGCAACTCTTTCTCACTTGAAGCATTATTTACAAAAGGTACTGGCTAATCCCGGACAATATAAATTCTGTCATGAGAAGCTGTGTAAGTCTCAGTTACAGTTAAATAGTTTAATTGCTCTAGCAAAATTGGGAGATAAGCGGAATAGTTTCCTCCCAGATATCTATCAGCAACGTAATGATTTTGACCTAGTTACGCAAATTAAATTAGGACGGTATTTATCGGAATTCCCTGAATGGGAAAAAGAAGCAAAGTTGATTAAAAGTCAATTGGAGAAAATCCTGTATGAAACTGGAAGATCTGCGATTGTCAATTTACCCAGTAGTTGGAAATGGATGGATTCCCCTGCTAACGTCCAATCCCAAGCTCTACGTCTATTTATTCAACAAAAAGCGCCATCGGACTTGATTGATAAAATATTACAAAGTCTGTTGGATTTGCGGAGAAATGGAACTTGGGAAACTAGCTATAATAATGCTCAAGCCTTAACCGCTTTGGTGGAATATGCGCAATTACAACCCACTCCACCTAATTTTGTCGCTGTGGTGAAATTGGCTGGAAAGCAATTAAGTGAAGTTCATTTACAAGGGTTTGAGAAATCTAGCTTCCAAGTACATGTTCCAATGAATCAGTTACCTCCCGGACGGAATGATTTATTAGTGGAAAAAAATGGTCAGGGTAGTTTAAATTATTTGGTTGATTATAATTACCGTTTGCTGGGAAATCAACCAGGAAGGTTTAATGGTTTGCGGATAACGCGAGAAATTAGCCAAGTTAATTTCGGTGAAGATCATCGGGTAATCGAGAAAATCGGACTTGCTACTGGGGACAAGCCTTTAACTTTGTCAACTGGACAGGTGTTTGATATCGGTTTGGAAATAATTTGCGATCGCCCTGTAGAGCATGTTGTGATCAAAGACCCCCTAGCTGCGGGTTTGGAAGCAGTGGATCAAAGTTTCCAAACTGCGACTCCTAGTATCAGAGCAAAATCTGATAGTTGGGAACTTGGCTTTAAGACTATCTATAGCGATCGCATTATCGCCTACGCAGATCATCTAGAAGCAGGAGTGTATAATTTACATTATCTAGTACGTTCTGTAACGCCTGGAAAGTTTCTTTGGTCTGGTTCCCAAGTTTATCTCCAATACTCACCAGAAGAATTTGGACGTAGCGCTGACTCTACTTTAATTCTGGAGGACAAACAATGATGTTGAAATCCTAGCTACCTATTTTTCATCCTTTATATATCTTGACAAACAGTCTCTAATGGAGTACTTTTTATTCATAACTCTATATCATGTTGTTTTTATACATGTTATATTCAGAGATTTTTTACCCCACTTATAACTTTTCAGACACCCTATAAAGAATTTGTGGATAAATATGTCAAAAATCACAGAGATTAGACTTGTAGAGACACAGGAGGAGAAAGAAGCATTATATCACTTTCGCTATCATATATATACCAAAGAGATGGGACTAAATCCACCATATGCAGATCATCTCAACCAAACTCTTTTTGAACCTATTTTTGATGAATATGGTTATAATTTTGCTGCTTTTAATAGGGGACAAATCGTCGGTACAATTCGTTCAAACCATTCCAAAGCATCCAGAATCGAATACTATCCCAGTTTGTGCAAAATGGAATCCGTGGGAAGCTTCCATCCTCAGCACACCTCAATAACTACAAAACTAATGATTAGTCAAGAGTATAGGTCAACAATTTTAGCTGTACGTCTGGCTTTAGCAGTATGCGAACTAGATGTTAAAAGCAGAATCAGATACGATTTTATCCTCTGTCAACCAACTCCAAAATTGGTTGACTTCTATCTGAGACTTGGCTATAAAATACACCAAAAATTGGTATATCATCCATATAATGGTGAGCGTGTTTGTCTGATGATTGACTTTGAAGATTTTCAACATCTTAAGAATATTCGTTCACCATTACTGCGTGCTAAATTGTAACAACAAGGTTTTCAATCTATGTCCTCCGAGAAACACCTGAGAATGAAAATAAGCCTGCGGAATGTCGGAATATTAACCAGAAGATTTGGGATTTAGCGCCGATGCTACTTTAATCTTAGAGAATTAGTTATATTGCATACATATTTACAAATCTTATTCCTTTACAATTTTCGAGGGGACTTCATCTTTCATCTGGAAATCAGTTGAGGGTTGAGCATGTCTAAGTCAATTAACACTTTTAGCGCAGAAATTTGGATAGCGCAGCGTTAGCGACGCAGGAGCGTCTGAATTCTCTTTTACTACGCCTGATCACCAAGAAGCAATCCCTGGCTCTTTCCTTCAATTGGTTTATCTACTACAATTTAATTAACGTCTGCTAAGGAATTTGCTAACATGCTAGTGTCAAAAACCACAAGTGTAATTATAGATGTACTTCTATGGAAAGCCTCATCTGCGGTAGCGTTTGACTTGACTACATATTTTATAATATAAATTGGTGGAGTTGATGCGTCAGAACTACCCAGCGATAGGAAGGTTTTCACTCTCGAAGGTCGTTATTCTCTACTTACATAGCTGGTTTTTTAGTACGGCGACTCCCAGGAGTTATCTGCTATGCAGAAACTGGCTAGCTGGTTGCTGCAAATCCCTATCTTCAATGGTTACTGGTTAAGCACTGCTCAAGTAAGTTTTCTTCTAGCGTCTCTAGGGGAAAATAGTTTATAGAAAAATTCAATTTACTTTGGCTATATATCGGGAGAATTATAGTCACTGAATGTATCTCCTAAATATCAGGTCAAAACTATTATTAGTCATTGCGGGGATTTAAATCGTAACCATATCAAATAAGAATATGACAGTCTACCAAGTAACTGCTGAAAAATCTACAGACTTGATTATGAGTATCCAAGACGAAGAAACTTATGTGTTACAAGCAAATTCTCCACCCATAAGCAGTTTAGCCACAAGACACGGAGCATTTTCGCAACTGCTGGCTCCCTTGACCCAGGAAACTTTTACAGAGGTAATCCGGGAAGTTGAGGGAAAGCTACAAGTTGTACATCAAACTCTATCCATGTTGGATGATCAGGGGTTTGAGAAAATTCTCCAGGAAATGTTGCATTCCATTACTTTGAAAATTGGCGAACTTCTAGGAGCAGACCGGACAACTATATTTTTACTAGATGAGGAAAAAGGGGAACTTTGGTCGATCTTGGCTGAAACTGATGGTCGTCGAACTTTAGAAATTCGCATTCCAGCAGATAAGGGGATAGCAGGTGAGGTAGCTACATTTAAAAAAGTCGTCAATATTCCTTTTGACTTTTATGATGATCCGCGATCAATATTAGCTAAGGAGCAAGACAAGAGAACTGGCTATCGCACTTATACGATGTTAGCCTTACCGCTACTCAATGAAAGTGGAACTTTAGTTGCGATCGTCCAGTTACTCAATAAGCTGAAAGTCAGTCATAATCACAGCGAGCCATTATCCCAAAGAGTTGACACTCAAGGTTTCACTGCGTCTGATGAGCAATTATTTCAGGAATTTGCTCCTTCAATTAGATTAATCTTAGAGTCATCTCGTTCTTTTTATGTCGCTACACAGAAACAAAGAGCAGCAGCGGCTCTAATGAAAGCGATTAAGTCTCTGAGCCAGAGTAGTCTGGATTTAGAGGATACCCTGAAGCGGGTGATGGATGAAGCTAAAGAATTGATGAAGGCTGACCGCAGTACTTTATGGTTGGTAGACAAAGAAAAAAATGAGTTGTGGACTAAAATCTATCAAGATAATGGTTCGACTAAAGAGTTACGCGTACCGATGGGTGTAGGATTTGTCGGTATTGTCGCAACTACAGGTAAAAAGCTGAATATTCCTTTTGACTTGTATGAACACCCAGATTCTAGTACTTCTAAGAAACTGGATCAAGAAAATGGCTACCGTACCTGTAATTTGCTGTGTATGCCAGTATTTAATAGCGACCAAGAATTAATTGGAGTTACCCAATTAGTCAATAAAAAGAAATCAGGAGACTGTCCTCATTATAATCCAGATACCTGGCCTCAAGCTCCAGAAATTTTTCAGGCTAGTTTTGACCGGAATGATGAAGAGTTCATGGAGGCTTTTAATATTCAAGCAGGGGTAGCTCTACAAAACGCTCAGTTGTTTGCTAAAGTTAAACAGCAAGAACAAATGCAGCGCGATATTCTCCGCAGTCTATCTAATGGTGTAATTTCTACAGATAAAACCGGAACAATCATTACAGCTAATGAAAGTGCTATGCGTCTGTTGGGGATTAATGAAAGTGACAAACTAGCAGGAAAATTAGCTAATAATGTCATTAATATTAAGGACGGAGATTTTGATAAGTGGTTTACAGATGCTTTGAAAGCTTGTGATGCTAAAAGCTGTCAGCAATATTATCCCGATCGCATTCTCCAAACTACAACTACTGAACAACATAGTGTTAACTTGTCTTTGAATACTATTGCTGATGTCAACGATCAAAATCAGGTTTGCGGCGCTTTAGTTGTGATGGAAGATATTAGTGATGAAAAGCGACTCAAGAGTACTATGTATCGTTACATGACCCAAGAGTTAGCAGAGGAGTTGTTGAAACTAGACGATGCTAAATTAGGCGGCGATCGCAAGGAAGTTTCGATTCTGTTCTCTGATATTCGTGGCTATACCTCTTTAACGGAGAACATGGAAGCAGAAGAAGTGGTAAGTATGTTGAACGAATACTTTGAATCGATGGTAGATGCTGTGTTCACGCATAAAGGAACATTGGACAAATACATTGGTGATGCCATTATGGCTGTATTTGGTTCTCCCCTCCCTTTAGAAGAACATGCTTTGATGGCGGTTCAAACCTCTATAGAAATGCGCCATCGTCTGAAAATCTTCAATCAAAATCGCGTCGCCAAAAATAAGCCACAAATTAGAATTGGGATTGGGATCAACTCAGATACAGTAATTAGTGGTAATATCGGGTCGAGTAAGCGGATGGAATTTACCGCTATTGGTGATGGGGTTAACCTGTGTTCCAGATTAGAAAGTGTGACCAAACAATATGGTTGTGATATTATCATCAGCGACAACACATATCGACTTTGTGATCATCAGGTCTGGGCGAGGGAATTAGATTATATTCGCGTTAAAGGTAGAAGTGAACCAGTCTCAATTTATGAATTAATCGGGTTACAATCCGACCCGATCACTGATGAGCAGAAGTACTTGATCGAGTTTTATCGCAAAGGACGACAATATTACCTCAGTCGCAATTTTTCCGCTGCTAGAGCTGAATTTGCCAAGATTCTAGCTTTTGACAACAATGATCTAGCTACTATGCTGCACTTGCGTCGTTGTCAGCACTGGTTACAAGCATATCCAACTGATTCCGATTGGGATCAGGGTGTTTGGACTTTCACGGAAAAATAAGAGATCACAAAATCTCGGTTCTCTGATGTAAATGTAAAGGTTAGTTGATATTTGTTGTCAAATTAGGTGGAGTGAGCTAAAAATTTAAAGCAGATAATTGGCAATTATTCTGTATGAATGCTATCTCTCAAGTTGACATCAAATTTCCCAGTTGGCGTATAGCCACTTTATTGACTTTAGGTTTTTGGCTCAGTTCTAGTCTTGTTTTAGATTGGGTAATTATGCCTAGTCTTTACCTTTCGGGGATGATCAATCAAGCGAGTTTTTCCACCGCAGGTTATGTAATTTTCTGGAATTTCAACCGCTTAGAATTATTGGCTGCGTCTGTAATTTTATCTGGATTATTAGCAATTAGTAAAATCCAGTCCCGTTGGCGTTTGAACAGCATAGCTTTATCAGTAGCGCTCTTAACTATAGTTCTGATAGATACTTATTCTTTATCACCACAAATGTCTAGTATGAGAGTTCAATTAAGTTTATTCTCTCAGGAGAATATTGTTCCTCCATCTATGAATTTATTGCATGGCGTTTATTTTATCTTGGAAGCTTGTAAATTAGCTTTGAGTGCTGTGCTTCTAAGCTGGTGTTGGCGGGAAGCCTAGCAAAAATAAACCAATCAAAATAAACCAGCGATCGCCTATGGTTGATCTTCCGATTGTGCTTTTTTGGGTAATAGGAGATTCAAAGCTAAGACAGCAAATCCCATAGCGGCGATCGCTTTCAATAATTTAGTCGGTAAGAATGTAGCTATTGTTTCTCCTGCTATCACCCCTAGACTACTACTAAGTAATAGAGCTAATGCAGCTCCCCAAAAAACAGCTTGTCTAGACTGACTTTGACTAGAAAGAGCGATCGCTGCTAGCTGGCTTTTATCACCGATTTCGGCGAGAAATATAGTTGTAAAACTTAAACCTAAAAGATGCCAATCCATATATTAACGTTGAATAACGTCCCAAAATAATGTGCAGGAAATCAACAGAAATAGCAATCCTGCTGATTTTTCTAAAGTCTTTGGGCTGAGTGTTTTAGCCATCCAGCCGCCTAAAATTACCCCTAATAAGCTTGTAGTTATTAACGCGGATGCAGATCCAATAAATACTATCCACGGATCATGGGACTGAGCAGTCATCCAGAAAGTCGATATTTGGGTTTTATCACCAATTTCCGCCAGAAATATGGTGACAAATGTAGTTGCGAAAGTAGCCCATATAGATTTCTGCTGGGGAGGAGCAGTGACTATGGGCTGAGTCAAATTTTCCAGACACTGACTTTCAGAACTTGGGGATTCAAACTGCACTAAAGGGACATCCTAATCGTGAATTTTTTTCATATTTTTCTCATTTTCTCAGATTACTCCCCAAATAGCAACCAATTTCCATATTCTCCCCTGCTCCCTACCCATCCACAGCTTTGTCAAATCTCACCATTTCCCAACTTTGCTCACCATAAACCCCTGCAATTTGTTGGGTACAGCAGTCAATCGCAAAATCATTCAGTTCCTCAGGTTCAATACCAAACATATCTTGAAAGGTTTCTGCTTCTACACGACAGAATCTAGGGCGTTGAGGATAAATATTACACTCTCTAGTAAGGTGGTTGAAATTAATACACCATCCCCCCTCACCAATCATACTCAAGTAGAGTTCTAATTCTTCCGGTGTGAGATATTCTGCTAAATCTGGACGGTCTGCTGGTTCCAGATGACAGCACGCTCCACATTGTTGTACACATTGCCAAGTTGCCATTTTACCCGTTTAATCTTGATTAATTAATTTTGTAACTATTTTCTGAGTAAGTTCTTATCATTTTGTTAAGTAAGTTAAATATTGTGGCTGATTGCTAGATATGATCAACTACAAGTTTTGCGATCATTAGTGTTATATCATCTATATTTAGTACTTTTCAAAAAGTCATTGAGAGGAAAATATGTTCGACGCTTTAACCACTACCTTAACCAATGTCAATTGGGAAGTTATTTTTCAGCTAACTTTTGTAGGACTGATTGTGATTGCTGGTCCAGTAGTTATATTAGTTCTAGCATTACGCAACGGTGATCTGTAAAAATTGGCGATTGGGAGGATTGGGGTAATTCAAATTAATTACTTAACATGACCAACTCCCAAATCCCAATTATTTTCTCCAAGATGCTGCTTGTTGTGCGATTCTAGCACCGAGTAGTTCTATTTCAATAGAAGTATTACCATTAAAATTATTTTCGCGTAGCTTGTAAGCGATATCAATGGGTGAGGGTATGGGAAAATAATCACTCCAACGCCAAGCGATCGCTTTGACTTGATACCTTCTATTGTCGATTATTTGAGCTAATGTCATTTTAATATGACTTTTTCCCACAATAGACTGTTCTACAACTTGGACATTGGGTGTCCAAAAAATCGGGTCAGGGTTATCGATTCCACAGGGATGGAGTACGTTGAGGTCTTGATAGAGTTCGTGGTTAATTTGTGAGAAGTGGATTTGGCTGTCGATTTTCAATAGTGGTTTCAGGTGTTCCACTGCTAAACATTGACAAGCGAACTCCGATAAACGCGATCGCACCGCCTGTAAATTAACCGCATTAAATGAAAATCCCCCCGCAGCTCTATGTCCGCCAAATTTACCCAACAAGTCTCGACAATATTCTAAAGCTGCAAAAACATTAAATTCTGGAATCCCTCGCGCTGAACCGCGGATAATTCCCGCCGCTTCATAAGTGCCAATGAAGACTGGTACGCCATAGCGCTCGACTAAACGAGAAGCGACAATTCCAATCACACCATGATGCCAATTATCTTGGACAACCAGTAGAACTCTTTGCGTGGGAAGAGATTCAATGTAGAGGTCTTCAACTACAGCGATCGCTTCTTGTTCGATCTGAGCACATAACTGCTGCCTTTTAATATTGATTTGTTCGCACTGTACAGCTTTATTCAGAGCTATACCTATATCATCTGTGGTCAACAGGTCGATAATTACCTGGGGATCGCCAATTCTCCCAACTGCATTAATCCGGGGTCCTAAACGGAATCCGATATCTTCCGGTTTTAAAGATTTAGGGTTAGCAGTTTTTTGTCCAGCTTCCTGAGATTGTAACCCAGCAATTTGAATTAATGCTTCTACCCCAGGTAATTTAGATTTAGGTAAATACTGTAAACCCCGTTTTACCCAACGTCGATTCACCCCTGTCAAGGGTGCTAAGTCAGCAATTGTTCCCAATGTAAACATAGCCAACATCGCGCCAATTAAACCTTTAGTATTACCTAAATGCTGTGCTAAGGAAACTGCTAAAATATAAGCGACACCGACACCAGCCACACCTCGATAAGGGGATGATTCAGCTATGAGCTTAGGGTTAAGAATCGCATTGGCTGGAGGTAGTTGTGGAGGAATGTCGTGATGGTCAGTCACTATGATCTGTAAACCAAGTTCTCTGGCTCTAGCTACTGGCGCAAAAGCAGAAATTCCATTATCTACTGTCAGAATTAACCTGACTCCTTCGCGATAAAACTCTTCTACGATTCGCCCATTTATGCCATAACCTTCATGCATTCGACTAGGAATAGCATAATCCACTTGAGCGCCAAGAGCACGAAGACTTCTCAGTAGTAAGGCAGTACTAGTCATGCCATCAGCATCGTAGTCACCACAAATAGCGATTTTGGCTTGTTGGGCGATCGCCAATCCCAAGAGTTCTACACTAATAGCCAAATCGGGAAATTCTGCTAATGGTGTTGGTAAGGTAGCTGTTTCTGGGTCTAAAAATATGGTCGCCTGTTCTGGTGTTGCGATACCCCGATTAATGAGTAATTGGCTGATAATTGGCGATATATTCCCCAAAATCGCCAATTCCTCCACTAATTCTGGATTGGGACTCAAAATTTGCCAACGCTGATTGGGTAAGCATTTGGGAGACTGAGCAACTTGATTTGGCAGTCGATCTGTCACACTGCAATCCTCAAACAAATCTACATTTTAAGTTTGTAGCGGACTTTTTGGGTAATGGCATTATTGCACTAAAAGTGCAACTACGAATCTGTGATTCGATGGATAAAAGATGTTTAAACAAAATACTGGGATAATTTAATATCATAGATAGACAGGTAATTTATCCTGTGATAAGATTATAAGCTTGAATTATGTAATGATTAACTAAGTTAGTTCACCTCATAATTAATTTTTTCTCAGGGCTAAAAGACACATCTTGCATGTAGGTGTATACTAAATAGTTTAATTCAATCACATCTCTTGTAAACGTGCCATACATTTGTCTGTAAATATGAATAACGACGTAGATCTGGTTAAGCGCCTTGGAACAAGTGCCATGGATCAGATCATGATTTATCTGGCTTTCAGCGCTATGCGTAAGAGTGGGCACAGGCATGGAGCCTTTCTGGATGCTGCAGCAACGGCTGCCAAGTGTGCTATTTATGAGACTTATATGGAGCAGGGACAAAACCTGCGCATGACGGGTCATTTGCATCACCTTGAGCCGAAACGAGTAAAAATTATTGTTGAAGAAGTCAGGCTGGCACTGACAGAAGGTAAATTGCTGAAAATGTTGGGTTCTCAAGAACCTAGATATTTGATTCAATTGCCCCATGTTTGGAAAGAGAAGTATCCCTGGCACCCCGGTAGATCCCGTGTACCTGGCACAAGTCTGACAAGTGATGAAAAAAGGCAAATAGAGCAAAAATTGCCCCCAAATCTCCCTGATGCCCAGTTAGTCACCTCTTTTGAGTTTCTGGAATTGATTGAGTTTCTGCATAAGCGAGCGCAAGAAGACTTGCCACTCAATCACCAGATGCCCTTGAGTGAAGCTCTGGCTGAACATATTAAGCGGCGATTACTTTATTCAGGTACGGTAACACGCATTGATTCACCTTGGGGAATGCCTTTTTATGCTCTGACCCATCCTTTCTATTCTCCAGTAGAAGACCACGAACGAACCTATACTATGGTGGACGATACGGCTCATTTCTTTCGTCTAAGAAGAGATTGGGCAGAGCGTATGGGATCTTCACTGCGGGTTGTAGAAACTCTGGATATCGCTGAGGATAAATTAGATCAAGCCAAGGCAGATCTCGATCAGATTATTCAAGACTGGGCGAATAGATATCACCAAGAGGGTGGTGTTCCCATGATTTTGCAGCTGGCATTTGGTCTGGATGACAAATGATTTTAGCCACTTGTTTCCAGCTTTGGAAACCAGACCCTAGTAGTGGCTGTGGTGAAAGTTGCCAAAAATCTACATGATTTTTGGAAAACTTTGCACCAAATTCGCTCAAGACCACCTTTACTTAGTCTCTTTTTTCCTCGTATTGGTTTGGTGTAATTGTAGCCCCAGGACTAACATCATTAACTCTGTCACCAGTATCTTTACACGCATCTAGAGATTCCGTGGGAGTCAGATTAATTTCTTTACGCAAGCCAATTACGCACCGCGCAAAAGTTAAAGGTAACAAACTACGACCACAGTCTTCTAAAACAGCTTGATTAATCGTCTGTTGTGTATTTTTACTAACATTCACTACACAGGCGGCTAAATCCTCTGGACGATGAGATTTGTAGCAAGAGTAAACAGTATCTTCAGGAGTGATTTGCGTATGCTTTCTGATCGCCTCCACACAAGCTGAAAACTCTATTGGACGGATTACTTTTGCACAAATTTTAGCCGTTGAGGGCGTAGTACCTGCTTTCAACAATTTGTTAGCACAACTACGGTATTCGTTCCCTACATATGTGTCTGGAACGGTTTTTTCATAGTCTATAAAAGCTGCACTTGGCAGAATGTTAGCCAGTAGTCCAGCTATGGTGAAAGTTGCTGGGATGACTAATACTCTACAGAAGGATCTGCCTTGTTTAGGCGCAAAATGGCTCATTTTCTTACTGTGGTTTAACATCAAAATTCTCCAAACACCCACCAGATATGCTAACTTAGATTTCAAGTGTATTTCCGGGATAATTGGGGAATTTTGTCTTTGAACAAGCCACCGCTTCACTTTCAGTCACTTATGTCAAATTGAATTGCCAAATTGAATTGCCAAATATTGAGAATTGAGATATTTACCTGGCAACTCGGTTGAGAGTGTGAGATAATAATATGTCTGTAGTAAATTTTAAACAAGATTACATTCAAGGAAACTCATGTCCCGATATAGAGGTCCTCGCCTCAGAATTGTCCGTCGCTTGGGCGATTTACCAGGATTAACTCGCAAAAGCCCTAGACGGGCTTATCCCCCAGGTCAACATGGTCAGAATCGCAAAAAGCGCTCCGAGTACGCTATTCGCTTGGAAGAAAAGCAAAAGTTGCGCCTGAACTATGGTTTGACAGAGAAGCAAATGTTGCGCTATGTCCGTAAAGCTAGACGTGTAACTGGTTCCACAGGACAAGTGCTGCTCCAATTCTTGGAAATGCGTTTAGATAATACCGTGTTTCGCATGGGTATGGCTCCCACAATTCCAGCTGCGCGTCAACTAGTGAATCACAGTCATGTTACTGTAAACGGTCGTGTGGTGAATATTGCTAGTTATCAATGTCGCCCCGGCGAAGAAATTGCTGTGAGGGATAGAGAACCATCTAAGAAGTTGGTGGAAAATAACTTGCAGTACCCTGGTTTAGCCAACCTTCCCAATCACCTAGAGTTCGACAAGAACAAACTGGTTGGTAAAGTCAATGGGGTCATCGAAAGGGAATGGGTAGCATTACAAGTGAATGAACTACTTGTTGTGGAATATTATTCACGTCAAGCTTAATCAAGATCTGCAAATTTTTGCTGGTATGTTTTTCAGCACTCAGCTTTCGCCCAAGATGAATTTAGCGATCGCTGATGGCTGAAATCTGCTTTTTACCATATTACGTAGGTTAATCACAGAATTCTTATCCGCCAATTTGTGACATAGTGCGTGTATACATAGCACTTGTCCCAGGATTGCGTAGCTGAAAGTTGATTTCTTGCTTGATGCCTAAGAGTTGTTTGATTTGCTCTTGCAGTTTATCCATACTCACACCAGATCTTAAAGCAGTTTTGAGATCTATTTGACCGCTTTCATTCAGCAAACAAGGTCGCAACCAACCATCTGCAGAAAGACGTATCCGATTACAGCGATCGCAAAAACATTCTGACATCTGGCTAATAAAACCAATAGTTCCCCGCGCACCAGGGATTTTAAATACATCTGCTGGTCCATTACCAGGGATAGAAGATTCTGCGAGTCCCCAATGATCGCGGATACTTTTCCTGATATCAGCCGAACAGACCCAACCGCGATCGCTAAATAATTGAAAATTACCAATGGGCATAAATTCAATAAATCTCACATGCCAATTTTGATTAATTGTCAAAGCCGCCAAATCTAAAATTTCATGGTCATTAACACCGGGAATTACCACTACATTTAATTTTAACGGGTCAAATCCCACCCTATAAGCAGTTTGAATTCCTTGCCAAACTTTTTGCCAACGTCCACGTCCATGATTGCCGATCAACTGTTCAAAAATATAGGGATCGAGGGAATCTAGACTAATATTAATCCGGTGTAAACCCACATCATAGAGACTTTGAGCCATTGAATCCAAGTGAAATCCATTGGTCGTCATGGAAAGGTCTTGAATTTGAGGAACAGCAGCAATCTTCCTGACTAATTCCACTACTCCGGGGCGGAGTAAAGGTTCACCACCAGTCAACCGAAATTTAGTCAAGCCTATGGGAATGAAAACGTATTGGATGAGTTCAAGAATTTCATCATCAGTCAATAATTCTTGTTGTTGAAGATAGTGGAGTGCGTCTCCTTCTGGGATACAGTACTGACAACGGAAGTTGCACCGATCAAGCAAGCTAATACGTAAATAATCTATTTTATTCATGGTTGTTTAGGACTCAATTAAGCATCAGCCGTAACTGGATTTCTAGGAATACAATAAATCCTTTTGGTATTCCATAACTGTGGTAAAATTCGATTCACTGGTATTTATTTACCTGAGAGAAATTAGTTTTTAGATAGGTGGTTGAGAGCAAATATTCTATCTTGATGGTTATAGGAATGGGGTTTGGCTTGGGAATAGCAGCAAACGCCCATGCTGATGATTGTCCTTTATATTTGAATCATGCAAGACAATTAAACACAATTAAACAGGGTAAGACAATCATCTTAGGAGATATCTCTCAACATCATTATGTTGTTGTTGTTCCTGGGGATAGAGAAAGAGAATTACAATCCATTAAGCAGTGCGTACCAGATGCATTTATTTCTGGTAATCGGCGAGGAACATATATTCATGTAGGCTCTTTTGGAGATTATATAACCGCCAAAAGGTGGGAATTATTCTTCAGATCCCGTAAGTTAGACGCAAGAGTTACTTATTTTCCTTGAGGATTCAGTGTCGCTCAGGCTGTTAAAAGACCAGCAGATTTAGTGGCTTGCTATGGATTAGTTAGTAAATATGCTTTATTTTGGTAAAATTGCCTTTAACAACAAAGTTGGTATCAAAACTTCTTCAGGGACTATCTACAGATGAAAAAAAGACGATCTTTAGTATTATCAGCTATAGGGGCGCTGAGTCTGCTACTTGTAACTGGTTTACCAGCAATTACTTCCTCCGTGGCGTTAGCAGAGTCAAATAAAAAGCTGCTTGTTTCTGCTGCTGCTAGTTTAAAAGAGGTACTAACAGAGATTAAACAAGCTTACCAGAAAAGTCACCCAAATGTCAAAATTAACTATAACTTTGGGGCTTCTGGGTTGTTAGAGCGACAGATCGAGCAAGGTGCTCCAGTAGATTTATTCGTTTCTGCTGCAAAAAAGCAAATAGATAACTTGGATAAGCAAGGAATTTTACTTCCTGGAACTACTACTGTAATTGTCAAAAATAAATTAGTTTTGATTGTACCAAAAAATGTTATAGAAATCCACAGCTTTTACCAATTGAAAGATGCAAAAGTCAAGAAAATTGTGATTGGTGAACCAAAGAGTGTTCCTGCGGGACAGTATGCGGCAGAAGTACTGAAAAGCTTAAAAATTTGGCCAGATATCCAATCAAAGTTAGTATATGCTAACAACGTGCGCCAGGTATTAGCATCTGTCGAAAGTGGTAATGCTGATGCTGGTTTAGTTTACTTAACCGATGCCAAAATCTCCTCTAAGGTAAGGATTGTAGTTGGTGCGGACGAAAAGTATCATTCTGCTATTGTTTATCCATTAGCTGTGATTAAAAGCAGTAAAAATATTAATGCTGCTAAGGAGTTCTCCCAGTTTCTCTCTAGCAACCAAGCCAAAGCGTATTTTCGCAAGTATGGCTTTATTGTCCCATAGCAGTAGGGGCGCAAGGCCTTGCGCCCCTATGATCGCCGTGCATTTAAGCAACACCATTCTTTGCGTTTCCAGAGAGTAGCAACGATCCAGCCATGTTGTTCTAAAACATCAGCAACACCCTTAGATTGCTCTAATAAAATTCCGCTGAAAATGCCCCAACTAGTGGGCTTAATCAGAGATCCTATCTCTGGAATTAACTCAATAATCACGTCAGCTAAAATATTGCAAACAACACCATCTACTGGTTGAGTTAATATTTTCTGTAAAATATCTATACTTCCTTCTAAGGGAATTAAACTCTCTGCACTAATATTATTCAGTGTACGATTACTTCGGGTTGATTTTATAGCTAAAGGGTCATTATCAATAGCATAGGCTCTCTCTGCTCCCAGGAGAATAGCGCCAATGGAAAGAATACCAGAACCACAACCGATGTCCACAATCGTTTGATCTGTTCTGGTTTCAGTCTCTTTGGTCAAGAAAGATTGCGGAACTTGACTAAAACGCATTTCCAGAGATTCTAAACAAAGTTGAGTTGTGGGATGATTTCCTGTACCAAATGCGACACCTGGATCGAGCTGAATCACTAGGCGTTCTGGAGATGCGGGTAATGGTAGCCATGCTGGGTTAACTAAAAAGCGATCGCCTATCTCTTGAGGTTGCCAATGTTGCTTCCAACTACTCGCCCAGTCTTCTTCATCAATTAATTGCCAATGCAGTCTAGGAAGGGACATGCTTATGCAGAGAGCGTCTTGACGCAGCCAAAGGGACAGCGCTGCTAAGTCTAATAGATGAGATTTACTTCCTGGTAAATATGCTCTGACCAAAAGTGAGTTGCCAAGATATTCACTAGCAGTACCACGACAGCCATAGTTTTCCAACCGCCAAAAGATAGAATCTTCTAAATCTGGCTCGCAAAAAATTTTTAGTTCCCACCAAGTGTTTGCCATAGATTTTCCGATATACGGTAGGTTGGGTTGAGGTACAAAGGCAAGGGAGCACTTCAAGGGAGAGTACAACCTACATTTCCTTTACCTGTAGATCCAAACTACCAACTTTGAGAGCCTGACTAAAGAGTTACTGTATATGCATCTCGTATACCAGGAACTTTCGTAATTTCAGCTAAAATTCCTTCGGGTAAAGGATCGTCTATACTTAATGCCATGACAGCATCACCACGCACGATCTTCCTACCTACCTGCATACTAGCAATGTTTACATTAAAACTACCCAATAGAGAGCCAAGTTTACCAATGATCCCTGGCATATCCCGGTGCAGTGTAAATAACATGTATTTACTCGGTGGCACGTTAATTGGGAAACCGTCAACATCAGTCAGATGAATTTCTTTATCACCTAACAAAGCACCTGTGACAGAATGCGTACCCAATGTGCCTGTAGCAGCTAAATACAGTGATCCTGCATAATCTCGCACAGAAGCATCCCTAGTTTCAATGACTCTAATTCCTCGCTCCTTAGCTTCTAAGCTAGCATTGACATAATTGACACGCTCGCGTAACGCTTGGTAGAGTAGACCTTTGAGAGCAGCGACAACTATTGGTTGACTTTTATTAGTTGCTAATTCTCCTTGTAGTGTCACATTTAATGTTTCTACCCGTCCGCCAGCTAATTGACCCACCAAGTTACCCAAGGTTTCCGCTAACTGCATATAGGGTTTAAGCTCTTCTAGTACATCGGGCGCGAAGCCGGGAATATTGACGGCTGAACGAGCTGGAAGTCCTAGAATTACATCTCGTATTTGTTCGGCTACGTCTATAGCTACGTTGACTTGAGCTTCAGCTGTGGATGCGCCTAGATGGGGAGTAAGAATTACTTGCTTACCGAGCGATCGCAGTGCCGATTCCTCTAACGGTTCGGATTCAAACACATCCAAAGCAGCCCCAGCAATTTTACCTTGCTTAATTGCAACCGCTAAAGCTGCTTCATCAATAATACCACCACGAGCGCAATTAATAATGCGAGTAGTAGGTTTCATCTTGGCTAAAGTAGTCGCGTTAATTAAATGAGTTGTTTCAGTGGTTTTAGGAACGTGTAATGTGATGTAATCTGCTTGTTGAAAGAGTAAATCTAAATCTACTAATTGACAGCCAATTTGTTCAGCTCTTTCTGCGGAAATAAATGGATCATAGGCTAATAACTTCATTCCCATCGCTTTAGCAACAGCTGCTACATGGGAACCTATTTTGCCTAAGCCCACAATACCAAGGGTCTTTTTATAGACTTCGGCTCCGATAAAGCTTTTGCGGTCCCATTCACCATGTTTGAGAGAAGCATTGGCATCGGGGATGTGACGAGATAAAGACAACATCATTGCTAAGGTGTGTTCTGCTGCAGCAATGGTGTTTCCTTCAGGAGAGTTGACTACTACTATTCCTCTGCGAGTAGCAGCAGGTACATCTACATTATCTACGCCTACACCAGCACGACCAATAATTTTTAATTGTGTACCAGCTGCGATAATTTCTGCAGTAACGCGAGTCCCCGAACGGATCATTAGCGCATCATACTCAGGAATAATTTCGATTAATTCTGCTGGTTTAAGACCTGTTTTGACATCTACCGTAGCAACTTGGGAGAGAATGTCAATTCCAGCTTGGTCAATAGGATCGGAAACGAGAACCTTGGACATAACTACAGCAATTCAGCTAAGAGTATGTATTTTTATATCAAAAAACTGCGCCCCTATTCGGGACATCTGGAAACTTGGGTACAATATCTGTACAATATCTCAAGTTATGGGGATAAATACTATTTTGTTTAACTATCGGGTTTAAAATAGTCGAGTAAGCGATCGCCTGAATCGGCTCGAATTAAAGCTACGACTACATCCGGTAAAGCAGTCAGACTAGGGTAGACCAAATAACGTGGTTCCCATTGGGGGTGAAATTTTTCTTTGTGTGCGTGGCTCCCAGAAAAACTATAAAATCGGCTCAAGTGCTGATAGAGATAGTGTAAGACTTTTTCTAGCCGTCTAGCTGTGGAGTTTTCCCCCACACCAGCTAAAGCAGACATACCAAAGTTAAAAGTGTGATAGCCTCGCTCTTTAAAGTGCTGTAGCATAGAAATGAGCAGGAAATCCATTGTACCTTTTTCTATGGATAGACGGTGACGCATCATGTCGTGAGTTACTTCATTTAGTTGGTACTCTGACAGGATATTGCTAAAGGCGCTAATTTCTCCATCTGGAGTGTAGACTAGGACAATTTCACATTCTCTCAAATAAGCTTCATCAAACCATCCTAAAGCAAAGCGTTTTTCTGACCCTTGGATGCTTTTAAGCCATTCATCACTAATAGATTTTAGTTGTTGGAGTATATCGGGCGCAATGGGTGGTTTTAAAAACTTGACTTGGTATCCTAGTTTAATCAAACGATTAATTGATGGTCGAAAGTTTCTCCCGGCTTTTCCTTCTAAGGTAAATTTCTGTAAATCAATAATGGCTTCTTCACCAATTTTGAGGAATTTAAATCCTAGTGACCTATACAAGTTCAGGTCATCAGGTAAAGTTTGGTAAAAAGCAGGATACCAATCGTTACGTTGACAAAATTGTTGAAAACTGACAAGCGCTTCCTGGCGATCGCAAGTTGGACCTATAGCATCTCCCAAAGCGATCGCACTTCTACCTTTAGGAACATAAGCAATAACGCTTTGTCCGGAAGGGCTAAAAAAATAACTTTTATCGCTCAATAGAGTCAAAGCTGCTAAAGAAGAACGTCCATGCTGTTCCACAATTTCTTTAGCCTTTTGTCTTTCCCTCAGTGTAGCAGCATTGCGCAAGAAAACAGGCTGGAGGAGCATAGCTACAGCGAAAAGAAAAGTACTAGCGGCAATAATATAGATAGAATTGGCAAAAAATGCGGCAAATTTAGTTTTCGGTTGTAATCCCCAATTATCTTCTGTAAAGAACATGGCGAAAGTTTGGAGTAAAGCACCGCGCCAATTGAATGTTTGGGAAAATTTACCTCCGCTAGATAACAAATAGAAACCACAAGTACCATAGGCTAAAGTAAATAAAAAAGCACTAATTAAGACTCGAACGCCTCTAGCAATAGAAGGACGGTCTGATTTAGCGGTAAATACGTGGCGCATCAGAATTAATTGCACCAGTAATATCGCAGATAATAAACTTTCCTCATAATCCCATCCTTTGATTAAATGGCTAAAGATGGAAATAACCAACAAACCAATAGTTAATAACCAAGCAACTTGTTTACGCCGTAATAAATTAGTGGCTAGAGTCAGTAATATAAACCCAGTTAAAGCAGCAAATATATGTCCACTAGCACGAATATCAAAAGGGAGGAAAGTTTTGAGAAAGTGATTGCGTTCGGATAAATTAGGGGTAACAGAGGATAATAAGTTAACTAATCCCACAATAGCTGTGAGTAACGACGCACTCCAAAGTCCGATTTTAGTCTTGAGATTACTAGTCATTTGTGGACTAGTAATTTGTGGTGAGACATTTTCATTAACCATTGGGAAGTAAGAAATTGTTGACCAACATATGAAAGAGAATCAGACAAGTGTTTATGAAAATAGTTCCATCCCACATCTGCTCCAGATAAGCCATGTCCTCCGGGGAAAATATAAAAAACATGAGCAATACCTAAATCACTTAAAGTTTGAGCAAATGCTTGAGTAGAGTTTAGAAGATTTATATCATGTTTGCCAGCATCAAGATAAATATGTATTTTCTCTCTATCTGAAATTGATAAACTGGGGATAAATTGTTGGGGACTATTTTCAGATCCGCTGCTATCAACAAAGTAACCACTGTGACTAAAGAAAATGTGAAAGTTGTTAAGATAGCGTAAACCTATATTCAGCGCACCCCACCCACCGGATGATAAACCCCCGATCGCCCAGAATTCAGGGTTGTTTAAAGTATGATAGCGAGATTTGACAACTTGTACTAGTTCTTCCCCAATGAGCGTTTTAATTCTACCATGAGATCCATCAAAATAATCAGGGTCGAATAAAGGACTAGAACCCCGCAAATCATTTCCATCTGGTGTGATGATAATCGTGGGTGGTAGTTTTCCGTTATGATAAAGTTTATGTAATACATCTAAGATATCATATTTATCAACATAGGCTCGATCATCATCATGACCTCCGTGAAGTAAAAATATGACTGGATAGCGTTTTTGAGGATTTTGATAATAAAAAGGTGGTAATATAACTCCGTAACTACGTTCTGTACCTAATGACTGGGAATTAAAAGTTTCCAAACGGAGCTTGAGCCCATTTTTTATATGGGTTTTTGGTGCGTCTAGCTGTGGAGCACCTAAGATAAATACATAGTAATACAAGCCACTTGAGAGCGAGGCGATCGCGGTCATAAAAACCATCAAGAGCCCGTAGTTTAGCTTAAATTTTGTGCTTTTCAATCAGGTAATACCTACTTGACAATAGAACTATTTTAATAGTATATGAGAGATTACCTGTGTCCTGTAAACTTGTGTAGTATTTTTTACTGTAGGGGCGCAAGGCCTTGCGCCCCTACGATTTTTTTGCCAGCTGTTTGAATAAAAGATAGGTATGGATATCGATCTGTCCAGACAGCAACATCTCACGATAATGCACTTCTGTTTGATTTATTTTTGCTGATGTTGTTGAGTCTAAGGATTCTGCTTGGGGGTCTTCTAATAGAAGTAACGTATTTTGTATAGCGCTCTGGCGTTGTTGATCCCGTAATTTACGACATTCTTCCGCAAAAATATGGATCATCCGCTCAATTTGGTCATAAATTTCCCAGCTAATCACTCCTTCAATCAGCTTAAATCTTTGCTGCTGATGTAAATTTTCCAAATTATCCCAGGTTTTTTGGGGGTTGTCGATCATAGTAGCTCGTAATTCATTGATCGCTAACCGTGTTGATTTAATCAGTTCAGTAGCACGTTGTTTCTGCCATCTGCGCCATAAATAACCAGACAGGCTGGTCAGGCTAAATGTAATTATGGCTGTCTGTAAAGGTTTATTTTCATTAATATAATTTAACCAAACTATCCGCGGATCGCCCTGTTGAAAAGCTAATTGCGCTCCAGGATGAATATAAAACAATCCCTTCTGCATTAGTACTCTGTCATCTCCCACTGATAATTGGGGATAAAATTGTGCATATTGACGTGAGGTAGCAATTATTGCCCAAGCTATCAAAGCTACTTGATATTTATCTACATCTGGACGAGTTACCAAAGCTGTAGATGTCGTAATAGTAACTATATTTTGTTGCGGTTGTACTGGCAAAACGCTATAGGTTCCTACAGGAATTATTTCAGCATGATAAGATTCAGGAAATTGCGCTGTCAGGAAATTGATTAAGCTTGGTTGCAAAGATAGCAACTGCAAATCTGGATGCTGATGTAAATACACCTTGATTGTTTCATTAGTCCCTTGAGGTCCAACATAAAAGACAGCATCAACTTTTTTCTTTAGTAGCTGTTTAAAAGATTCATCTAAACTTACTGTAACTTCATGAACGGGAATATTACTAGTTTTGAGTAGACGTTCAGCAGTAAATTGAATACCACTACCATATGCACCATCAGCTACCCTTTTCCCTTTTAAATCAAATAAGGTCTTGATATGAGAATTTTGGCGCACTATTATATGTAAATACTCATCCCCTAATACGGCTATTGCTTGTATCTGTTTTTGCTTCATTGCCTGGCTAGCAACATCTAGTTGTATCAGAGCGAAGTCAGTTTTCCGACTAAGTAATTGATTTAAATTGGCAATTGAGCCTTGAGAATTAATATTGATAATACTTGAAATTTTCGTTAATCTGGCAGAATTACTGATATGTTGTACTATTTCTTCATACGTACTACCTTTAGTACCTGACAGAATGTGAATTTGTCGTTCAGATGTACAACTAATTAAACTGCTAATGGACACCAAAAAAAATAACACCATCCGGCGAACTGGGATTTTATGGCAATGAGTCAAATTTTCCATTAATATGTACTAAAGGGAGCAGGGAGCAAATACAGAAATTCAGACTTGTAAGTAATAATGCTTATATTTTCTGTTATCAAGTTAATATAATTGTAAGTATTTTATAGCATAAAATGGCATGTATGATAAATTAAATGATTCTAAAACAGAGGTGTCTACTTCTCGTTCATATCACTATATTATTTTTCATAAGCCCTATGGAGTTCTGAGTCAATTTACCCAGGAATCACCCAAACATATTACACTTAAGGAATTTATTCCCATTCCTCATATCTATCCTGTAGGACGATTGGATTGGGATAGTGAAGGTTTACTCTTATTAACGAATGATGGCAGACTACAGCATCATTTGTCTAATCCCATGTTTGGTCATAGACGCACATACTGGGTACAGGTAGAGCGTGTGCCTGATTTGGCAGCGATCGCCAAATTGTCTACAGGCGTGGAAATTCAAAATTACCGTACTCGTCCCGCGCAGGTTAAACTATTATCAACAGAACCATTAGTGGGTGAACGTATTCCTCCAATTAGATTTCGGAAAAATGTCCCCACAGCCTGGTTAGAGATCATTCTGACTGAAGGTAAGAATCGTCAAGTACGACGCATGACCGCAGCAGTGGGGTTTCCCACCTTGCGACTGATTAGAGTTAGTCTCGCTAATATTCAATTATCTGGTTTACAATCAGGGTCATGGCGTACTCTTACTCCCGCCGAAATCACGAGTCTCAATCAGTCCAATCTCAGAAATGGGAGACATGACAAAAAAGACATCGCAACAGACACTACCACGAAAATTCCCTGGTGAAACCACAATCTTTTCTATATTTGCTTTAAGCGGGCTAAGTTAATTGTGGCACTTTGGATCTTAGTGGCTAGAAGCCCCTTTGCAAAAAAAACAAGGAACTTCCACTATGCTAATTTGCCCTGATTGTACATTTGAAAATTCCGATAGTAATAAATTCTGTCAAAATTGTGGTACTTCTCTAGTGTATCGGGAATGTCCTCAGTGCGAGACAAACGTACCACTTAATACACAATTTTGCCCTAATTGTGGTGCTAAATGTGGCATAGTGCGATTGGCTATAGTTACTTATCTGGGAGGAACCAACCCAGAAAACATGGCACAGGAGGTGAACCCTTCACCATCCCTGAGTTTTTTAGATCCCCAACAACGGTATCAGTTACTAGAAAATCTCCCCAGTCTAGAGCGAGTTAATCCAGGTGTTGTAGCTAAAGTTAAGGTTTTAGATTGTCAACCTTATCAAATTTCACCCATCGTCGCTATACTCGCCAATCAATCTCAAAACCTCTCTCTTCCATTGCTGGAAGATCAGGAAATTTCCAGTTTAGCGAGAAGTTACATCCAATTACAATCTACCGTCAATCCTGGAATACCAGTGATTTATGACACTTGGTTACAAGGCGATCGCCAGGTGATCATTCTGGAAGATCGCTCGGAATGGAAACTGTTATCAGATGTTTGGCAAGAAGACCATACTAGTCTCCTACAAATTCTATCTTGGTGTTACCAAATGACCCAGCTTTGGACACTACTGGAACCAGTCAAATGTCGTCGCAGTTTGCTGGAATTATCCAATCTCTTATTGGATGAAGATCAAACCATTGCAGTACAGGAGTTATATTCAGAATTAGCTACTGATGAATCACCAGATGGGATAGACTTTTTCACCCCCCCAGTTTTGGGACGGGTTTGGCAAATATTATTTCGCCAGGCTCAAAAAACTCAATTCGGTTCTGTTGTCTATCTATTAGAGGATTTAGAATTTGGTAAAATCGACACAATTAGCCAACTGCGATCGCGCTTAGAAGAAATAGCCAGAGAATTAGAAACCACCACTAACTCAAATTATCCCAACCAAGAATCCGACCTTCCTACCGATCCTGATACCTACGTTCCAGAAATTTTCCCAGAAGCAACACAAGATCAAAATTGGGATGAATTTTCTGTGCGAGGTGATGATATACCTACAATGATACTGGAAATGCAGTTGAGTAGCTTAGATGAGGTTGGACAGACTGACGTAGGACGACAACGCAATCACAATGAGGATTTTTATGGCATTGAAAGCACAATTGTCAAATATGAGACAAGCAGAAACCGTACTGTATGCGCCAGAGGTCTGTATATCCTTTGTGATGGCATGGGAGGTCATGCTGGTGGTGAAGTAGCTAGTGAGTTGGCTGTGAATAGTTTAAGAAAGTACTTCCAAGATCATTGGTTGAACAATGATCTACCTACAGAACAAAGTATTAAAGAAGCAATTATTCTAGCTAATCAGACAATTTACGACCAGAATCAGCGAGAAGGTCGTTCTGGCGCTGGGCGTATGGGAACAACGCTGGTATTACTATTAATCCAAGAAACACGTATAGCCTTTGCTCATGTAGGAGATAGTCGCCTCTATCGCCTGACCCGCAAAGCTGGATTACAGCAACTCACACTAGATCATGAAGTTGGTCAGAGGGAAATCTCGCGGGGAGTATCACCTAGCATTGCTTATTCTCGTACCGATGCTTATCAACTCACCCAAGCACTAGGTCCGCGTGATCAATATGCTGTCAGTCCTGATATAGAATTTCTAGATATTCATGAAGATACTCTCCTGCTTTTAGTTTCCGACGGACTTTCAGATAATAACTTATTGGAAAATAATTGGGAACTACATTTAGCACCTTTACTCAGTTCCAGTGCTAATCTAGAACATGGCATTACTGAATTAATTGATTTAGCAAATCAATACAACGGTCATGACAATATTACGGCTATAGCTGTGCGGATCAAGGTTCGTCCATCTCAAGAACCTGGATAAATAAGCCAATGAGAAGTTGCTTTAATTTGTCAAATATAAATTTTGCCTAGGTGTTACTGTGATTACTCTAACCCTGTTAGAAGCGCAATATAAAACGCCTCTCCAGCAGTGGTGTTTCGATTTTACTCCTGTAATTCGCATTGGGCGAGCTACGGACAATCATGTTGTTTTAGCTAACCATTTGGTTTCTAGGTATCATTTAGAAATTAATTTGGTGAAAACTAATCTCAAAGGTGGTGTTTGGCAGATTGTTAGTCATGGGACAAATGGTACTTTTTTGAATGGCATACTGGTGACTAAAAGCTCCTTACCCAATAATTCCCTCCTAGAATTAGCTCATGGAGGTCCATTACTCCAGTTCCAAATTCAGGCTGATAAACCAGAATTACCCAAAAAACCTGTAGAGAAAGAACCACAAAAACAACAGTTGAGCCAGGAAGTAAGCTTAAAAAAAGCACAAGTTATTATTTCCCAATGTTCCCATTCCGGAAATTCACCCAATAACCTCTTTTGTGTCCGATGCGGTCAACCGATTTCGGTACAACAGATAATTCGTGATTATCAGATTTTGCGGACTCTGGGACAAGGGGGAATGGGTACTACCTATTTAGCCTGGGATGCTCAGGGTAAGATATCGGGTACAGCACAACTATTGGTATTAAAAGAGATGAATGCCGATATGGCAAAAATAGCTAAAGCCCAAGAACTATTTGAACGGGAAGCAAGCACTCTGAAATGTCTATGGCATAAGGGAATTCCCAAGTATTACGATTTCTTTGTCGAAGGCGGTAAGAAATATTTGGCTATGGAATTAATTCATGGACAAGATTTAGAGAAGTTCGTATACCATGCAGGATCTGTATCTATTAACCAGGCGATCACCTGGATGATCGAAACCTGTGATATCCTGGAATATCTACACGGATTGGAACCACCATTAATCCATCGCGATATCAAGCCCGCTAACCTGATGGTACGCACTGCTAATCATCAAATAGTGGTTTTAGACTTTGGTGCAGTTAAGGAAACGGGGACACTTTCTGGAACAAGGATTGGTGCCGAAGGCTACTGCGCCCCTGAACAAGAGCGAGGACAGCCGTTGACACAATCAGACTTGTATGCTATTGGACCAACTCTGATTTTCTTACTTACAGGTGATAACCCATTTAAGTACTATCGCCAAAAAGGGCGCAACCTTGGCTTCGATATACGAAACGTCCCCAATATTACTCCCCAATTACGGGAAGTGATTGAGCATGTGACACAACCTCTACCTAAAGATAGATTCCAAACAGCTCAAGAGTTGGCGATCGCCTTAAAAAGCTGTAAGTATTAGGCAAACATATATGAATTTATTCTTCATCCCAGCTTTCTACAGCTAGTAGTTCGCTAATCGGGTCTTGTGTACTAAAACCAAAGTCTTGTAATTCCTGTTTCCAGTGCTGCCAATCATCACCATAGAGCAAGGCAATTTTCCAGATGCTATCAGAAGGCTTGATGATATTGGATTCTACGAGTGATTGAACATTACGTTGTAATTTCACCATAGGGTGAATCACTTGCTGAGTCATAACTTCGATTGAGTTAAGATTTTTGTTAGTAAATACCTAATTAAAACCGCAAAACCAATCCCGCAATTATTACAGATGCGTAGAGTGCTATATTTTGGTAAGGCTAGTTTCAACTTTTTTCACTATACCACACTATATCAAAAAATGTGGAGATATTTTGGCATTGTACGGTAATTACGCCAGAAAGTTGGATAGAGTATGGTTAAGAAGGCAGGAGGCAGGAGGCAGGAGGCAAGATATTTTTAGTTAATTTCACTTTTAGTTACATATTTCAGTTTTTTTTGCGTCTTTCTACTGATGTAAAAGTTAAAGTCTTTGATTTACCTTCTGCCTCCTGCCTTCGTCCTCCTGCCTTCGATGATAGTTTTTGAGCATGTTTAGGGTATTCTCTTAGAAGAACTCAGACATAATAACTATATTTTGATATGACGATTTCCGAGAAAGATTACTTTACTGAACGTACTAAGCAGACTAAGAGACGACAGCAGTTGTTAGCACTTGTGTCTATGGTATCTTTTTTTGGTTCCATTACCTTTGGTGGAGTAACTACTGTATATAATTATATACATAGTGATAAAGTAAAAGTTGCTCCCCTTAGTGCTGAAGATTCTTTACAGCAGGAAGCAAAAGGTTATGAAATAGTTTTACAGCGAGAACCAAACAACCAAATGGTAATGGAGAAGTTATCTGTAATTCGGTTGCGCTTGGGAGATGTTAAAGGGGCTATCGTTATTTTACAAAAGTTGGCGAAACAACATCCAGAAAGGCAAGATTATAAGACAGTTTTACAAAAAATCAGCAATCAACAGGCTGATGCTGTACATTAGAGGATTGGAGGAACGGGAGAGAAAACAATAAATATGTACTTAATTTTTTTTAAATCGAATGGGAATTATTTGTTTTTGAATAAGTATAAAGATACAAGTGATAGTAAATAAATTAGCTGATCAACCAGAGTTCATCGATGATTCTCTGATTCTCAGTTCTGAGAATATAAATCTGATAATTTTTCCAGATTGGACACAACCAGAAGAATTACTTTTGTTAGATTTTGAACGGGTAATTAAGTCTCTAGTCTATCATCCAGCTAGCCAACAAATAACTCTACTTGTAGAAACTGGTAATTTGCGGGAAAATGAAGTTAGTTTATTGCTATCTGGGGTAGCAATGAACCTGTTGATGACAGAAAATTTGGATGTTTCTCATGGATGTGAAATTTCTCTATTGGGAAATTTAGACAGAAGGGAATGGGAAGTTTTAGTAGATTACCTACATTGCAGGGTAACATTCTTACATGAGAACCAAGCAGTTTTGCTTAATTTACCCATAGAATATGTTCCTGCTTGTACAATAGATGACTTTAGCAATATTTCCCTAGAATTATTAATTCTTAACTTGGGTCAAAGATTATTTCAACAAGGAAAATGGCAACAGGCGATCGCTCAATATAAAAGATTGCTGAGTATGCAATTGAACAATTTATCAATCTATGATCAATTAAGCCAGTGCTATAGAAATTCCAACTTAATAGATGAGTATTTTCATACCCTGAAAACAATAGTCGAACTTTATCCAGCAGAAGCCAGATTTCATTTCAGCCTGATTATTGATTTACGACGCTATGGACGTTTTGAAGCATCTATTGAATTTAGTGAAAAGGCTTGTCAATTATTTCCCGATGATTATAGTTTTAAAATACTCAAATATTTAGCAATTCCTACTATCTATAATAGTCTAGAGGAAATTAATTTCTATCGCTGTAACTTTGCTCAAGGTCTAGAGAATTTAATTGAACAAACATCTCTTGTGACCCCACAAGAGAAAAGCTTGGCTTTGGCAGGTATTGGTCGGATAACTAATTTTTATTTGTCTTATCAAGCACAAAATGATATTGACCTACAGCGTAAATATGGGCATTTAGTCCATGAGATTATGGCGGTAAATTTTCCTGAGTGGGTTAAGCTTTTACCTCCATCTAGAATTGAACACCAGCGAAAAATTCGTGTGGGATATATTTCACATTATTTACATGCTTATAGCGGGACACTTTGGTTAACTGGCTGGTTGAAATATGGCGATCGCCAAGATTTTGCCATCTACTGTTATTATACAGGTAATAATCCAGATGCAGTCACTGAACAATTTCGTGAGTATAGTGACACTTTCCACCATATTCCTTACAATCTTCCCGCAGTTTGTCAGCAAATAGTGGCTGATCAGTTAGATATTTTAGTTTTTCCCGAAATTGGCATGGACCCCCCCACAATGCAAATTGCGGCTCTGAAACTAGCGCCTATACAATGTACTGCTTGGGGTCATCCAGTGACAACGGGATTACCTACTGTTGACTACTTTTTATCTAGCGAGTTAATGGAACCAGAAAATGCTCAATCCCATTACTCGGAAAAACTAATTTTTTTACCCAATATTGGTGTAGCTTACCCCCAACCATATATTCCACCATTATGTAAAACCCGTGGGGATTTTCAATTACCAGAAGATGCTATAATCTATTTATGTTGTCAAGCTCCTTGTAAATATTTACCTCAATACGATTTTATACTTCCTGAAATCGCTCGCCTGGTTCCCCAAGCTAAATTTCTTTTCTTGCGTGGAGAGTTATTTCAACAGCGACTTGAGCGTGCTTTTTCATCTGTCGGACTAAATAGTGAAGATTATTGTTTATTTCTGAGTATTCCAGAACGGTTCGATTACTTGATGATTAATCTGCTATCAGATGTTTATTTAGATACTTTTGATTGGTCTGGTGGTAATACTTCCCTAGAAGCGATCGCCTGTAATCTACCTCTTGTTACTTGTCCAGGAGAATTTATGCGAGGTCGTCACTCCTATAGCTTCCTGAAAATGCTGGGCTTGACGGATACTATCGCTTATAATCCTACAGAATATATTGCGATCGCAGTTAAGTTAGGATTAGATGCTAGTTGGAGAAATCATATTTCAGCACAAATGCATCAAAAGCAGCATTTACTTTTTGACGATAGAACTTGTGTGAGGGGTTTAGAAGCTTTTTATCGACAGGTAGTGAAATTGGGCGATCAGAACTAAGTCTAAGATATATTGTTTCATACGGGGAAATGCTTGAAATCTAGACAGAGTAAGTTTTTCCGAATATCTGTCTAATTTCACAAGCATCTCGATGCAACGCCGTATTGATGTGAGAAGAATCAGTCTGTAAAATAAACTTGATGATTAGAAAATAGATTCATGTTTTCCAAGGAACAGAGTAACTGGGATTTGTCTATTGATGACCGTAGTGGTCAACTGATGCTTGTTGTCGAGGTAAAGACTAAACGTAACGCCTCATCAGAGTGGGCTGTGCAACTCCGCAGCAATATTCTCGCTCATGGTACTTTTCCCAAAGCTCCTTATTTTCTGATGGTCTTTCCAGATCGCTTCTATTTATGGACGGGTGCTGACGATCAACGGGCGCAGAGAGAACCAGACTACAGTATTGATGCTCGCCCTATTTTTCAGCCTTATTTTGAAAAAGCAGGAGTAAGTGAGGACAAAATCAGTGGTCAAAGCTTTGAACTGATTGTAGCTTCCTGGTTAGGGAGAATTATTCATGCGTCCAGACCCATTGATTCTACTAATGTATCGCAACAATGGCTAATCGAATCAGGACTGTATGATGCTATAATAGGGGGAAGTTTTGAAAATAGGGCTGCTGCGTGAACATTTACGTTATTGGTGCAAAGTAATGAGGAAGAAAGGGATCGCTTTGTGCATTATCGGGAGCGGTTATTAACAATTACTCAAGTCATTCCTCTGACTGCTGACATTATTTCTGAAGCAGCAGTTTGTGAGATTCCTTATGATCTCAGCCCTCAAGATGCTCTGGTCTACGCATCAGTTATCGCTCATCTGCATCAACATTTACCAACAGTAGCATGTTTTCTCAATCGTAACTCCAAAGACTTTGATAGTCCTGATATCGTTAATAAACTTAAAAGCTTAAATGTAGAATGATATCAAGGTTTGATCATGGCTATAATTTCATTCAATCACGTCTGTAACCGCAAATCGATATTTTCAACTTAACCGTAGAGTACCATAGGAATAAATATCAATTCGATAATTCCACAATGATTGCTATACGCGATAATATTTTCATCAGCGCTGAAGAATATCTGATTTGGGAACCTACCCAAGAGCAACGCTACGAATATTGGGATGGACAAGTTGTAGCGATGAGTGGAGGTACGCGTAACCATAATCGGGTTTCAGCAAATTTCTTTAAACTCTTAGATGATTTCCTGGCTGGAGGTTTATGTGAACCATACATTGTAGATGTAAAAGTCATGGTAGAACCAGGACGTAAGTACTATTATCCTGATGTTGTCGTAACTTGTGACGATCGCGATCAAAATCCACAATTGATCCAGTTTCCCTGCTTAATTATAGAAGTGCTATCACCAGCGACAGAAGCTGTTGATCGGGGAAGAAAGTTTGTTGCTTATCGTCAATTTCCCACGTTGAAAGAATATGTCCTAGTTCAAGTGGAACAACCGGGTGTAGAAGTATTCCGGCGTAATGAACAAGGGAAATGGGTATTATCTGATTATACTTGGGGCGATACATTACTACTAGAATCTGTAAATCTAGAGATAGTGATTGCTGATTTGTATAGACAAATCCAGTTTGAAATTGAGATACCTTATAAACCAGTTTAGACTCTCTCGGTATAAAGTATACTGCGGTTGAAATGTGTTAAGATTTCACTGGCAAAAACAGGACTGTATGATGCTATAATAGGGGAAAGTTTTGAACATAGGGCTGCTGCGTGAACATTTACTTCTATTCCCTATTCCCTCCTCATAAAATTTAAAACCTATGAATACGTTTGAACAAATCCTTGACCTCGTAAATGAATTGCCACTAGATCAACAAGAAATTTTAATTGAGATTATACAACATCGAATTGCTCAAATACGACGACAAGAATTGGCTTTAACATCTCATTCTGCTTTGGCTGAATTTAAAATGGGTGGACTTAAAGCTCAAACAGCAGCAGAAGCGATTATTGAATTAAGGGCTTATCTAAATACTCCAGAAGTAGAATGAGAAAACTTATCTTAACTTCTCGATTTAAGCGATCATTACGAAAATATATCAAGGGAGATCAACATTTAAAACAGCAAATTGAGGATACATTAATACAAATGGAATTAGACCTATTTTCCATAAATCTTGCTACTCATCGTCTTAAAGGTGAGTTTGAGGGATTACGGGCTTACTCCTGTGGTTATGATTGTCGGATTATTTTTTCTATTGAAAAAGATGATGAAACTGGTGAAGAAGTCTTGGTTCTTTTAAATATTGGCTCTCATGATGATGTTTACTAAAAGAAATGTGTAAATTCTATTAGAGCACTTTTAATTAATATGAGGTAAAGAATATCTTTAGTTCACTAGGTTTATAGGCATTTATGTACCTCATGTGAATGTTTCTGGAATTAGACAATACTCACAACAACCATGAGCGCGTTCAAATACGATTTGTCGTAATTTAACAGGAATATAAGTTTTACTCATGTACTTTGTTGTAACTTGAGTAAAGCTTGAGCCTTAGCAAGACGTACTAAATGCTCAATAAACTCATAGTATTGCCACATACGGCGATCGCCTTCATCTAAAACCTTGAGTACGATTTTTGTCCAAGAGAGATTCGATTTTAGCCTGAACCACAGGCGAAAGACGGAGAGCTAAAATTTCTTCAGGATATGGTAACTTTGCTAAAAACTCTAAAACTTCAGTCAGTCTAGAAAAACCTGTGTTGGGATTAGCGCTAATTTCTCGCAATCCTAGAGCCAAAATCTGGGGTAAATCTTCTTTACGAGATTCTAGATTCCGAGCAATCTCATCAGGTATATCTATAGTAATTTGCATAATTTTTTGACCTCAGTAATTACTGCTTTGAATCAGACATTTCTTGGCGTTGTTTAATATCTATGAGAATTTCATCCATTGTCAATTGATCGAGCCATCGATGACGTTCCTCAGTGGAGTTACCACTTCCATTGTCAAATTGTTGTATAAAGCGAACTGCATCAACATATCCCAAAGCATCTACTAGAGCTTTAAATCCTTTCCTATATAATTCAATCTGAGTCATTTTTTCCTCCTTCTACATGATTATTAATCCAAGTTGCTGGTTATTATACTCTCAGTAGCAGTAATCAGACTTTCAGGAAACCGCAAACTCTGTCAGTTTACGGCGTTCCATTGATTTGAATCCTAGAACAATCGCGTTCTTAGAAATGCCTGCTGAGACGAGTTCTTCTGCGACTCCTGCTTCGGTACCATCCTGCTGAATCCAAACTTTGTCATCAACAATGTCGATATGGAGCAAGGTTCCATATATGTGATAGCCATCTTGCCATCCTATTTCAACCAATAAATAATGATTGCGTTCTCGATCAAACACTAGTTCGATTTGTGCGTCATCGCTCTTAAAAAATTCGGCATACTCGATAAGTAATTTTTCCACAATTGAGTGATAATTCAAGTTTAGGGTATCCATTTCACAATTACCTCCTTTACTGAATCAAATGTAACAAGACGAATAATCCCATCTTCAATGAGAATTTGACCGGCTTCTTCTTCAAACACTGTTTTTCGAGTATCTTCTGATACGGCAAGATAGAGCGTGCGATCAGGTGCGTAACGCTTGAGCAATTGGGCATAGAGAACAAATTGCCCTAAAGCGTCCTCCAGATCTTTCATATCAGAGGCTCTGGTGAAACTTTTGATTTCAACAACAATTTTTTCTGAATCGCGTTCAGCGCCTAACAATCGTTCTGCTCCCAGATCAACAAATAGGTTCTTACCCCGTGCCAAGCGAATCCGAAATGGATCATGGGTGATGGTCCATCCATCTTTGATCAAGGCAGCTTTAACGGTGTTATGGTAAGTATCCTTTGCAGGCATAGTGTGCTTGGCTGGGGAATTGAGTGTTATAGTAAGTATCCTTTGCAGTCATACTGATTCTATCCCATCCCATTCTACGACAACTATTTAGGAGGCTCAATATCTAAAGCAATTTTCTTATGGATGCGAGGTAACAAAGCTTGCCACTGGACATCTGATAATTCACCTACTAGAGAAACTGCTAATTCCTCACTAATATCTATATCTTCCTCCATCAGAAGATTCATGGCTATACCTGATAAAAATAGTTGTGCTTCTTCGATGGAAATATTACCAGTACTGATAAGAAGGGTAATTTTTGCTGCATCAGGATGAATTGCTGCGCTCTTAATCACTGGTGTCAATTCTGCACTGAGTAAATCTTCTGTTTGCGACCAATCAGGAAAAACAATCCAATTTATTTCCCTCAAATTTAAATTGAGTAAACTAGCGTTAATCAAAGTAGAACTGACAATTTCCGCCATCTTTGTCCAAGAAAACTTTTGTGCTTGGGTTAAACCAGCAGTAATTAAAGAGTTACGTAGCTCAGGCTTCTGTACATCACAGAGTGCATTTACCATATCCTCTACATTATTATTATCTACATATATTACAGCATCTCCTGCTACTTCTGGTATTGAAGCATTCCGACAAGTTATGACAGGACAACCGCAAGCTATTGCTTCTAATATTGGTAATCCGAAACCTTCATATTTAGAAGGATAAGCCAGCGCTATAGCACCAGAATAGGCGATCGCCAATTCCATATCACTGAGTTGTAGCATATGAACTTTGCTACCGGATGTATAAACTCTCAATTCATCTGCTAACATTTCCCCAGAGCCTGTACAAACAATATCAAATCCACCCTTGCTGGTCAGTTGGGAGAAGGCTTGGAAGAACAAAATACCATTCTTATAACCAGTATAATTTCCAACCAAAAGGAAGTAAGGCTTATTTATACCATACCTTATTTTAAAAGCATTAACTACTTCAGGTACGGCTGGAGAAAATATCTGGCTGACTCCGCAGTAAGCTACTGTTATAGATTCAAGTGCTACACTCGAATAATACTTGACTAGATCCAGTGCTGTATTTTGGGAGATGGCGATATAAGCACATGCTTCCTGGATGGCTAGATATTTTGCTCGCCATAGTGGATTCTTCATATTCCACTGCATCACTTCTGGAATCATGTCATAAGCCATGAAAACAGAGGGTGTGGTAATTGGCGTTGTATAATAGGACGAAATAAACAAACTCGCGTCTTCTTCGTCACAAACATGCTGTAGCATTTCCCTATTAGCGTCGCTGTTCTCATAGTCGCAGGGAGGTAAATTTAGGTATCTGATACCAGCAATTTTGGGCGCAGTTCCAGCGCGATCTAGGACAATAATATGTTTGGCAAATCCATTATTTGACCATTCTTCTAACAATGATTTCCAGACACGCGCTATACCAGTTTGGAATAGCTGAAAGAAAACGCCATCAATGATAATTTTGAAACTGCGATCACCTGCTTGTGAAAGATGATCAATTGGTGTTTTTGCTGGCTGAGGAGGAAAGTTTTCAGCAAAAAACTGAGTAGCATCAGGAGAGTTAAAATCAGCAGAAGTAAAAAGAGTGACTGGTTTCTGTAAATCTTTTGAACCTAACATAAGTGAAGCAAATCTATTCATGACTTTTGGGGAGCGATAGCGAAGCGCTGCTGCAAGCAGTTCGCACTTGAAACCTGCTTGAATATAACAAGTTGCTCTATACATATCCTTTTGAAATATTGCTTAAGCACATTAGTATAGAGCTTACGCCCTAGCCCCCTCTCCCAGAGGACGAGGGGGAAATTCAAAGTCCCTCTCCCCGTGGGAGAGGGATTTAGGGTGAGGGCTGACGTTAATCGAAGCAGCAAAACTTACATACTAGTATACAGCTTCTAATTCGATTTATGCTTTTATTTGCTGATTCTCAATGTCAATCAAAAGCTGTATAGTATCGGCTGAATCAAAGTCAGCAGCACCAAAAAGGTATGCGGTCAGCCTCAATAAATTATCTGAACTTGATAAAAGTGAAACAAATTTACTCCTGACTTGTGGAGAGTTATCACACTTGAAACCTGCTTGAATTTGACAGACTGCTTCATATGTATCACCTCTATTTATCGCATGTATTGCTCTATCAAATGCTAAATATGCGTGCATTTTTCTGCTATGATACGATAATTCTGTACCAATGGATGGTGGGAGATATGATTCAACGGTGTCTATAGATTTACGGATGTCAATTATATTACTTCCTGTTCTGATCAAATATGTAGTATGTGATCCAGAGTGTTCGCGATAACAAGCTAAAGGTAGAGGCTCAAACCAGAAAGGATAATGTACTGAAATCCGTCTCCACATTTCCCAATCAGCAGCATGAATTAACTCCGTATTGAATCCACCCAAATGTTCGTAAACACTGCGTTTGACTACTATGCAAGGTGTCATTATCTGGTTCATCAAAAATAGTGTTTGCCAAAATTGAGGTATGATTCCGGGTGTGTCTCTTTCTAAATGAGACAAAATTCGCCAATTTCCATTATCATCAACATAAATACAACGGGTAATTGCTGCACCTATTTGAGAGTTTTTTTCTATACCTTCCCGTAGCTGACTATAAAAACCGGGTAATACACTATCATCTCCATGTAAAATATGTACCCATTGACCTTGCGCACGCTCGATACAAGTATTAAAATTAGCTATTGCACCACCGTTTTGAGGTTTGCGAAAGAAGGAAACTCGACCTTGACCAATTTCCCGCACAACTGCTTCTGGGTCATCTTTAGTTGAGCAGTCGTCTACTACTTCAACCTGCATTTCTGCAACCCCTGGATCTTGGATCAAAACACTTTTGAGGGTTTCTACCAAAAAGTTGGCACAATTATATGTTGGAATCATTACAGACCAAAATGGCCTACTAATGTTGTGTGGAACTGGTGAAATTAAAGGTACGATTTGATTATTTCTTGTGACCATAAAAAGTAATTCAAGTTGGAATTTACGACTTCATTTAGTGTGTGAAACTGACAATTAATATCTATAAATTTGATACGATTTTTATTTAAGCATGGAGTTTCAAACTTGTGAATTTAACTTATTTTCTAAGTAACTTGCCAATTCTGGCAATGGTAAGTTGAGAATTTTATCTGTTCCGCTTTGATGAATAATTTTTTGATTTTGGTTAGGCAAAATAACCATAGCATAAATTTGGTCTAAGACAAACTTCCATTGTTGATTATCCAGATCATTCAGTAAAGAAATTACTGGCTCTTCTTCAATATCTAAATCCTCCTGCTGAAGTAGATGAAAAATAATATCAGCTATGATAAGATTTACTTCTTCCTCAGATAGCTGGCTATTTTCCAACAATAGAGATATTTTACTGCTCTGAGGACTAATAAGAATAATCCTGATTAAGTAAGTTAAATCCTCGTAAAGCCCTTCTTCTAACATTTGCCAATTCGGAAAAGCTATAAGATTTATTTCTCTGGAATTAAATTCAACTAGTGGTTTTGCTTGACTATTAGCAGCGTTCTCAGGAAGAAAATGGTTAGCATCAGCAGTAATAAAAAGTTGAACCGCCACCTTCAATAAATCTTCCGATTCCGTTAATATCGATGCCAACCTACCAAGTATTCGAGGAGAATCATAACACTTAAGACCTGCTTGCACTTGACAAGATGCCGCATACACATCAGATTTATTTAGCATCCGTGTTACTATCTCAAAAGCATAGCTTGCATATCTCTCTCTAGCTAGATTAGATAATTCTACACGGACAGATTCAGGGAGATATGATTCGGCAATGTCTATAGATTTACGGACATCATTTATATTAGCTCCAGTTCTGGTCAAACGGGAAGTATCCGATTTAGAGTGTTCGCGATAGAGAGCTAAAACTGTAGGTTCAAACCAATAAGGATAATGTATTGCAATTCGTCTCCACATTTCCCAGTCGGCAGCATGAATTAATTCGCTATTAAATCCTCCCAGACGTTCATAAACACTACGTTTGACTACTATGCAAGGTGTCATAATATGGTTGGTATAACCAAGAGTTCGCCAATACTCCAAAAGAAGTCCGGGTGTTTCTCGTTCTAAATAAGAAATCATTAACCAGTTAGCATTATCGTCAATATGCACATAGCGAGTAATCGCTGCACCAACAGTAGAATCTTGCTCTATACCTGCTCGTAACCTACTATAAAATCCTGGTAAAACTGTATCATCCCCATGAAGGATATGTACCCATTGACCCTTAGCGCGTTCAATACAGGTATTAAAATTGGCTGTTGCTCCACCATTTTTCGGCTTACGAAAGAAAGAAACTCGACCCTGTCCAATCTCTCTGACTACTGCTTCTGGATCGTCTTTAGTTGAGCAGTCATCTATTACTTCAATTTGCATTTCTTCTATGCCAGGATCTTGAGCTAGTACACTTTTGAGTGTTTCCACTAAAAAATTAGCACAGTTGTAAGTTGGAATCATTACAGACCAAAAAGGACGATGACCAGCATCTACAACCGGAGGAATGATTGCACGACAAGAACTGTAATATTTTGTATCTATTACACCAATTCCTAGATAGTTGCAGGCTTGATCAGCTAGAGAATCATATTGGTTAACAAATTCAAAATTATAAAAATATTGTATTTTTAATAGCTGCCATAATTTTACTACGCTAGGACAATTAACACCTACTATGTTATGAAACGCTATGAATTTTGCATTATTCCGTACCAGATTATAATCATAATTGACACCTTCTTCTGAATGGTCGGCATCAATAAAGACTAAATCAAACTTAATATCATTTAAAAGGTCATGTACTGCTGAATTCCAACTTGGCAATTTTAAATATTCAACATTATTTTTAGACACAGCATAATTTTGCATTAATTCGGAATAGAACGGATCTATACCAACTGCTATATCTAGCTCGCCAAAACGTTCTAGATATTCAACTGTAATAATAAAAGTTCCACCATGAAGACAGCCAAGTTCTAGATAGCTTTTTATTCTCTGTCGAGACAACCATACTAAATATTTTGAAAACTGCTTTGGGTATTGGCAACTTTTCAAACCATGTCCACAGTAAGAATGTAGATATTCTGGGAATTCTTTTAAATTCTCACCATTTAAGCCAGGTTCTATGAGTAAGTTATTTTCTAGCCATTCAGGATTTTGCAATTGCTCTAGGTCAGCATTTCTTATTTTACCAAGATATTCCTCTAGTCCTATACTTGTTAATTCGTTCTTAGTATTTTCTGGTAATAATCCTATAAATTCTAATTCTTTAGATAAATCATTTTGTTTTGCTGTATCATAGGAAATCCGTCTGTATATATTTAAATACTTTGTATAAGTTTCCAAGAGTTTTATCTGAGGCTCGTAAGCAAAATAAGATACCAGTGCCTCTCCACAAATAGCATTGGGTTTATTCATCTGCTTAGGCTTAGTTACTGATAGCCATGCTTCATCATCATCTTGATTCTCTATATGCCCGACGAATTTAGCAAATTCTTCACCAAACCAACAGACAAAATTAATTGCTATAGGTTCAAATTCATTCAGTACCCACTGGTAATATCTATATCTAGGCAGTGAACTACTTTCCCAGTGACCAATGAATTCTTGATGAATTCTAGCAGCTATCCTACTACTCTGCCAACTAACTTCAGCCAAAGGGTCATAGTTGATTTCTCCTGCTCCATCACCTACAATACCCAATTTTCGATGAATATACGAACAGATTCCATGATTAATTATATTGGCAGATACCAAGAAATATTCTGGATGCTGTGTCCTGAAAGTCAGTAAATTACGCAGCGCACCTGATTCTATAAAACAAATGCGATCATCAATCTTGATATAAAGAGTTTTAGTGCTAACACAATTTGAATAAAAATGATCAACTGTAGGATTCCCATTCGGAGGAATATTAGACCAGATTAATCGGATAAAATTAGGAAAGCAACCTTCCAAATGTTTTATGTACACAACATCAGATTCATTAGAAGTATTTACCCATAAATGATATTCATCAATTAAGTCTCTATCCCGTAGAATATATGGCAACAATATTTCTAAGTACTTTTTTTCTCCTATTAGACTCGCTGCAACTACTCTATAATGTTTAAACATCCGTTATCTCCCCTATTAATAAATTAATTACAAGTTTAAATTATGCCTAAGATGATCATAATCTATTTTTATTATCTAATCCAACAAAATTCTCACCGAAGTTTCATCCCAATATACTGGAAATCTAGATGAAACTTCTAAGGTATGGTTAAAATACCAACCGTATGCTACCAAATTTCCGTTAGGATCTTCAATAAAATTAATTCCATACAATCCTGTTTTATCGCTATTTTCAACTACTGGTTTATCAGTTGCTGGTTTAAAAGGACCAGTAATCTCTTTAGAGGTATACCAGTATAAAGAAGAACTGGTAATTTTGTCTTTTCCAACTATCTCCAACCACTTAGGATTAATCCTATAAATAGGACTAGAGAAAAATAAATGATATTTGTTATATCTATAAATAATTTGTGGTCGCTCCATTTCATAAAAAATAGATTCCTGAGTATTTTCCAAAATAGGTAAGGCTGCAGGAGGTAAAATTTCATAATCTCCATCAATTTGATTCGCTACCGCACAGGCGATACAACCGCCAAAGTCACGTGTTCCATTTACTGAAGCAGCTGTAATGAACATGTAATATTTTCCAGAAACTTCTTCCTTAATTATATATGGATCGCGCCATTGCCAATGCTTATATATTTTGAATTCCTCATAAGGATTGGATTTAAAATTGTGATGTGAATAAGTATAAAAATCAGAGTGCGGACTCATTAAAAAATCTTTTCTTCTTTGCCATTCTTTACCATCAATAGATGTTGCTAGACCAATCTTTTCATCCAGCAACTCTTCTCCAGGCGGACTTGCTGGATAAAATAAATAATAAATACAGTTCTCTTGATAAACACTCCCAGCAAGTATTCGTCCACTTTCCCATTTTACATTTGGGTTAGAATGATGTACTATACCTAAATAATCCCATGTCTCCATATCACTGGAAGTAGCCGATGCTAATGCTCCGTTTATCCAAAAATAATTTGTTGTAATTTCTGAAGTCAGATAAAATAGCCGATATATTTTTTTTTCTTTGAAAATAAAAGGATCCCAGACTCGATTTTCTAATCCAAGTTTTGGTGGTGCATAGCCAGCATTTCTTCCCTTGACTATATCTTTAACATGGTTTAAATAACTTTTAGCATCAATAAAGTCGGCAGCAATTTCTAATGCTTTGCTAAAGTAAGTAATAGCATTATCTAAACTATCTATTTTAAAGTAAAGGATGCCAAGCTCTTTATAAAATCCTGGACAGTCAGGATGTTTTTTACTTATCTTTTGGAAGTATTCAATAGCTTCATTCAACCTATTCTCATATAAATATATCTGACATATACTTGTAGAAGCTATAATACAATTAGGTTCAATTTCTAAAATTTGCTCATATATTTTTTGAGCAGTAGGTAAATTACCTCTTTGGAGAAAAGTGTTAGACGCTAGTAGTAAAGCCTGTAATAAATCATTCACATATGTAGATTCTTCTTCTCCTAACTGCGCTATAGCAGAAAACCAAATAGTTTCAGCTTCTAACTTCTCTCCAATGATTAATAAATTGAGTCCTAAGTACCAGTAGTTAGAAATTATATTCGGCTCTAATTCAATACATTTTTCGTAAATTAATATTGACTTATCATATTGTGCAGATAATAAATAGTCTAAAGCGGTTTGCTGTAGTTGATCTATTGTGTAATTCTGATAATCTTCTTCAATCAGCATGTTCATTAATCTATGTGGATTTAATAATTACTATATAGTTTAGAATAAAAACCACAAATTTAGTAATTGGCTAAACTTGCTCCCACAATAAAACCATCTTTAATTGAATCGGCTATTCCTTGGAATAGCCAACGTCCGTATCTACCTACTTGATAAATATCTTGTTCTTCCAATACTTTAAGTGATTCCTGTTTCCAACCAGATTCTGGCCAAGACCAGGTATAAGCTACTTCAATCCAGGTGGGATCTACTACTTCTGCTTTCTGAATAAAACCCCAATTACATAATTCTTCTACAACCGAGTGACTGTATTTTTCTATTTCCTCTTCAGTTGGTTTGTTACCACCGCGATAAGCTTTTTCTATATAAATGCTCACTAGATCGCGATCGCCTCTAGAAGAAACCGGCAGAAATGATGAATCTACGTTACTATAGAATCCCACTCGATGGAAATTGGACTTACTATAAGGTATGTAAAGCCAGTGTTCATCGGGACATTTAGGACCTTTAGTAGCTCCTATGTTCAGAACTAAAACTGATGTGTAAGGGTCTGGTTCTGCTGACACTTCTAAACCTGTTATCTGCAACATTTGATTAAGCGGTAAGGTTGAGATGATTTTTTCATATTGAGTACTCGTATCATCTGTAAACCAAGCTTCTTTAAGTTTGACATCGATTTTTTCTACTTTCTTGCCGTAATTTAAGTTACACGAAGTAGATATTCTCTGAGCTAATGCGTTTAAACCTTCCGTTGGATATACGTATGTTGTATTGTAACCTACGGATTGGGTTTCTACAAAAGCGCCTTGAATTACCGTTGCTACATTTACAGGTGATTTATAAGCATCTTGAGGAGCAATTTCCTGCCAAAGTCCAGCGGTATAGAGTTCATGAAATGGAGCAAAGAATAAATCGGTTAAGGTTTTACCAAAACTTTGATATAGCCAATCGGATAGGGTACGAGGTTTATTTATACCAGTAGAAGCTATTTCTGTGAGGATTTTAGCGGTAACTTCTTTACTTAAGTAACTCAGATGATTCTGTATTGGGTAAGGAACGTAGGATTGTGATTCTGGAAAATAAATTGCAGAACTTCTTTTGTAAGATTTGAGCGGAGTGAGCGATCGCATAAACTGCAATATAGATGCGTCTCCACCAAAAATCCAATGTCCACCACCATATTCAAATCGATAAGCTTCCCCATCATCTGGGCAAACTGTATATCGGTAACTTTCTTCAGGTTTGATATAGTAAGAACCACAGATTCCCCCTGGATGTTCCAGTGCTTCAAACACAGGACATTTCGACGATAAACCAGCGGCTAACCCAGTAAATCCTGCACCCAAAATGATCGTGTTATGCTTTTCCATAGAAGCCTATATAATTACAGATAAATTATTTTAAACAGTTTCAATCTAAATAAACTACCTACTGTATATAATCTAACTTACAGTCCGAATTACTGCAAATCAATAATATATCAATTAAGATCAATTAAGACAGAATTTCATAAATTGTATCAATTCTTAATTCTACAATCAAGTCTGAATATTCCAGTATATGGGTATTGCGTAAATATACTACCTAGTATGAAAGACAACAAAGCTGAGGCAGTAGGGGTGCAAGGCCTTGTGCCCCTACTTAAAATCTAGACCATCTTGTTTACGTATATAATTTTACATAGGATTGTTAAAACTAAAATACCTCTACGTATCAGTAAAACTTCTAGACAAATGGAAGAAATATGATATATTTGTACAAGCAGAATCAACTATCCCGGTCAAGGAACAGTTGAGCGTATCCATTAATAGACTTATATATTAAGCAGATTTTTTCTGATTTAATCATTAAAAGTGCAAGTGGTAATGAACAAGTTAGCTAAAGTAAGTAGGATTAGTAATAATTCTATAACTTTCAGCATAAAAGTGTAATTCCTCGAAAGCGGATTAGTCCTTTTAGGAATTTAATCAAGAAATCAGAACTAAACTACCATTACCCAGCAGACATAAAAGTGGATAATATCATACCAAAGCCATCTGCTATTAATTCTTCTGTATTATCAGATCTAGCCATTCATTTTTTTACCATTGTGCTGAATGGTCAGCCGTTTATTCGTTATCACATTGAAGTATTCAGAAAACTATCTTTTCCGTGGCATTGGCATATTATCGAAGGTGTAGCAGAAATGGTACAGGATACTGCATGGATGTTGGAAAAGGGAGGAAGCATAACAGATGATCTACACAAGAATGGTTTGAGCAATGATGGTACAACAGAATATATAGATGAAATCAAACAGCAATACCCACAAAATATCACAGTTTACCGTAAGAGTGATGGGAGCTTTTGGTGTGGTAAAAGGGAAATGGTGAATGAGCCACTGCATAACATTACTGAAGAATGCTTACTCTGGCAAATCGATGTAGATGAATTATGGACAGATAAGCAAATCAATGTTGCAAGACAAATGTTTATCGATCATCCAGAGAAAACTGCGGCTTTTTATTGGTGTTCCTACTTTGTTGGACCCAAAATAGTTGTGAGTACTCGTTACTGTTATACTCAAAATCCTGAGCAAGAATGGTTAAGAACTTGGAGATACAAGAATGGAGTAGTTTGGGTATCCCATTCGCCGCCAATATTGGAGGAACCTGTACTTCATCAAGAATGGCGTAATGTTGCAAAGTTAAATTATTTTTCCCATCAAGAAACCGAAAATCTGGGTTTAGTATTCCAGCATTTTGCCTATGCTACAGAAGCTCAAATTGACTTTAAAGAAAAATACTATGGCTATAAAAATATTGTCTCTCATTGGGCAGCTTTGCAAAAAAATACTGATTTCCCAGTTTATTTAGGGGAATATTTTCCTTGGGTTACAGATAAAACCCAAGTGGATTTAGCGAGTTCATTGGGTATTGTGCCCCTAGCACAGAAAAACACTGAAAATGATGATTGGCATTTTCTACAAACAGACGAGATTCACCTCCCAAGTAGGAAAACCTCCTTAGTGATCCTGGTTGACGGTGTATTTTTCCAAATGTACAAAACAGGATTTGCCCCTGTCTGGAAATCATTATTAGAAGAATGGTCTAATAACGGATTTGCTAGACATATCATCCTACTTGACCGGGATCGCACTGCACCCAAAATTTCTGGTATTGCTTATCTTGATATCCCAAGATATGATTATAATCATATTGATGTAGATCGAGAAATGCTACAACAAATTTGCGATAGAGAAGGAGCAGATTTATTCATATCCTCCTACTATACAACTCCAATTAGTACACCCTCAGTATTAATGA
>Ga0116229_10000043_pt1 | contig 103861 bp, 62 predicted proteins | sample S1TSphgellanicum_3_FD_87313 | JGI IMG/M metagenome (GOLD analysis project Ga0116229, IMG submission 87313) | Host-associated microbial communities from peat moss isolated from Minnesota, USA - S1T2_Fc - Sphagnum magellanicum MG | ecosystem: Host-associated > Plants > Peat moss > Unclassified...
AAAAAAAAAAAAAAAAAAAAAAAAAAACAAAAAAAAAAAAAAAAAAAAAAAAAAAGAGAAAAAAAAACAAAAAAAAAAAAAAAACAGAAAAAAGAGAGAAAAGAAACAAAACAGAAAAAATCAAGAAAGAAAACAAAATCTAACCTTTACAAAATGGAAAAAAAAAATTCTTTGAACAAAGCAACAAAAAAAAAAAGTAGAAAAGAGAAAAATAGAAAAAACAGAATATATATATATATATATATGAACAGGAAAAACAGGGAAAAACAAAGAAATCAAAGAACAAAAATAAAATAATTAAAGCAAAAAAACAGAAAAAATAGAAAAAAAGGAAAAAAAAACAGTAAATTATAAGTGCAAATATCTCCCCCAAAAAAGTGAATGAATAAACAGAATTTTTTTTTAATAAAACAAATCTCATTTTAAGAAAAATGTAGATTATAAAAATGAAAACATTTAACTAAACAAAACAACAAAATTAATTTACTGAAAGGCATCCCAACTTCTGCTATGTGACAAAGCTTAGTTGAAAGAAAATTTACGTTCCTCACAATGGCAAAAACAAATAAAATAAATAAACATTGCAAAAGACTCTGTTTTGAAGGGCCTTTTTCTCACAACTTGTCTTTCACAATAAGAAAGAAAAAACTCACACACACAAACCTTACGATCTTGTGCTTGCAAAAATAAAAGAACGAACCCATGCTTGACACATAAAGTAAGAAATGTAGACAACTCCAACAAGCTTTCATTTTAATTTTTGTAGAGTTTCCTTCCTACAACATGTGCTTAAGAAAATTATTAAAAACTCAAAACTCCACAACCAAGGTGCAAAACCTTTCCACTTCCAACCAAAACCAACACAACAAGGTGCAAAACCTTTCCAACTCCAATGAAAACCAACACAAACAAGGTCCACATACTTGTGTAACTCTTCCTCCTCCACCTATGCACTAACCCACAAGATGCGACAATGACTTTGAAGTGAGCAGCAAAACTTGAAAAATCTAAAAAGCAATCAATGCAATACAACAAAACATGCAACACAAAAGATATTCAACTATTACTCCTCCCAAAAGGCACCAAAATCTGGCCACCACCACATGATTGAAACCCTAACCCTAAACAGTTAGGAGTTTAAATCAATGTGAACATGATCAAAATGATACTTGATTTTGCTCACCCGAACATGGAAAATTACTGTAAATGCCAAAAAGAACGAACTTGAATATTATAATCCCTCCCCCTAAGGGCACAAGGCCCAACAAACAAACCTTCCTTTATATATTCACACATATGTTGAATTAGCACCCATCAGCAGTGTGACTTGTGTCATTAGCTCAAATGTGAACTCTAAAATATTTGTTGATTTTTTTATTTAATTTTCAATGACACAAATTATTCACAATTCAATTTCTTCAACACTTTAGGTTGATTTTATTGAATTTTTAATGAAAATTTTGTTCAATATTGAATAACTCTTGCACTGGAAATCTAAACATTATGAAACCACCTTGATGCACCCCTACGCAGGGAGGGCTTTCCAAGTGTACTAAGAGTGTGAGGAGGGTGTTTGTGGTGTGGGAGATCTCAACATGACAAACAACCTTCCTTACTAGATAGATTTGCTCAATTTTGGCTGAAATTTCTCCCAACAGCTTTTGAGTGTGTAAACTTTGAATTAGATGATTGGCTCTCTACAATCAGATTCATGGACAACTAACTTAGATTGGACCAAATCTCTAACTTAGGCTTGCAAAGTGGGTGTCAAAAATAAAAGAACACTCACTTTTGGACTAAAATCTCACTCAATCCAAGTCAAGTCACCAGTGTGATGAAAACCCAACAACAGCCCAAGGTCACCACCCAAGCTGGTCTTTTTACAATTTGGGAGGCAGGGACAAAGAGGGATTGAAACTAACTTGAGTCAGTTTCCCCAACTAACGAACCATGGGAAATTCTTCCATTTCTGGCAACAAGACAAGAAGAAAACGTTGGGAGTTTGGTGGACCTGGACTCCATTATTCGTCCAAAAACTGTCATCATCCCAGTGGGCAACCACCAGTAGCCCCTTGGATCAAACCTAGGACCTGTGACCAGCCTAGGAAAAAAGGTTTTGCCGCTCAGGGTTTTTTTTGGTGGCGAAAATTTCACTACTTGGCCATTAAAAAAAGGGGCTGTGAACCGTACAAAGTTTTTTTTTAAAAAAAAATAAAAATTCTTCTAGATGGCCCAAATTCGAGAGGAGAAAAACTTTTGAAATCGCCAGATTTAGATTTCAGGTTCCATTTTCGTTGGTTGCGTCATCCCAAGCGGGATTTAGCATTAATTGGCAATAGGTGTTTAGAACCTGTCTAAATAGTTTTTAAACTAAATTTTTAAATGCTACCAAGCTATAAAAAGCAGAGTCCAAAGTTCAAATGTGGCCAATTTTTTTCAAAATAAACTCTTTTTTCCCGAATTGGGCGATTCTTTTCATTTAAAAAAGAGAATACTGAGACAGAATATTCCATTTTATTTATTTATATTTTATTTTTCATTTTGACGAAATTTAGCACACAAAAAATCGCTGGTTCTATAGCAGGTTGCCAAAATACAGCAACGTTTCGAAAGAAGTCTACTTTCCTGTGTAGTCAAATTTGGCTAAAATCCTCTTGTGGATGATCGCCAGTCCAGCTACCTCACAAAATTGGAAAAAAAAAACACCCTGGTTGGCACTGGGCTATGACCTAAAGAAACAGACAAAGATTCGCTTACTGCAAGGTAAGTAGCAATCATCGTAGACGCGCGCACCGCCCAGGTCCAGACAGAGCCACAGTTCGCACACGTCGATCTGAAAACGGGAAGCGATGGAAACGAAAGGAGGAGGATGAGGAGGAGGTGGAGGAGTAAAAGGGTCTTTGAAGTTTTGGGCACGACGATTCGGAAGAAATGGGTAGGAGTATAGCGCTCCGCGCGCTTGCTCATGTTGTTGTGATGTAGTTTTAGTACTAGTCTCAAGTCGTTAGTATGTTTGGTGCAGACTTCTTGTCACATTATTGGTAGCGTGTAGCAGTGCAGAGTGTGCAATACGTAGTTAAGATTGGAGGGGAAAGGAGGGAGAGGGAAGGAGTGGGAGAGGAAAGGAGGAGTAGGAGTAGTAGGGATGGTGGAGGTGATTTTACATGTATACGATGTGACTAGTAGCATGAATGTGCGAGCGAACTCGATGATCATGAACATCAACAAGATAATGCGGGATGGCATTGGCATCGGCGGTATCTTCCACAGCGGTGTTCAGGTCAGAGTTGGGTCCTTGCTTGAACAAATGAACGTATCTGGGCAATGAGAAGAAGGCAGTGAGTGAGTCCTCCTATTTCATGTCTGAAGATGTGATAGTCATGGGTGTGTAACTCTCATACCAGTGTCTGCATTCCTAGATCATTCAGGTGTAATAGCGTCTCCACAGGTGCTCAGTATGTGGCCTTGCACTGAAAATCTTGGATGAGGTATGAGGTGCAGCAGTGATATCTAGTGGATCCATTTGAAGACTGCTGTGACCCTGAAAAAATGCACAAACTCGAGGGCCCTGGAAGAACCCCGGAAGAGTCTAATAAATACAGTCAAATCGTATTTATAGATTGCTCCCTGGGGTTGGGAAAAAGTAAATAACTAAAACTTGGATTTGAGAAATATTTTTGCAGGGTCACATGCTGAGCACCAGTGGATATGCTCTAAGGGAAACACACTGTACAATATAGTTTGCGTGAAGATCGGTAAAAATTTGACTAACATTCTCAGTAAAATGACTGTGACTCAGCATTCAATTTTGCTCAATATCATGAGGCTAGCAAATCCACAGCATACTCTAACACCTATTCTTGATTGGCTATATGTTATCATTGGTCCAGGTGTTTTGTTATTAGTAGATTCTGACCTTTTTCTGTCCTAGGTTCATGTTTGTGGGTGGGGCTTGGAATCAGTAAATAAGTAAATCTTGGATGGGAGAAATACTGTTGTTGCAGGGCCAAATGCCAAGTATGGGCGGAGGTGCTCCAAGGCTTTTGCTCAATAGAACTAAGAGCAAGAAGAAATGACCACACCCACACTCTAAGCATATGTTGTGATGATTTTTACTATGTGATGATAGCAGGTTTTTGACGAGGAATGGTCTTTCGGGTTCTGTGAGAATGGGAGTGGCGTGTTCAGCTGTCCACCCAAGACAAACCCCATGTACACATACCGTGAGACACTATCACTTGGACATGCAGATGTGTCTGTCATGCAGGTCAACCAGATTCTCAGGGAGCTGAGTCATGAGTGGCCTGGGTGCTCCTATGATCTCCTCTCACGCAACTGCAACCATTTCTGTGAGGAATTTTGTGCCAAGCTTGGTGTCCAAAAGCTACCTTGTAAGTTGAATCTCAACTCCATCTCTCTCTCTATCTATATTTTTACAGAGCCACCTTTTTGTCTTGTAATTTTGGGCATTTAATTTGCAAAGAGATATTGGATTCACCTTCAAAACCATTTTCGTCTAAGATGACACAATGTCTGAAACTGAAATTTGAGATTTGTGATTCGGGGATGACCAAATTTGAAGCTGACTTGAGGTATGCAACTGTGGCTGGACAGTGTGGGTCAATAGGTTTGCAAATGTGGGTGATGCTGCAGTTGAAGCTGCTGGGAACACCATGGAGAGGGTATGGCTCTTACTCGTCAACATTCACTTTTGTTTCAACTGCTATCAGCACATCAGAGTCAGCACTGGTGCATCTTATTGGTGCCAAGACTCCTGATATGTAATAGAGCTGCTGAATTAGTTATTAAGGATGTATTTGATACTGTGGTAGATAAGTGATAAGAGCACCCTGACATCTCTGAGGTCATAGGCATGGCAAGGAGTAATGTAGTAGTCAGGAAAATGAATACTAAGCTTCCACAAGTCTTTTCTTGTTTCACTAGTCTTTTAGGAAACCATGTTAGACTTGAGATCTGTAAACAAAATGTACATCCTTGTTACTGTTGATTAGCTTGCATTTGGGGAATGATATAAGGTGTCAGTGCTGTTATATGTTATGATAAGAAGTAAAGATGATGAGTTTGATAAATGGAAAATTCTTACTGATGTGGTCATGACCTGGCATGTGCTATGAATTTGGGCAGTTGCGGCAAGCTAAAGCTGAGGTGTTGACAAGAAGTAGATCTGCTGTACGTTATATGTTTGGGCCAGTGGCATCTGCAGCAGCAGTGAGCCCTGATAGGTTGCAAGGCTCTCCTACTGGTAGTTCAGGACGCCGCTTTAACTTTACAATCAGTCCTTCGAGACTCCTGTCAAAAGATCCATCCACATCACAGCAGAATGGCACTAAGCCAGGCAGCAATTCTGTTATTTGTTTGCCTTGGAAAGACTGACAGGCCCAGCCCCCAGAGCCACAAAGAGCAGCAGCAACTAGACTAGGTCATTTACTGTTAATTGTAAATGACCTGGTGGATCATTTGGGGACAGTGCAGTGCCAGAGGAATCAACTGTACTCTCAAGCCTCCTTGTCTCCAATTCAAGTATTTGTTCAATTTGACAAGCAAACCCATTTTGACAATTTCACCTCACATACATGGGAAGGCAGGTGCATTATTTCACTTGTGATAGGTTGTCATATGTTTTTGTGCCTTTTGATGTGGTAGATTTGATCAGTTTTTGTGGAGGAGCCAAAAATGATATTTGGGTATTGCATATTGTTTGTAGTTGGGCAGTCAGAGCCCCCCCCCAATGTTGTAGTCTTGAATTGATAGGCACCAAATTCTTACTCCTCAGATATGCAGACCTCTGGCAAACAGAATCAGTCTTTGTACATCAACACAAGTTCATCTTCTGCCACCCTTCAGGGTATTGTTTTATCATTCTTCTGTACAGATTATACTTTCTCTTTATGTTCATTAGGGATTCATTTGAGGTTTTTGATGCACATTTCTGGATGAGTCCTTTTGAGTGAAGGAATTGTTGAATTCATTTCTTACATGAAGAAAACACAGTTTGTGCACCGCGGTGTTTGTGAGATAGAAGTTTGGGAGCAGAGAATTCCAGATACTAATGTATATGTATGGAAAAATGCCCTGACAGCAGGGCATTATGCACTGGGAGTGAGTGTGGTGTGTGAGGTCCGAAGTGTAATGCTTTTATGGTAATTGCCATCAAAACTGATGAGATGAACAAATCACACTACGCAAAATTCCTCTCAGTCCCCAACGCCCAAGAAAGGGGGTGTAACATGGAATTTCCTCCCGAGCAGGATATTTCTTCAATCATTATCTGATGAATATTGTAGGACCTGGGCCAGTTTGACAGCAATTAAATTATTTGTGGAATTCTTGGAAATTTTGAAACATCCTTGGCAATGGTGTTGAAACCTCTAAAAACCTCAGCCACCAAATGTTGAAAGTTCAAGAAACCTTGCAATTTGCAAACTCCAAATGAGAGTGTTTGTGCTTGAAAAATTGTCTTTGAAGGCATGGTTCTTCATTTTTCTGGTGCTACTCTCAATGGACCTCAATGACCAGGATTCTTGACGGTGCAAAAAGTTTATCCATGGACAATTGTTGCATGTTAGCACAGAGTTACCATTAGAAACTATATTTGTGAATGGGAAAAAGGGAAAACAACCCTTTCAAACAAAAGATTGTGAGGGAGTTTGGAATCAATTTGCTCATTGAGTCATGTATGCAATTTTTGGAAAGAAGCAATAACTGGACAATTGCATGCTTCTTTGTGTTTTTGTATTTCTGTTGACCCTAGTCGTGAAATGAAGACATGTTGATGAACATGCTTGGAGATAGATGACTTTCACCATTGTTGAATGTGCAAGATTTTCTTACATTTTTGGTTCAATATGAAAATAATTAAATAATGGGTATCAAATTGATTTTCTAAAAATTTCTGAAAAATAACTAAATGTTGACAATGGACTGTCGGATTGGCCCAAGTAGTACCATGGACAATTCAGTGAATGATTCCTTGTATTGAGGATCAAAGGCTATCACAAGAAACTTTTTTAGGATTCCTTGTGGGACTGAGAACTTGGATTTCCCCTATGCAAAGCATGAAATGATTTGTTTGACAATGGGAAAATACAATGATTAGAATAAAACATTGAAATATTGGTCCCATGATTCCCTTGGAGAGCTTTCTTGATGTTTTGTTAACTGTGATTTGTTCAAGGTTTCCACTCTTTTCCCTACAAGGAATTCCAAAAAAGTTTTTTGGTGTATGTGACAAAAACCTTATGTTGCTAAAATATCCTAATTGATGGTAAACAATTTGATTGTTTTGGGGTGGATGAGGAGTGTATTCCCATTGCAATCAAGAGGAGAGGTTAATGTCACTTACATTAAGTTATTAAGAGATAGAATTTATTAAAGTAAGATCGATAATATCTATAGTCTGAGTAGTTGTAGATCTAAAGTTGTAATTTGGATTACAATATAGTTATTTAGTTTGCTTATTGATCATGTTAATTATTAGTTGGTTTACTACTAAGATTTTATTGGTTATTATTTTAACATAAACATTTAAATTGTTTTGACAGGCTTTTCAACAAGAGATAGAAATTGAATTCATATGTTTGGAATTTTGAGATGCATTCATTTTGTTTTGACAAGTACAAATTTAATTTTAGTTTTGATTTTTTCTTTACACATTTGTGTTTTGTAGAATTTTTTTAATTTTTAAAAAATTGTTTGTAAGTTTTGATTGTAGATCAAAGAAGTCATACATATTAGTTTTAGAACTTTCGTTTTGTGCTTAAATTAAGGTTTGAAGATATTGAAAAAAAAATTTCTTTTTTCCATTTGGCAACCATCCTGAGGAAACAATTTTGATTAATCTTTAGTTTGTGAATATTGATTTGATTGTTTGAAGATTTTTTTTTTTCTAAGAAAATAAAAAATACAATTTTGGAAGTTCTTATCCATGTTGTAGATTTGAAATTTTGAATGAAATATTGGTACAAGTTTGGTTTAACTTGTAAAAGAATTTAATTTTGTCTACTAGAAGGTTTGCAATTTTGAGGTATACTAATTTTTGTTTTTTTAATTTTGTAGTAAAGAAAGAATCTATAAAATTTTATTGGCAAGTGTACTGAAAAAATGGATCAGAAAACATATTGAAAAATAAGAAAATGAAGAAATAATGCCTTGCAAATGATACTTACCAAAAGGTTTGCCAAAAAAATTGTTAGTAATCAACCACAACATGTGATCAAAAAGATGAATTAAGAATGCATGAGGAATTGTTAATCAAAAGATGTCAATCAATCTCGAAATTTGATCTAAAGGTGTTAAAAGAACCAATGTGCAGATTTTTCTACAACAAAAGGCATGGTTGAAAAATGATTGGAGCCTCAAGAAAAAGGTGATGTGGTTAAATTGTTGACAAATCCATAGCAAATGGTTCAAGTGTAAATCAAAGGAATTTCAATTATTCAATATGATTCAAGTCTAAAAATTTCTTAAGGAGGTATCAATGCACAACATGTAAATCAACAAGGCATAAAAGAATGTTAAATTACACAAAAACTTGTGCAAGCACATCAAGATTGAAAAGATTTGCCAACTGTTGTTGTAGTCAATGTTGACCATAATAATTGGGATCAATTTGGGATAATCAATGATAACAATGTATGGGAGTTTGTCATACAAAGAATAAACACATAGGAAAATTTACATTACCTACCACTATCAAATTATCCAATACAACAAACAACCGGTTTACTTGTTATTGATTTAGCCTTTGTAGCCAAATAAATAAGCATCAACAATTGGTAACTTCAATGGAAAAATAATTAAGCACAATTGTGACACCACCATATTAGTATGAGGTCAACTCGTACATATATCTAGTTAGGACACCAATGATGATATATCCATCATGTATTCATGATAACATCGTTTGAATCACAAATTAATATGAGAAATCATGTCTTCAACAATTAGACTGCCTTGCAACTATAGCTCCTAAACAATTAATATATAATTATGTTAGAATTATCCTATGGAAAGTAATAAATAAAATGCCACATTAGAAAATCAAGGAGTTGTACTATGATTGCAAGTTAGTTGCAAAATGGACACCATATAGTAGAATGTACACACTGTAGATATGGTTGTAATCAACCATGTTTGACTTTATTGGAGAGTTGTAGTTTAATAGCATGTGACAACTAAATTACAACTACGGTATATTAACATTTGACAACTACTTTGTAATTAGTGTACAATCTTGACACATATAATCATGCCACATCTATTCATTTTCATCGTTCATTGAATATGACACTTTCAACTTGTCTATAATTAATTGTCAACAACGATTTCAATTGATACAATTAGTTGTGCCACTAAGTTGCCACTATATATATATATATATTTCCACTATTTTGTGACTTTAAAAAAAAAATTAATTACTAGTTTTCCATTACACCGTAATTCATAACATCATGTCACCCTACAAACCTATAAAACCATCAAATTCATTAAAGGTGAAAGTTTATTCTTGAAATGAAATTAAAAGCAATGTGTATATTGTATTACAAGTTCAATTAAGATGCACATATGGATTTTCCTTTATATACCTTGATATCTTATACCTTAAATGTTTAATTACTTCATTAGCAAAAGTCAATTCCTTCAAGTGGATCATGCACCTATGCCTCTTATCAAAAAATTCATGATGAACTACAAAGGATAATTTTTCCCCTTCTAACAATTAACATCTAGTAAACATGTAAGCCAAAATAACAAAAATAACCAAGCCAACATGTGAACACATTAGTCAAGTGAACCAAGTCGACCACATGATCATTGTGAACAACTAGTATGCATTTGAATTTCAACCTGGAAGTTGGAATTTGAAATTTGAAAATTGAAAATATGAAATTTGGGTGGGAAACCCTTGAACAAGTGACACATGGTAATAAACCAACACATCTTGGCCTTTGCATCAACAACCTTCATGCACTAATGCCTATTGTCAAGAAATTCAAAATGAATTAGAAAAGAGAAAATATGTTTTTTAAACATTTTGTGCATTTCTTAGTTTTTTGTTGATGCAATTATCACATCATGTGTTACATAACTAATTTTTTTGTTTTTTTAGTTTATAATTAGAGCTAAAAGGTTGTTACAACTTTTTTTGTTTATTTTAAAAAATTGGAGGTTGAAGGTTCTTGTTTTTAAAGGTTGAAGGTTCATGATTCTTAGTTTGTTTATTTGCATATATTTTTAAAAATGGCGTGAGAAAATATTTCATTTTCTTTAGAAGTTGATTTCTAAAATGTAATTTATAGTGATGAGGATTTGTGAGAGGCGATTTTTTTTTATGAAAATCATGTTGTGGCTTTTGTCTATGTGTTTAAGGATTTCAATTTCTGAATTTGAATTGAAATAAAACTAGTTCATTCAAACACACATGTTATTTTTGTGCATTTATGATGTGTTATAAGGTCAAATTTTGATAATGTTTGAATCCATCAAAATCAAAGTTGTGCATTCAAAATAACGTTTTTTCAAAAATAAAATGGTAGTTTTGTTTGAAAAATATGGTTTTGAGTAAAAAAACATACACTTGTGATGTATAATTTTGATAGGTTGCTAATAACTATGTCATAAAATGTGTTTTCTTTTGTTGTCATGTAGTAATCCAAACCAATACATGCAAGAAAATAAATTCCGAATAACAAAAATGAAGTAATTAAAACAAATATGGTGAATTTGAACATTAATACTTCAAGTATGTGATGCATTTTATTTTTAAAACTACCAATGTATGAAAATGTAGTTGATTGTAATTTAGTTTGTATCAATATGGATTTTAATGATATATAAGTTTTAATAATGGCACTGCATTTGTGAACTAGTTTTATTTAAATTGAAAAGATGGACATTTAAATATCTTTTGCATTATAATGTGATGTATATGTTATTGATTTCACTTGACATGTAACATTGAATATCATGATATGAAAATTTTCAAATAAATAAGGTGGAATGAAGGAATTATGGTTCAAACTTCATTTCAACAAAAAAAATTAAAACATGAATTTATGGAAATATAGTGTTTTGGATGATGACATTTGATTATTATGGTTCATCATCTTTGTGATGACCTTTTGTTTAAGTAGAGGAAATTTTTTGATATAAATAATTTTAGCAATATATTTAGATTTATAATCAAATTGTATTTCGATAAATTTTTTTAAAAAAATGTTCTTGTAATGCATTTTCCAACCTTGAATGTCAATGCATATAATTTTAAATCCATTTCATGTTTATATATAACAATTGAATGTGATTTTGCACTATCTATCATAATTGGACAATGTTAATGTGTGTGCAAGGTCTACACATTTGCACTATAAGTTACAATTTAATTGTCCAACACTATTAAAATCATTTGTCATACAATTACATTGGAACTCATAACTAGACACCTAGTTGCAAAGGACATCAATAAACTTTGTTTGTCAATGGATGAATGAAAAATCATGTAAGCATTAGGTTTGTTGATGGATGAATGAAAAATCATGTAACATTAGGTTTGTCCATGAATGAATAATAAGTCACACAAACATCAGGTTCGTCAATGGATGAATTAAACTATTATTTATTCCATAATAATCACCTAGTTGCCATTTGTGAATTTTATAACTTCAAGGCAACTACAGTGAACCCAATAATTGCATCATAGTTGCCAAAACACTATTTTATTTCAAAGTTATTATTGACATGAATTGTCACATAATTGCTAATTTGTTGTAATCATTAACATTTTTCCTTGCACCCATAGTTGCGAAGGAATTGCAATGGAAATCAATAGAATTCATCATTGATGGATGGATGAAAAGCAACGTCAACTTGACATTACAATAGCAATTGCAAAATGGTTGCATTGGAGTTGTAGAATAGTTGTTCCTACATAGTGACAATTGAATTGTAAGAATTGCATGCATAAATGAGTTGCATTTGCTACAACTTATGCAACTTCTCCAATAGAATTCATGTTGTAAAAATACATTGAATTGAAATGAAGTTGCAAGTGGTCATTATAAGAATATTTACATGAATATTGTAATATTCACGATCTTCTACAACTATATCCAAATATAGGGCTAGTTATTTGCATATTAAGGTAATCAATACATACTTGACGATTCTTTTTGTAATGGGACCTCATCCATACTTTCAAGTGTCAACAACAAGAATGAAGCAAAATGCTTTGATTAAACATAAAGAAATTGTTGTTATCTATCAAAAAAATGGACCTAAAGGATATTATTTTTTTTTTCACAACTTGTAAACAAGAATGGAGGAAAAACGATAGTTGTTGCTAATCTGGCATGTGCAAATTGGTAATGTACAAATTACAATATGAAGGGTCATTATACTAAACATTATTGAGCTTGGAAAGAAGAACACACTAGCAAAGATTACAACTATGATCATAGGCATTGTTGGTCAACCTATAAGGTCAAACAAACTACCAATCAAATTCCCTTGTTTATTGTGCAACTTGATGGACCACCAATCCATCAACTATTTAAGATTTTTAAAAGTATAAGCAATGTTGAAAAACAAAGTTGCACTATTTATAATTCCAAAATAATCAAAACCTAACAATGCATTAATGAATATGGCTGCAACAATGGTCACTCAAAACAAAGTTGTACAAGAACAATCGGTTTTCAAGGAATGAAAACTTTAAAAGAAAAAGGAATTGCAAACTGGAATGAATAAGAACATGTATCAATTACATATGTTTCAAAAACTTGGATCAATTACTTAAAATTATACTATACAAGAAAAGATTTTTGACCCAAAAATTCAAACTTACTAAACGCCCAATAACTAAACGATTATTTTAATCAATTGTAGCTTCTATAGCCATACTAATCATCATTTGGTAATCATTAAGGTTTAAATTGGTAAAATATATTGTAAAGTATGTTTTACTAGATGGAGGTTCTAGAATTAATATTATTACAAAGAAGTTGAAGGCTAATCTAAGGTTAAACCTCAACTTGCACCTTACAACCTACAAATGGCCAATCAAACGACCATAAAGGCTTTAGAGTTGATTTGAGTTTTGCGAATATTTGTTCATGATATTTTGTACAATGTCACTTCTATTGTTGTGCAATATTGTCTATTGAATTCTACCTATTCTATGTTGCTTAGTAGTCCATGGCTACAAGATGCAAAAGTTTCACATGATTAGGGTAATAACATCATAACTATTCAAGGGAATATATTTTACAGACAATGGTTGTTACTCAACATCTTAGCATTGATACCAAAAGACCAAAAGTTCTTTTGTGTGATGATTTTTAAAATGGAATTATTAATGAATAGGATATTGTTCTACTACAAAGTTAGAGTTGTTTTCAATTGGTACCATAGTTTCACCAATTATACCTTTACCATAAATTATTCATGAACCTATGAATAGTGCAAAAGCAAAGCTTGACAATAGTACAAAAGCCCAATCTATGAATCCATTAGATCTAATAGAACACTTGCTTATAAATTATCATGAAACAATTTACAAACCTATAATTGGTGAAATGCCAATTGATGGAACACTAGCTAGAGTGTGAGTACAAGGATTATAAATTGTTGGTTGGACAATCACAAAAGAAAAACATTTGATCAAAATCAATTTGGGGATTTTGGGCATTTGCAATATATGAAGATCAACTTGGCATTGGAACTTGAACAATCTTGAATGTCAATAACACTATTGCAAGAGTTCAAGTACATATTTGCCTAGACCTACAAATATCTAAAAGGTATTCCCCCACAAATTGTTTAACATTGCATAAAGCTTGATATGTCAATACCATCAATTCATCAAGCTAAATACAAGTTGAATCCAAACTATGTTGTTATTGTTAAACATGACAAATTGTTAGTTGCAAGATTTATCTTGAAACATGTGGAAAAAGCTACGTGGTTATCACCAATTGGAATAATTCTCAAAAAAATTGGGAAGTTATGAATTTGCATTGATTTTGATAAACTAAATGTTGCAACTAAAAAATATTTGTATCTTTTACCTTTCATTGATGAAGTACTCAACATTGTTACAAGTCATGAAACCTACTATTTTTCCTGATGGTTTCCCAAAATATCATCAAATATCAATAACATCAATGGGTTGGTACAAGATTTTTCTTGTCAATGGTTGGGGAGCTTCCGTATGGAGCATTATGCATTTTGGAGTAAATTGTAACAGGCCACTAACTTCTTAACAAGTAGTCAATAATGCATTTCAAGATTATATTGATCTATTTATGAAGATTTTTTTCAATGATTTTATTATGTTCAATAATATAGATACTTGTATGGAAAAATCATGACTTTGTTTTTTGAAGTGTTGAGAGTTTGGCATTAGCATGAATCTAGATAAATGTGCATTTATTGTGTTTTTTGGGTTTGTTTTGGGATTTATTTTATGAAGGAAGGTAAACTCCCTAACTTGAGGAAAATATAGACTATCATTGTTCATGGGATTTTTGTTATTTCCCATCTAAGTTCATGCAAATTTTTATATCTTAGAAACAAGTTCAATTTCTATAGTAATGGGTATAATCAAAAGAAGATCAAAAAATTTATGTACGAATCAAAGCTTCCATTGAAATGTATTCACAAGTTGCAAAGTTACAAATAATATAAAAAATAGAGAATTTTTATTCTCTTTGGTCCCATCTTTCTCTATATACATGCTGATTCAAATTCAAACAATTTGAATTAGATCATTTAAATAGTAACTAGCCGGTATTAAAATGAAAATTCAAAAATTCAAAAAGTAATTGCTTGTTTCAACAACCACTTGTTCTATTGACTATTTGTATTGCCAATTACATGCTAATTTATCAAGTATTATTATTGGTTCATAGTCAAAATCTGGGTAATAATCATTAATATGTCGATACCTATTATTCTAACACATGTATATATTTTCAATGGTATGGCACAATTCTATTAATGTTTTATTCAAGATTTTGGTTTTATTATGGAACCGAAAACCAAAATGAGGAAAAAATTTAGAACCTTTTGTTTAAACAAATGAATGCCAAACAACTTGGGAATAAATGAAGAATCAATATATGATGGCACTAATCTTGATTAGATCTAATTAGGATCTTGAATTTCATATTCACATAGATGCCTTGTAATTATTGTTAGGAGCTACTTTAGTTCATAATCAAATTAGAAAATTTAACTAACCCATTTTTCATGCATCTAGATTGTTTAACCATGCAAAGTGAACCTATACAACCATAAATAGAGGAGCCTTAATGATCATTTTTGCATTGATAAGTTTTGGCACTACTTATTATGTAATATTTTTTTTTTTGGTTGATCATATGGCTATAGTACACTTGGTCAATAAACCATAGGTTTTATGTTGAATAGCCCAATGCTTATTACTATTCCTTGAATATGATTTTTGAGTTGTATTTTGGTCAATATTAACAAGTTGAAGCCATATCGACATGCAAAATCAAATGTTGAACCAATTGAAGTACCAAAATTTACAATTTCCATGAACTTCATTCAACTTGTATATCCACAAATTATTCTTATGACTAATAGATATGTTTATACTACATTACTAATAAGTCAACTAATCTTTCATCCACTATTAAAAGAATATTTTTTCTCGGTTACTTTTTTGCAAAAATATTAAAATGATTACATACTTTCATTATGACACCCTATCTCTAATTTGGTTAATATTATTTCCATAATTAATTAGTTGTCATCACCATTACTCTTGAGAAAACAACTATAGTCCTTTTTTGTATTTTTGTTATTTTGCATCAACTAAGTGCAAAGTTTGAGAATGTCATTAATATGTTATTGCAAAAAAGTCGAAAGGTCATAGAAGAAATAAGAGAAAAATTTCAAACATGATAAAAGTTATCAAGATTGGCATTACACGTTTTTCCATTTGCAATTTGACTATCAATTGAAAACAAGAATTTCACACTATCATGGATTGAGTGAGAAATTCATGTACTCATTCAATATTTGTAAAATTTTCCTCAACCTATTGTCATGAATCCAATTGTGATTTTTGATTTGGACAATGAAATGAAGTCATGATCATGATCTTGATATATTTATTTGGGAAATGGTGATGGTTGATTAAATGCATTGAGTGGTTATACTAGTGTGGATGTACATTGAACAAATACACAAAGTTACAAATTGTGGGCTAATAATCAACTATCCAATAAAAGAAATGGGAACAAATTCCACTATTGTTGGTAGGCATTTAAAGTGTTTGAACTTTTTTTGATTAGCCAACAATGTTATTTAGTGAATATGATTAAAATTGTGATCATGGAATGGCTTGTATGAATTAAACGCTTTTGAATTTTGGATTATGAGACTTTTGTTAGACATAATTAATCAAGCTCAAAGAAAAACAATCTTTATTTCTCATTGTCATCATATTGTCATCATGAATTTGGTAAAATGAATACATCTTTAAAAACATCAAAGAAAATTGGGAGTAAAAACATGGTAATTGCAACAATTGAGGTTTTTTGAAAAACTAATCATTATGCCCAAATGGCATTCTATGATTAGTCCTATATGATTACAAGTGGCATAATCAATTAAAAATGGCATAAACGACATGTCTAATTCATCTACAAATGGCATATGTGACTAGTCTAGTTGAAAATGACTAATCATGGAATGCCATTTTTGGCACGATGAATTAATAATGTTCAATCACAACACCTACTCCTAAATATGAAATGTATGCCAACAAGAATGTACAAATGTAAAGTTGGGATATGAATTGGTGCTAAAATAGTCAATATGATCTTTCCCCCTCACAACTATTCATTACAAAGATTGTGGAGGATTCAACATATTAAAAAATTGTTATAATTCAATATGAAGGATGTTCAATATTCTTGAATCATTCATATGGTGTTTAAACTTGTTAAGAATGTTATAATATCAATGGAAGGTTAGAAGAAAAAAAATTGATTCTCAAGTTTGATAACAAATTTTGACATTTTAGTTTCTATAAAAAGGGTGCAATGTTCATCATTATTGGATTTGCAAATGTTAGAACTATGGGATCCAATACTAGAGCAGGCCTTTCTAGATATATTGTGAAATCATGCTAAAATAAGGAGAGAAACAATATTTGAATAATTTAGTATTTTTTTCTTTTGATATAATGATGAGAAAATATATTCAATCCATTTTAAAGTCTTAATATGAAAGATTTTATGATAAGTTGAGGAAATAATACTAGGAATTATAATATAAATAAGTAGGTAACCAATAGGTTTCATTCTAGTCAATGAACATGTTGTGTTTTAAACATACATTTACATTAAAAATTTGATAGATTGTGATGACAATATGTTAAAGTTTAAAGTACATTAGGGTGAAAACATGTTAAAATGACCCACTACCAATTTTTTTGTCACATACATGGATTAGATAATCAAAATGATGTGGTGTAATTGGATTGGCTATTCGAAAAAATATATTTTAAAATCATGATTTACAAGTCAAAGATTTTTATGACCCAAAAAATTCTTACATTATGTAATTATGTAAATATTATTATTATTATTCATGATTATGTCATTTTCAAAGCATTTCGAGTAATTTAAAAATGAAAAAATGGAAAATGTGCTAGTTATAATGTTTTTAAAATGTTTTTTTCCCAACAAATCTTGTGTTTTCACCATGATGAAAAACAAGGAGAACATGATTTTTGCACATTTCAATTTGCCACATATCATGAAGGAGGAAATCATTATTGTTGATTTGCAAAATGTAGGAATTAGTCTTCCTAAACCCATTTCAAAATTTCTTGATGATGTGTATTGAAAAATCAATTAAAGATTCATTTTCATTGAGAGATGTCATCTCTTGTCTAAATACAAGAAAAGACTGCCAATAGTCACCAACATAGGTGGACATTAATTCTAGAATCTTACTAACTATAATATAACAATTTTGATTTTAAATGAAGGCACAACCGTGGGCTTGTTATGTAATATACAACAAGGACATTTCAACCCATCAGCTGATTTGATGGACACAAAAAATTAGAATGTGTAGTCAAGTTTATTTGTTACGTGCATATTTGAGACATTCAATGGTGCATTTGGATTATTTTGTTTGATCATTTTGATTCCATTCAAATAAGACTGATTTATTATTCTTTCTTTTCTTTTTTGAATTATGTTATTAGATTCTAGTATTTGATTTGTATTATTGATTTGTATTTTGATGTTTGTTTTCATTTAGGAATGTATAAATGTATTTTTGTTCCCCCAAAATGCATACCACAAACATTTGTGTATAAACCATTCAAGTGTGATAAGAATTTAGTGTCATATTGCAATGTATAAGGTTCCAAAAAATGAAAAAATTGGAAATTTTTAGCCATAAATAAACATGGCCCACATTGGATAAATTTTATTATTCCTACTTTCATAAATAAAAAACAAGAAATACTTTAGATAAATATATAAAATTGGGAGGGAATTTATTTCATTTGACATGAAAGAGAAAGAAAGAAATTAGGAAATGTTTTAGGTTTTATAAAGCAAAAGGTAAGCTTGTGAAGTCCTAGGAGTTTTTTGTGTGTTTCAAATGGGATATCTCAATCATGCTTAAACATATTAATGTATTTATAATTAATTTGATGATGTATTTAAGACATGTAGAATCAAATATGCCAATAAATGAAGGAAATACATTGCAAAATTATTGTAACCAAAGAGAAAAAGTAATTTGTTGTGTGATTTTTTAAAAAAATGTTAAAAAAATGTTGGATGTCATTTTGGAATGACATTTGAAGGTTGTATTGGTACAAACACCATGTAAACCTATGATCAAAAACAGAAAAAAGGCTTCAATGATGATGAAGTAATAGTCCGAATAAGTTCATGCAAAATTTTATTCAATGTGTGAATTAATTTTTTCAATATCTAGGTGTAAATCCATCAAGTGTTAGATTAAGAAAATTAGTAGATCTATAATTCATTAGGCCACAAAATAGATGACATTAAATGCTTGCAAACCCATTAACAAATTGAAGTGTGAAAAATATGGAATGATTTGTAAGTTGAAAAAATGTTAGTCGGGATGCACATATTATTATCAAATGGGAATAAAATAATGAAAATAGAAATTACACAAATTTTGTGAAAGTAATGTATAATGATGAAGAAGTTACATTAACAAAATTTAAAATGTTTTATGAGTTTGAACAAACTCATAATGTGAGTTTGAATGTACTTTAAATGTGTGTATAATGAATGTTCATACACAAAGTTATAGACTATGGTTTTGTAAACAATTAATTGGATTGATTCAATAGAATAAATATTTTTTCATTATTTTGATGAATTTAGATTGGAAAAAATCATTTAGTGCTAACAATATGATTATTGAGCATATGATTCTTGTTTAGTCAATTGCAATTTAAAAATGAATTCACGATAAATATATGTACAAAAATAACTAATATAAAAAATGTGAAATCAAACCTACCAATCACCTTTTTATGAAGGTGATATAAATTAGTTCTTTGATACATTAATTTGAATTTATCCCTTATTAATTGAAACTTAATTGTCAAAATCTTGAAATTTACATAGATCAATTTTTATCTGAATTGCATTGAAAAAATCAAGTTCAAATCATGAGAATGGACCTTGTAGGTGGGGAGAAGAGTCTATGTTTAAATTTGACACTAATTGAATAAAAAAGAATGTTTTATGGGTGGATTACATGAAGGAATTTTTATTTTTCTCACCTTTCTTGCTAGAGGCTACTTAAGATGCACATATATTATACAAAACGCAAAAGCTTTTGACTTATACACAACTTACACACACACTTTGTTATTGACCAAAAAAATTCAATTTTGTGAATTTAAAAGCAAATATGTTTTCATATCATATATATATTTTGGATTTTTTCCCCTAATACTTGAGATTAATGCATACCCTATATTAGTTATATCCTAGTTTTGAGAATAAACATAATTTTATTATAAAATCAATTGAATTAATCTTTTACCCAATAATGAATATATGGGATCTTATATTTTTTAAAAAGTCCAAAAAATGAACCTTCAAAACAATCATTTGCAAGGTTCATTTCAAGGTATGACAAATTATTTAAAATTTGATCAAATTCGACCCTTTTTAAACATTCTTCATAACAAACTAAAAATATATAATGCTTCAAGTGGGGTAAACCTTTTCAACCATACTTTTTTTTGTTTCAATTATTTGAGATGTAATGGCAAAGATGAAAAGTGGTTTTATTGGTCTTGGATAAACAAAAGTCAATGTTACAAAAAGAATTCAAAATAACACAATCTTCATACATCATATTATAATATCAAGTAAGATCCCCACCATGTTTAGTAACTTTTATGGATCTGTATGCATGCCGTTTTGGACCTTCAATTATAAAAATGATATTTATGCCAAGTTCTTGCCTCTATTGCTTTTTCTAAAGATGTTCACATTACGTTTGAAAATTGCCAAAAAAATGAGAAATTAAAACATAAGTCAATAACTATCACAATTGCAATTTGGGTGTAATCACAATATAATGGCTCCCAAATAATGTAACCACTATTTATTTGTGCACAATTTAAAATGATCAGCCAAGTTAATGGTGAAAATGTTTGATATATAGAAAAATATTTTTTGTACATATTATATTATGGAAGGATAAGTTTGAAATGAATCAGTGAGTATAAAGTACTATGCAAAGCATTCTTAAAGGAATGTAATAAATGTTTTCATTATATAATGGCCTCTTAAAATAACTTGAAATGACATATTCAGAATATATATTAAACATTATTATTCGTCATAAATTTTTGTTTCGATTTTAAAATCATGATTTAAAGATTTGTTTGGAATAACGAATCAAATTTTGTCACATCATTTTGACTAGTCTTCATGGGGACAGCCATTTTCATAAAGACACAAATTTTCACATTCTTTAGTGAAGGATATTATTGTTAATAGTTCCATGACACATATCACATTTTGCACCACCATATTTACATTAAAATATAATGGACGGTCAAGGTTAATAATATACAACAAATATGGAAACATTAAAGGTTCAAACAATTACTTTTAGTCCCAAAAAGACATCTTCAACCTTAAAAGGACCTAATGAAAAATTAGAATGAAAGAGATCAAAAGAAAAACTTGAAGAAGTCATTTAACAAGTAATGTGAAGATCTCACGTATATAAGTTTATTTAATTAATGTTCTTAATCACGTTATTAAAACAAAGCAAACAAGATTAAACATGATCACAACCCACCATTCCAAATTCAAATTTCTATGATGAAATCAAATATGAAATTTGAAGTTGGAAATATGGAGCTTGAATTAGTTCACATATTATTGCCATAAAATTTGCAACAATGTTTCAAGCATCAAAATTAATAATATTCATATGAAAATAAAAAGGAAATGATTATAATCAGAGAAAAGCAATCTCATTTGATAATTACAAAAGCCATATTCACAATAAATGTGCATAGGTTTGGAACCATTTAATATTTATAGATAGTGTTACATTTAAAATTAAAAAATTTCTCATGAAACTTTAACATATTATTTTTCTTATAAGGATTATAGGTGAAATAAATCAAATGAAAATCACAAAACACATATTTATAGACATGAGTTGTATATTCCAACCTTGGAATTACCACAAAATAAAATGTTACTTAATATGAACTTGAAATATGTCATGAAGACAAATATGAACTTGGTCTTTCTTGAAAATCAAAGCTTTCATATACCATACAATTTGTTAAGTGATAAGAAAAAAATGATTTAAAAAATTAAAAAAAAATACTACAACAAAACAAAACAAATTTTAGACCTTTTTTTTTGGAGGGGGGGAAACTATGTGATTAGGGTTTTTTAAAAAAAAGATTTTCTCTATCACACATGAAGATTGAGGTATTGGGTCTTGTTCAATGTTCATTTGAATATTTGGACTTAGGTGTGTGGATCTGGTTCAATGTCATTTGAACGTTTAGATTTAGGTATTGGGTCTTCTTCAATGTTCATTTTAATGTTTTGAAGTTAGGCGTTGGATTTTGTTCATTGCAGTCATTTATGTTTGGACTTTAAGTATGAGATTTTGGTGGCTTTGACATTCAAATCTTGTGTGGGTTTCTATATTTCTCTTGGACCAAACTTCAAAGTAGAAGTGGGATCATGTATGATTGCATTTTTCAATATTTGGACATCTAAGATATTATTAGATCTCATTAGATTTCCTTTGAAAATTGTGGACTTAATTAAAAGATGTTGTTTGGGGGCGGGGGGGGGGAAGGAGGAGGAGAAACTCCCAGACTTTCTTTTAGTCTAAGGATAATAATAAGTTTAATTGGGGACTGAGAAATTTAGAGTTATCCTTGAAGTCATTCCTAACCCTCCTCCTAAATTATGGACAACTCTATTGGGTAAATTATTAAACCAGATTGATTAAGAACATTGAGGGGTGTGTCACACTGTAGCCTTGCCATTTACATTAAAAAGTACCTTAAGGCAAAAGAAGAATATTTCACCATGAAAAAATATAATCCTCAGAAAGCCCTCCAAAAGAAATCAAATTCCTTCAAGATATTATGACTGTATAACTAATAAGTTTCAAGCACAGCCAAAATGTCATCTTTCAAAAATCCTCATATAAAAATAGACCTATTATTATTACCTAGGGGCCAAAATCCATTGAGCTACTATACTCTATAATGAATCTAAACACAATATCCCAACAAACAGACCTCTTGGATTCCTAATTGGTCATAGTTTGAACAGCCAGATCTTGTCCGATCTTTGAGAAGAGATCCGCGTAAAATGGATAGGTCAGAGAGATCTTGTCAGAAATTGGCAAAATTTTGCCATTCATGATAATTTGAGAGCAGCAACAAAAACAAGACAAGAAGATCTAGACCGAAGATCGTTCGTTCGTTCGTTGGTTTATTGTACTGGATTTTGCATACGAACAATCCCCGCGCACGCTCGCGATTCACGAGAAAAGATTCATTGCGTTGTTCGTCGCATTCCTTCTTCTTCGTACACCTTTGAATCCCAGTTATGACATTTTCCTCTTGCAGGGTACAGCAGTGCACTTTGCATAGTATGCAGTGTGAATCTATCAAATAGGTACAACAAAATCCAACACTTAGTCTTCTAGCTGCTGGTGTGTGTGTGTGTGTTTGTGTGTGTTGAAGATTCATCGAAGAGGCTCATTGGGCTTGCTGCTCCAGCTCTGCACTAGGTAGTTGTGATTGTTGGAGAGATTTGGGTACCAGTGATCCACGGTTTTGGGTCATGTCAAAGTTGTTGTAGGCGCAGAGTCATCTGCCACTATAAAATCATCTGCTGACAAAAGTTTCAGGAAGAAGAAGTCGAGAGTAGGAAACTAATATCATGGAGTTTGTCGTACAGGCGTGATCAGACCATATTCTTTCATATATACATATGTATAATTTCGTTAGATTTGCATGACCGGCCGCGCCGTGCAAATATGATGCTTTATGGGTTTCTGTGTTGAGGGAGAAACTAGCAAGTTGGATCTAATTCCAACTGAGTTCATGTGCGGTCCAGTTATCCGCAGCAGCTGCATGCGGGTGTACATTATTTGTCTTGTACTGCAGCGCTGGAACGAATGTAGACGTATCAAAAGCAGCTAGTGTGGCATCCATTGCATTGCATGCAGCACGGAACCGTATAAAGGAAAGTCTGTAGGCATGTCTGCTTGACACCCGGTCGCTACGTAGTACATTTCCATCTAGCTACCTGCGTGTATTTCAGCAGCAGCTGCTTCTTCCAATAGCCAGGGGTTTTGTCATTAAAGTAGTCTAATAATGTTCAGCGAGCACTCGGATGTTATCAAGCTTTCCTCACCGTATTTTGTTCTGGTGCCTCCTTTGTTGCAGTAGAAGAACTCAGCTTTGGTTTGATCTGAGAATGCAGGCTAAGTCTCTCTCGCTGCATGTTTTAGCTCACAAAGAGTAGTCTATTGATATGTTGGCAAAGCGCTGACAAAGAGTAGGCAAAGATCTGTCGGCCGTTGGAGCTGGTATGTATGCATCATCTTGTGCGGCGGCCAAATAGTAGTAAGACCTAGCTAGGGAAAGAGCATTGCAAAGTCGAAGATCGATGACGACAGGCGAAGCTTGGGTTACACGTAGTCAAAGCTTAGGTCTACTGCGCCTAGAGAATGCAGTGCTGAAGCAGCGAAGGAGGAGGAGGGGCTCTGAAGACAGTTTCTGCAACATGGTTCGTCTGCCTAAAGGACACTAGTCCACGGCTGGATGCAGCAGCTGCAGGTTGCCCCGCTTCAGTTGAACTACTTCCAGCTTGCGATGAGTATTGTGCACAGGGTGAGTAGATCTTTCCTTACGACGGTATGCAGGTAACTCATATATGGTTGTCGATCTAATCTCTCTTTCCCATTGGCAGTGATGGAGTAATCTGTAGCTGCTGTTGTGGAGCTTAATAGCAGGATTACATGTAGTCATGAGCTGCAACACGGTCGGTCGACTTCAGAGTATCCAGCTCACCTCTGGATTACTTGTCTTTTGCTTTGTGCGGTGCTGATCAGTGTAGGTGAGCCCTCAGGTGTCGTGTTCCGTCGCAGTTCTATTGTTCCGAAGCCTCGCCCGTGTTGTATCTCATATATTTCTTTTTATTGTTAAATCTTCCTCTTGACATTCGCACAGTTTTGATTTTGTGTCGATCTTCGCATAGTTTGATGCTTAAGATGGATGAAACAACATGATCAGATGTGTTGCTATTAACGAGCTGATCTATACCAGCTTGACTCATGAGCTTGGTCAAGGAATATGATTGACCAGCTTGAGTCTGGAAGGAATCCATGTAAGGTTAGCTTCGTGTTATATGGAGCTGCACATAAAAACTTTCTTGATGCGAAGAACATGCAAATTTAAGCTCATCAAGCAATTGATTATGATCAGGATGGACCCAGCTGCAGACTGTGTTCATAACTTAGTCTTAGAATGATGTCCCACTTTCAACAACAGGTGTGTTCTGTTGAGCTAACACAAGTGTTACTCTGCAAGATCCTGTAATTGTGGTTTGCAGCCACTAGCTATATATGAGTTCAGCTCAGTCTGATCCAGCTTCTCGGCGCACTGAAATTGTTCAAGATCATACTTGTCTGCAAGCAGGTTGTCATGATTGCATTACAGAAGATGATTCCATCTCAAGTCTTTGCAGCAGAAAGTAATGTGGTACATCAGAAACTGTAACCAAAGAGATGGCACCCCATTGAAGCTCAAGTACTAAAAGCATGCATGCTGCAGGATTCTGGTCGGAATTTAGTCTGAATCGTATTTTACTGAGCTTGGTTGCCAGGATCTGTCACCAGCTTTTGCATACATGATCTAGGCTAGTCATATGAAGTACAACAGTTGTGGCTCCTTCGCTCCTGCTTTAGGTAGGGTTGTCTTTCAATTCTCTCCAACTTTAGGGTTCTGCAAGTGAAGACCAGCTTGGAGCTCAATATGCAAAATACTTTGGAGATCATCAGCCTCCAGGGGAGGATGTCCTGCTTGATGAGACATGAGGCAAGTTTGTTCAACGATCAATTTGCAGTCAGTCGTTTTGTAATACAATTTCTGCAGTATCGTTCCATTGAAGCTGCTGCTTTTGTATTCCTTTTTGTTATGTGCCATTGGGTCTCTTGGATTTTGTCTTGAGTTTAGCTGTTCAACACAAATACTTCTCACTCTCCACCAGTAGTGCTCCTCTGCAACAGACAGTAAAGCTTTTGTCACCAGGCAGCTTGTTTCTGGGGTGTAAACAGCATGTTTTGTTTCAGAAATAAGGTCTGGCGTTTTACATTTAATCTATTCTCATGTACCAATACCAATTGAGCCCAGCATGGCTTGCAGAAGAAATTTGAGCTACAACGATGAAACCTTTTGGATGAGTGAAATGTTTCAGCAAGCAAATTCTGTGATAAGATATGTTTAAACGTGAAAATATTCCAATCTGTCTCCAAATCATCACTTTGCCTGTCCACTTGTATACTACTATCTTGGCTAGCGCCTGAAATGTTGCCATTGCTAAATCTGATGATCTATCAAAACTCCATGTGCAGCCAACTCCCACAACTACAAAAGACACGTGGCCTGCAATAACATCTATCATCCACAGCTGTGATCTTGGCTACTTTGGCGAGTTTGCATTGCATCTGCTGCAATTATAAGTGCTCAATTTAGACTTCAGAAGCAGAAGGTTCATACAGGTTATGTAGATAGATGATTTTGATTGGGCGGAGCATATAACATTGTGATTGATTCCTTCTGAAACCCAATTCTTCAAATTGTGAAGTGACCACGTTTGCTGTTCAGAACTGCTCAATATGTCTGATCATATCTCAAATGTTCAAAATCTGTGTCTAAAACACAATGACAATGGCAGCAAATTCATAACTTTCACCACAGACAGTTCAACATTGCGCCTTCCAATAAAGCAAGCAGAGCCTGTGAATTCTGCGATGGTGAGGGAAGTTTCCAACAGAAAAAAGTAATGAAAATTGGTGGAATTAAAACAAATAGCATGATTATAAGCAAAGGGAAGAAAATTAGACATGGAAATCTATTGCAGATTAAAACTTGATCTGCATTAGCACATGTGACCCAAAAAAGACTATGTACACTGATGATGATCAACCTAGAATTATTGCCGTCGCTGCAAACATAACATGAAAAATGTTACAGAAAAAACTATACAACGAACCAGATTTGCAAAAGAAAAAAAACTAATTAATTTTACTGAAAATTGGCAGTTGATAACCATCACTTAACCATGATATAGTTTTTCAAAGAAGATATTGTTGAATCTTCCTTGCAAGTTGATGCAAAGATCTGTGCTATTGACAAAATATTTTTTCATAATTTGCATTTTTGTCGTGCCTCCGTAATTGACAACAAGAGTACTAACCACCACATGGAAAAATTCTTCAGCCTGCAGCTTTGAAGCTTCACTAGATTCACATCCTATGTCACAAACTCATCATGTTGTTGAGCAGACTCAAAGCTCATGAGCTTCAATATGGTTAATTCAGCAGGGAATTCAAGATGCACTACTCTGAAAAGATCTCATGTGTGTACTAAAACTACTACGACTTCATGCTCTCCTCCTCCCATGATTTCAACAATATAGAAAAAGTCATGCAAAGATCCTCATGGGCTCGATCATCTCGAAAGGAAACAGCTGGTGACAGCATGCAGAATCTTCGACCAGAGGGTGGTCTGGAAATGGGATTGACTCCATGTAAAGATTAATGTCATTTGTTGGAAATGGATCTGAAGGCCCAACTACATCTCCCAACAAGCCTGAAAACTGCTGATCAGCTACTCTCTCCACATAATCTCGCCATGAGGAGTCATCATCCTTTTGATTTGCACAACATAATTCGCTGCTGTTGCTTTCTCGTGGAGTAGTCTGGTGCCAGGCATGAGCAGCAGCTGGATTAAGCTGCTGAGCACACAGATTCTGCAGTGCCCAATTACTGGAAGAAGCGCCAGGCTCACACTTGATTGCCTCTTCTGCTGGCACAGCAGCTGCAGCAGGTGTGATGCTGCTGCAACATTGCTGCAGCTGAGGGACTTGAAGCTGTGGGACCGGCTGAAGTTGTGGTACCTGATGTGCTGCAGCAGCATTTGGCTCTTCAGTACTACCGATCCAAGACCAGTCTCCTCGTTGTGATTGTGTTTGGTTCAACAGGAGCCCAATGGGACTACTGAGACTTGCTGGAAGGATGCTGTGCAAATTGTCAGGGTTGCGGCTTGGGCTTGTGACGAGTCCCATGCAACAGCCTCCACCTCTTCTGTTACTGCTGCTCCTGCTGCTACCATGACTAAACAGATGATCACCACGACTAGAGACCTCGGCTGCATGAGCTGCTGCTGCTGCTGCTGCAGCAGTGGGACTTCTTGCATACGACTCACCTTCCGAAGAGAGAGAGAACAGGCCGGGACTGCCTGGCGGCGTAGTAGAGGCGGAGTCAGCAGGCAGTGACACAGTTGAGTCTTCAGAGTAGGAGACTTGGGTGGAGAACATACACGTCCTAGTGGGAGGTGTAGGCGGTGTCGTACTCTGCCGTTGTTGTTGTTGCTGCAGCCGCATCTCATGTGGAGTTCGCTTCTTCCCGGTGCTGGCCCTGGTAGTGGTGGTGGTGGCGTTCTTCATGGGATCATCACGGTTGAAGTCCTGCACATGAGATTGAGCAACCACCTGTGCAAGAGTGTCCGCTTCTTCCGAGTACTTGCAGGCAACAGAAGCAGCTTGCGGGGGGATCTGCAACTTGCGAGGCAGTGATGACATGCTGCAGGAGAATACACTCTGATGGCTGCTCACTGCAGTTCCATTGCTGAGAGTCATGGTCGACTCGCACGTCGAGGGACTGATCAACGTCCCACAAGTCGCCGGCTGCACTGGCTCTTCTCCTTCGCCAAAATCCGGGATCATCTGGAGGACACACACCTCTCAATTGTCAGATCACTGCTGGATTCAAGACCTTCTGAGCTCTTCTCAGATTCTGAATACGAAAAGGGAAGTACCTGAAGAGGTGGCGGAGTGTGCAGGTTGAATCTCTTGGGCGCCGTTGAACGCGTTGCTGAACATTCATACATTGAACAGCCGTGAAGATGATTTTGCTCGAATGATACGTATTCCGCCGCCGCTGGGAGCCATTGAGCCTTTCTCCCCTGCAGCTGCTGCTGAGGCTGCACAACACTTTCTCTCCCCTCTGCAGCTTCCGTCATCGACATCAAATGAGCTTGAAACCTCCGATCCATGTGCTGCTGCTGCTGCGATGGATGTTGTCGATGCTGCTGCGACGAGGGCGGCATCGTGGTTGTGGTCGTTTGGGTATCACCGTTGATCATGGCTCCTCTGGCCAGTACGTGTTTCTCCACACCAGACTGATACAAAAGGCTGATCTCGTCGTAGCCGCTGCCTTGATGGACGCGAGGAGAAGAAGAAGAAGACTTGTGCGAGTGATTGAACCCACGATGAGTAGTAGTACTCGTCGTCCAATCTGCTTTGTTCCGGATCTGGTGCTGGAAGTGCACATTGGCAGGAGCAGGAGAAAAACGATGATCCGTGGGCTCAAAACCCATTGCCATTTGCGGCAACTGCTGCTGATGATAATGTTGATCACCGCCGTCTGCTGCTGCTGCTGAGCCTCTTGCTGCTCCTCCTCCAGGTCCCGTGGAAGAATTATTGTGAGCTGTTGCAAGGGCTGTGGACATGATGCAAGTGTGGTGCGTGGGGTAGACGAAGTTGGTGCGAGCTTTAGCACCCCGCATGGAACGCGCAGCCCAATCGTAAGCCATGGCGGCATCTTCAGCCGTGTCGAAAGTCCCCAACCACTTGCGCTCCTTGGTATTGGGATCCCTGATCTCCGCAGCGTATCTTCCCCAAGGACGTCTCCTCACTCCTCTGTACCTCCCAGGCTCACGGCTTCTCCTCATCATCATCCCCCCGGGCCCCTTCTTCGCCGCCTCCACTCCCGTCCTTCCCTTTCGTATGCAGCTCGACGCCGTTCCCACTCCCGCCCGGTTGTTATTGTTACTTTCATTGTTGCCCAACAACATTAGCTGCTGCTGCTGCTGCTGCTGCTGTTGCGCGAAGGCATCAATTCTTCCCACCATCGCCAGCAGCGCTGAATTTGCTTACAACTCCAATTTCCCTCGTCAAAAGCTCCAAAACCAAGTCTCTCGTCCCCAAAAAACTTAAGAATCCTATTTTATCATCATCTCCAAACCCCTCTCTCCTCCCCAAACAAAGTTATTCGCCCTCTTCACCAACAAAAATACTCAAAACCTATTTTAGCATTCTCCAATCCCCCTCCTCCCAAAACGAACTCAAAACTCTTTTACCTTTACCTTCTTTTCTCTCTAACTCTTCTTCCCCTTACATCACAACCCAATCCATCAAACTTCTCATTTCCAAATCTATCCAACTTCTCATCTCCAAGTCCCCAAGCTCGAGAAGCAAACAAAACCCTTGGATAGCTCACTAACTCCCTCACCCACCCGCTCTCTCTCTCTCTCTCTCTCTCTGTCTCTCAACCCAAAAAAAAAAGAAGCACACTCACACTCGCATACACACACACACATACACTAAGGAAAACAAGACTCCAAAAGACACTCCTTCACTCACAGACCAAAACAACAAACAACAGCAGCAACATTAAAATTCAAGCACCAAAAGTATACATACTCCCCAAAGAAAAATCAACTAGGTAGGTACCTACTTAGCCCGCGCCCCTCCCCCCAAGAAATTAAGAAAAAAAAAAACCCCCCAAACCCAAGTTCAAAGAACAAAGACACTAAAAAAAATTGGCAGTATATCTTCTTCAATAGGTAGCTTGTGGGAAGAGACGAATGGGGGTGTGAACGAGTGAGAGTGGGCCGCACAAAAAGAGCCAGAAACTGGTCTGTTTCAAAAGAGAGCAGCGTGGTTTGTGACGCCAAAGGGACAAAATCTTTGCTTTAAAATACAAAAAAGCTCCCCAAGTAAAACTTGGCTAAGTGAGGTGGTGGTGGTGCTTGGCTGCAGCTAAGGTACCACTCTACTTAAGCTACCCAATGACCACCGCCCTTACTACTTCTTATTAGTGGTTTTGCCTGGTGTATTTGTAGATTGGAATAAAGTGGTACCTAGTAGGGAGCGAGGGGTAGTGATGGTGTGCTTGTCAGCTTCTTTCCTATCCAGAAGATTGCTTCCTTTCAGCAGCTTTTTGGCCCTAGATGGCGCTCCCTATAATTAGCCAAAAGGGCCCTCACCCCTACCCCTCCTTCCCTTATGTCTCTCTCTCTATCTCTTTTCAATGCTTTTACTTACTTTTTCTGCTTACATTTGAAAGGAAATCCAAATTCCCATTTTTGAAATCCATGATCCTCAATCTTTTTTGAAAGAATATTCAAAATCCCTTTATGAAATCTATGATGTTCAATGTTTTTTTGGAAATAAAACTATAGAGCCAAATAACACTTACCTATTCATGCATGATCTTCAAGGGGTTACTTGCTTTGTATTCTTACATTGAAAGACATATGGTTGAATCCAGGATGATCTTCAATCTTTAACTAACTTATTTGGTGTGACATTGAAGGAATTTGGAGTCCCGCGACATTCACACAAGGGAGTCACTGCTCTAATCCTTCCGAGATGGATATGTCTTCTTCCTTACTATGATGATAACATGTGTGTTGGGTGGGAACCCAAAGAACCGGGCTTAGGAGGGCATACGGAACTAGATCATGGACTGGCCGGGATGAGACTCAAATTCTGGTTGTATTCACAGTTTTGGCTTGCATGGGACTGAGATGTGGAAGCATGTAGGTACCTTTTTGGGGGGGGGGGGGGGGGGGGAGAAGGTTGGGGGGAATAAGGAATTTTTTGATCTGTTGAAGAAGGATATGTGTACTTTTGGAACAATTGTTTGGTTTGGTGAGGATACTTATGTATATTCTGTTGTTATATATATATATATATATAAGTTCCTTCATGTTGTGGGCAAAGGGTATGTGTACAAAATGACCTAGCAGAATGTCTTTTGCAAAAGAAAATTGTTCAAAATCAACCAAATGAAGTAAGATATTGTCTCATTTGTTATCAAGCTGGATTAGGGTTTGTTTTCCTCGAAATCAAGTTGGGAATGGGTAGGGGCGCATACATCCTAGAGTTCATGATATGCTGGATTGACTTTACCACACCCAGAGCTTCAGGACCCGAAAATATGCGACAAAGTCTTGTAGCAGATGAGACCATATTCAACTCTAAAAATGACAACTGAATACTAGCATTCTCTCACCTCCAAATCTAAAAAGTAATAATTCAAAAATTTGGAGATTCAAAAAGTCAAGCATTTTTCAAATATTCATGAAATATTGCTTACAATACATCAAGCTTTTAAGAGTTCAAACACACCCTCTTCAACTCCAAAAACCTAATAGAGAATCACATGACCCCACAAGGTTAAATTAGAGGTGCCACCCAATATGGTATTATCATGAAGTTGTGAAACTACAGACGACAAGGTGAATAAGATAAGACTGTACATTGTATGATGTGTGTTTCCAAATTATTCGACATGCTTTCAATTTGTGATTTTGTCATGAGTTTCCTTTCCATCACCCACAAGTGGTCACAAAGCTATTTTGTGCAACAAAGCAAATTTGCGGGCCACCTCTACAAGGTACCCATCAAAACATGGACCCATCTTGCTGCTACAGGATGGGACACCAGGTCACAACAATAGGATCACCGCTCCATGATTCACAAAAAAAGTTCAAGCTGCCCAGGGCCAGACCAGGGCATTCTTTCACTTCACTTGCCTTTAACTTTCCCCATACTACAAACAAAATGGTACACGAGAAAACATTCCACAACCACTTTGAAGCACAATTTTTTTTCTCTTGTACACCACCAATTTCCCCTTCTTGAAACACAATTTGAACTTCAGAAACATAAGCAAGCCTGTTAATGAAACTAACCTAAACTTCTACAACTATTCTGGAAGATGGGTTCATAAAAGCATCCCATTACTACTACACAAGCAAGCTACCCTTGAGAGGAGCAACTTTCTTTTCATTTTTTTTATATCATATTTGGTGAAATTTATGAAAAAAGAAAAATTAGTCGAATTTGCACTGGAAAAAATAAATCCACAATTTTCCCAATTTCTTTGTGGAAAAAAGAAACGTGCTTGAGAGATGCTGAAGAAACCATGCTCACCTAGAGGCTAAGGGCCTTCTTCTTCCTTCACTAGCCTTCTTCTTTAACATCTATTACCTTGAGGAAAAAGCAAAAGACCTAAAAAAAATGTACAAAAAAAGTGGAACATTATTTTACATATGGAATGTATGTACCTATGTATTTTGCATCACTTTACACTATTTAGCTCTACTTTACTGCCAAAATTATTTGAGAGAAGATTTTTTAATAAACTGGTTGGAAAAAAAAAGGTACCAAAAGGCTTGATCTGTATCAACTTTGTGTAATGCGACAGCTTAGACCATAATCATACTAAAGTGATCACAGATGTACCATTACTGTGTAAATATGATGGTCCATTAGAGTCTAGACTCCTCCATTGAACTTAGACAGTATCCTATCCCAATCTTTTCTTTGGTAAAGTGCACCAGTAAACCAGCCCTCACCCTTCAGCCTGAAGGGGGAACTCTCTGGTTTTTCAGTAGCTCGTATGCTCTGCATTAGATACTGTAGCTCACCTGAATTTAACTACTCTGTTTGTATTGGCACCTTACACTTGGAAGTCAGTTTTTTTTGTGTCTAAGTTTCCAAACACAATTTTCAAAATGCTCATGTGCAAAATTTCAGAGAATCTTGCCCCTTACTGTACCCCATAACCCCCCTAAATTTTTGTGGAATTTTTAAATGGGTGTGGGGGTTTGTGCAGGGGTATTCTGTAAGAACTCCCAAATGGTCTGGCTGATCAATGCAGTAATTTTCCAATCTTCCTCAATTTGCATTGGTGTCACTCCAGCTTGCATGCTCCTGGGTTTTGGGCACACCCTCCAAATACCTGGAAGTAATAATGGAAGTGGGTTTCATTAGTTACTTGGGGTTTATAAACTTCTAACTTGGTGGGTCTCTCCAGGATTTTAATAGTATAATGCTATACCTATTGGGGGTATTGTCATTAAGTTCAATTTTGGACACAACTTGATAACATAATAATGAGAGCCATATGATCAGAGCCCTGATGGGTGATTAACAGGGATAATACAAGTTATAGGTGAGCTTAGCATTCATATATACTCACTGCTAATGATTTGGATTGCACCTTTGAGCAGGCCAATTGGGTTGAGTTTGCAACTATGATAGCTTTTTCAAATAGCTTTGCAATTATTTGGATGAATTATTTGGCAACTATATGATATCATTTTCTAATACTTCATACCAATGATGAAGCTGTCAAGTATAAAAACTCAAGTAATTTTTGCTACTGCTGTTATTGTTACTGGCTCTCTTAACTTTATATTATTGTTGCAAATGTTTTTATCCTGATGCAGGCAATTGCCTACGAACAAGGTCTCTTTTCTTCTTTCAATTTCATGGTATAATTTTTCCAAAAAAAGAAAATTTATTCTAATTTTTAATTTGAAAAAAATCCAGAATTTTCCCAATTTTTTTTTTCTTGAAACAGGGACAAAATTTCTCCAAAAAAAAAAAAATCACTGGGTAAGACCACATTTTAGTAAAACACCCACCTATAAAACGGCACCTACTGGATGAACAATCAGTCAGCAGATAATTTAGAACTGGCATGCTAAAAATTCCCCAAACAAAATAAGCCAAAAGAACATGCATACTAGAAAAGTGCTGTTTTAGGCCTTTTTCTCCACAGCTATTTTTGAGGTTGGAATTTCTAAATCAAGACAATCCAGACACAATACATTCCATGGAGGACACCTTAGGCCTGAAGTTCAGGCAGGCCACACCCATTACATGAATCCCATTGGGCTTAAGCCACACAGACATTTCAGCAGTCATGTGTTCCCATGGGATAAAATCTAATTTTCAGATCTAGTGTGATGTTTGGCATGACTTTTTATATTGTGTGACTCTGCACAATTTCTAGGGCAGCACTTGGAACCAGGTAACCCCATTAGCCATTGTATAAGGATCAAAAACCTGGTGAAACATATTAAAATTATCTGTAAAGTCCCTTGGTTAGGTGGTGAGATCGGTTAGTTATGACATAATAGGGGATCAAATGTGTAACAGGATATGAAAATTCAAAAGGAAATTTTACAAAATGTGCTCTCTTTATTTTCAATGGGCTGAAGCCTAGTTGAAGCACCTCCAATTTTCAGTTATTCAGACATTTCTAAAATTTATCAAAATATTACAAAATCACGTCTTAGTCGAGCATTACTTAAGATAATCTGCATATTTTCAAAGTCTATTAAGTTTTTGCCTGGTTCGAAGAGCTCCTACTGCTTTGGCACACACTTGTGCCTCTCTCTCTCTCACAATATTAACTCCAAGTAAGTGTAATGAGTTAGTGCACGAATGATTCCTTCATGTGCATAGGCTTCAAATCTGCCTCTTCCATCCCTCCAAGGATTGACAGTTAGCATTAGCTTATCTGTTCTTTAAGAAGAATGCAACTAAGGGAGTTGAAAGATGACTTAAGTACAAGACTTGCATCTCCTAATTCGTGGGGGATCTTAAATTACTGTAAATAATCCATACTCGTTGCAACAATAACTCGGTTGTTACCAGTCAAGCACAAGGGACACCACTGTTTTAGGTGTAAGTCTTCATGCCCCAATAAAATGCATAATGTCTGTTTTTTGGCTTACTTACTGGCACTTTTAATTAAAGGATTCATTAATTTGTTCGTTGAGGAGACTTGAATCCCTACCATGAGTTTCCCACAATATGGTTCTTTCCACACCCATTTCATCATAGCACTGTGAAAGTTGATGCCCAATTGGGATTTGAGTCGGAACATAGATGGCAAGGTAATAAGCGTCTAGTAATTAAGGAAATTGTTATACTTTACAAAAAGATGAAGTTGATAATAATTAAATTGTGGCTCACTCAACATGTATGACTAAAGGGTTTTAGAGATCCTACCTTTGTAAGCTCCACTCAAGCCTGCAAGAGAGGATATATAATGGAGGAAAAAACTTGGGAAGAGGTGGAGCAGAAGCCCTAGATCATCATCTTGAAAGTTGTTTTTATTGGGCATGTTGGGCCAAGATGTTCATGGTGAATTCTTCTATTGGGAATAGTAGGTGAGGATGTTATTGGGAAGTTGTAACCAGGTATTTTCTTTTCTTTTCAATTTGAGTTATAAAAGATTTTGTGAAAATTTCCAAAACAATTAGAAAAATTGGTCAAATTTACATTTGGAAAACCCAAAAAATTCCCAAATTTTTTGTCAAAAAAATGACAAAACATGTCCCCATAAATAAAAACTGGTTGTCACTTCAGGTTTTTGTTTTATGAGGCTGGTATAGATTAGACATGCAACTATTATCCAGGGCTGGAAGTTGCAAGAAACTTGTGGGAAAGCTTAGAATTCAAGTGAATTAGGTTTGGCCAACCTGTCTTATGGAAATTCTTGCAAGGCCTTAGTGATAATGCATGGCCGTAGTGTGGTGCAAAGTGCAAATCCATAGGAGGCCCCGAAATTTGGAGCTTTGCTAAGTGTGGAACATGGGGGTAGTAATGGACATCAATGGGGCCTGGCCCATGAGGAAATTTCTTCAGGCTGAAACTTTTCAAGTTGATGTGGGTCCATTTCGGCTGTGCATGATGTTAATAGTGATGTTACTTACATCCTTTGTTGAGAGCTTGTACAACAATCAAACTGACCTTTGAGTACTTATGTACTTACTTACTTGCAGTAATTTTGTATTATTGAGTTTTCTTCAATGTCACCTACAATTAGGTACATCCCATCAGAGAAGCAACTAAGTTACTAACCAATTCCAAAGCTCCACTGAACAAGCTTGAAAAACTTTGAGCAGTTAATTTTAATAAAAAAATTGTAGTTAGTGGCCACAGATGCAATATGCAGCTAAACATGTCACTTATGGATGATAATGCTTCCACCTAATAAGCCCAAACTGGCAAGTAATTGGCGTCTTTCTTTGCAATGGATTTTTTCATTTGTTTCCCAAAAAAAAAGAAGAAAAAACTGGCAAGTAATACATCCACAAGTGGTTTATGAGGCAAAATGACTATGAATTCTGTGGTCATCCAGAGACCATTACTTGCAAGAAGCAAGGTGGCCATTCCATGAAGGAATTGCAATTTGCTGGCCATTTCGGAATGCACTAACCAGGCATGGAATGCCAATTCACTAGCTAACACAAGGTGAGAGACAGCAAATTCATACTAATATAGATGGATGAACCTTACTGCAACTGGTGGTTTTTGTTATAATTTTGGATTAGCTCCTAACAATTCATTTCAATAAACCATTTTTACACAGTCTCAAAACAACCCTTCCATTTGGGGGCGGGGGATTTAATAATAAAGTGAGGATATGGAAAACACCAAAAGACCAATCTTCTAAACTGCCCTTCCACACCGGGGAAGGAGAAATGCAGCTACTTGATTGCAGGAGGGGAGTGTGCACACCAGCACTCCAAGACCTACCCTACAATGGATTATGCAAAGTTGAATTTTACAATTTATTAAAAAAACCCCAAAAAAACATTCCATATTCCGTTGTGATGATTAGGAATAGAAGAAACGTTCCGTTTGGACACTAATTGGAATGTACTTTTGAAGCCCCTTTTGTCTTTTCTCCCAGAAAACACAATCCATCAACCTAAAAATTGTGAACAAAATTGTCCCCACGATTCATGCCCACCCCTGCCATTAGCCTAGGCCCTAGACAGAGAAAGAAGAAGAAAGAATCCAGATGAAGAAGGAGAAGACTCCACAAGTACTCTTCTTGAGTCTTAGAAGGAGAAGAAGAAGAAGCAAAGAAAGAACAGCCTGTTTATGTTTCTTTCCTTTCAGGCTATCTTCTTTCGAGAAACTGCACATGAAGGACGAAAGAAAGAAGGATCAGAAGCAAAGGACAAAAAAATTGGGTGAAGGAACAAGTAAGTCCTTGTGGAGGTACCTTGTACCTAGTACCTACCTCCTAGGCAATAAAGACAAGTGCAAACAAAGTACGTAGATACTAGATACGTAGCTACCTACCTAAGCAATGTTGGGAAAAGGTCCCCGTTAATCTCTTAACGGTATCGTTAGAACGGAACTGGGTGGGCATTAAAGGACACCAATAAGAGAGGGTAGTGCCGGAGAGGTGAAGGCAAGGCAAGGCAAGGCGAAGGAAGTGGGGGTGGGAAATGGGATTCGGGGTTAGGGGGGGTCCTTGGAAGAAGGTAGCCCCCAATAATACTCTCATAATTCACATGTCCTTTCACTCTTGTACTAGCTTCTCTTCTCCACTTTGGGACAAGAACTAACATTCTGAAGGCCCTTTGAAGGTGGGAGATGATGATGCTCTTTCAATTGTACACAAAGCCCATATGACCTAATATAACTATATTATTATCTTTGCGCCTGCCAAGCCCAATATATTAAGCTTCCTTCCACCAGGCTAGCTTCTTCTGAGCTCTTTTCCCATGTTTGGGAATGGAATCCCTTTTGTTTCAGTATAGAACCTTGAGAATTTTTCTAGGGTACATGGCCAGTGCCTTACCCCCATTAAAATTTCTGGCTCAACCTAGGACGGTACCTGACACTTAAGGTTCCTCAAAGGTTTTGCTTTTTTTTGTTTTTGGGAGGCATCTTACATGGAAGGTGCTTCATCTCCTCCCAAATAAAATCAGAACCATCCATGTTAAAAGCAAGTGCTACCAGCTCTTTGCACCAGGAAGGACCTCACATGGACCTATTCTCAAAATTCGAGTCCCATGCTAGGCTCCCACATTATGCTAGCCTCTCATTCCAAGAACAGCCCCCCGCCCCCTTCTCGGTCCTTACCCTACACTTAATCTATTTGCCTCTTTCTTTCTTACTCCTACCACATCATGTTGTTTCTAAAAGCATGAATGTAGTTTGTGTTCACTGTTTTGACACACATCAACCCCCATTTTGCATTGTAAAAAGTTGATGATAATCATATGTGCTAACCATTATTTTCTTAGGTCTTTTTTTGGCTTCAAGTGTGCTTTTGACATGCTTTAAAGTATCACTCTCATTCCCATGCAGATAATGGTGTATAATACAAGAGAGTGCCTTTCCCTCTTACTACAAATCATAGCATGTGCTCACATGTAAAGTGCAGTATTTTGGTATTTAAATCCTAGATGCTCTAACTTTAGTTCCCTCTTGGTTTGAAGAAGTTTACTTTTGAGAGAAAGGGGGACGAGGGGATAACAAAAAAATTGGACAATTATAGGAAGAGAAGACAGATTCATTGTGGCATCCACTCTGATGTTTTTGCTGGTCAAAACATGTGTGCCCAAATGAAACTAGGATTGCAATTTATACCACCTCAATGTCTTGCAACCACTGATGGAGATTAATTTTCTATTTGGAAAAAAGGAAGAAATTTTGTTAAGAAAAAGTGAAATACCCATGGGTTTGATTGTGATCAAATATGAGTTTCTTCATTCATAAGGCATGTTTAGGACTCAGCAAAGAAGAAGGCCAAGAGTGACTTTAAAGGGATTACATGTTCAAGAAGTTTTTGGTTGTTTTTTCCCGCCCCACTTCTTACTTTGAGAAACCATGTGGAAACTTGGATTGTGCTATAAATTTCCGGCTACAAAGAGACAAGGAACATGAGGTGTTTTTGGGTAATCATATACCTTTTTTGTTTTTGTACTCTGCTACCACTTAGAAAAATTCAAGGGCTCTTTGTGAAGAAGAAGAATCAGATTGGCTCCTCTTTTTGTAGTTGTGCACAAGTTGTTTAAGCAAAAAAAGAAAAAAAAGCAAGGAGTTATGTTACACAGTCCACTAGGTGTTTGTTGTTTTGTTTTATTTTCCCATTTCTTAAACTTGAAAGGTATAATCGGTAGAGGCCAGGAGGCAGACCCTCCAATAATCCCATAAGACCCAATGGTGTCCTCATTCTCTTTCAAGTGTAGAATAAGGGTCATTTTCATTATTAAATCAAGAGTAGAAGGTGAAAAAAAAAACTGTTATGTTAAGAGGCACAGATGTGCACGAGGGCATGCATTGAAGGCACCCATGTAGTCCTGGCATGAAGGAATTTTATTTTATTTTATTTTACTCTGTGCCCAGTGCCCAATCCAACAGCCCTTTTCATTACGTGTGTTAGCCTACCGCATGATGATCTTTCCCATTTACTACCTGGCCTGTTACAATGCCCTCCCCTTTTCTATTGTCTTTCAACTTCCCAGATCTCTGTTGCTGTAAGCAGCAGCTACTCATGACTTTGTCAGTTGATACCTGCATGTTTACTGCTGATAAGTAATCCTCATGCTCCTCCCATCCCTATAGATTCTTTCATATGATCACCACTGCCTGCCTTTGTTAGGCCCTGCCCCAGTGTTTCTTTTAAGAAATTTTGTTTTTGGCCAAAGTGGCGATCATCCTTTAGAAGATTTTGCCAAATATGGCTGTAAACCAGATATGAAGTACAAAAGTTTAATCATCCCTCTATTTTCTTTGGCTACCACACTCAAAACCAAATACAGAAATCTGATGACTTTTACTAATTTTTTCCCCTCACATTTGGTGATTAAAAACCTCCAAAATCACTTCATTTTCAAAAACAGTTGGGCAAATTTTCACCAATGAAAAATAAGGCTGCCCTGTTGCCATTAGGGGAGGGACTATTGCATCCAGCATTGGTGTTGGGCTTTACTTTAAATCGTTTGGAGTCCAGCTTCATTTGGAACTCCCATCCAATTTGACTGACAAAAATACTGCTGCTGGTGGACCTGCTCTCAGTACGGCATCTGCAGCTGGATGTGCACTCCAAACAAACGAGTATCCACACCACAACACAACTTTTGTGTGTAATTGTTGCTTGGCAAAATTCAATCTTTCATTTCCATAGGTAATACATAAGTGCTCAGAATCTACAATTTTGATCATTTTTTTACTTTCTGTTGGAGGCCCTAGAGAAGAACATGTATGATGTTTTCATTTGTACAGATCTGAAGCCCCATGTGTCTATCTTATAAGGCAGGCAGGGCCTTGTCGGCAGCATGAATTCAGCAGGTTTACCATTTTTGACTCTGGTAGATTCGGAACTTAGAAGAGACATGATAATGCAATGAGTGAACATGATTGCTCAGCACAGTGATCTTATTGAACTTGTTATAAGGTACAGCAAGAAAGGAGTCAGACCCTTTCGATCCTAACTACATTGATTCCCTTCACTCTCTCTTTCAATTAAGGGTGCATGACTCTAGTGCAACATAAACTATTGTTCACTCGCACCATCTACCTATTTGAATGTGGTGCCTGGCTTGAACTTTTTAGTTGACCCTCTCTCTCAATTGCAAATAATAGTAAGAAAACTCATTACTTTTCTTTTATTCAATTTGGACCAAGGCTATAAGAAATTCTACTTAATCCAACCCATCAGGCTAAAAAAGACCCATACTAGAATTTTGGGTTTGATAGCATGTTCCTAAAGACCGGCCCAGTTTTGCAGCCCATGCCAACCCCCCACTATGGACTAGAGGCAAGCAAGTTCTATGTCATGGAATTCCCCCCAATCTGGACAATTTTTTTGCTGCCTTTTTTTTATTGTTGAACCTTTTTTTCCATTGACCTGGAGTAAAAGGTGCACGTCATTCTAAGGTCCAAGGAACAAAATTTGTCCAAAGGAACTGCAATGCAATGTCACACAACCAGAGGGAATGGGGGATGTACAGATCAGTTAGTGGGCAAATGTCAAGTTGCAAACAAAAGAATTGCTGATAGCTGGTCAAGTTGTACACAAACTGTCAGTTGCCAATTGATATTTTTCTCCCAACCCATTGGGTTAAAGTCCTAATGTTACTCAGGATATCCAAACTGGTGTTGTGAATTAAACAGACAACCACTTGCAAGGTGGCCACAAGTTGAAATAAATTGGAATATACCTATTGGAGATACCAAAGGGGAGTATATTGACATTCACACTCAAAAGAAATCTTCTCCAATAAAAGAGGAGAAAGTTCAATTGTGGTATGAAAGCACTTGTTATTTTCAATTTAGGTGACTCAGAGCAACAATGGTGGTCATTTTTTTGGGGTAAAAATGTTTTGAAGACAAGTGTAGAAATTAAGGTGTTGCTGGTGGAATCTTGTGGGACAAGAGTTTGTGCTTGGAGGTTAAATGTGTGAAATTCAGATTGCCACCCTTGATCTAAAAGGACCCAATATATTTTGTAACCAATCTAAAGCTTGCACATTTCATTAGAAAGACAACTTGGAATTGTTTTGTGGCAAAAGATTTGCAGATCACACAAATCATTTGGACGTGTCAATGGTTTATTTAAACACCTTTGATGATGATTCAAAGCAATTCAAGTCGAATGTGTGATTATATCAAATTGTACAAACCAAACAAGAGGGTTGTTCTTGTTTGTTAATGCATTTCAAGTCTATTTCATTTCATACCACAAGTTCACACAAACTCATACGACTCATCACAGCCTAGACTTTTGACACAAGTGATCATCATTCTTTTCCCTATAAAACATGTTGTAACTCTTTGCCATGCCTACACCAAAATGACAAAAAATTGAGAGTCCTACAATTGAGAGCCTAGTCGATTTTGTCAAGTTATGATTTTTAAAATTTCAAGAACTCAATAAATTTTTGAAAATATATTCAAATTTAAGAATCTAAGGGTTTATTTTATAGCCCTTAAAAAGAATTTTCCAATGGTGTATCAAACTTTTCAATTGAACATGATTTGGTTTCATTTAAATAACAATTTGAAATTTCACTCTCAACCTTTCAAATGGTCATTTTACTCAACGTGTTATAAATTTATATTTTTAAAAATGTGAGGTGGTCACTTTCTTGCATTGTGTAACAAGATCTTTCCAACAAGTTAAAGATTAATTAATTTGACAAAGATTTGATTCTCCAAATTGCCTTATGAACATTTGAAACTTCTTAAGAATCCCAATTCTCAAAATGAGAATTCAACTTGAGAGTTCTAAAAATGTTTCCCTTTGATTCCCACACATTTCATCTTCATTATGTAAAATGTTTGCCCTTCTTTGCACTCCTTCCAAGTTTTAACATGTTGCTTAACTTATTTTAAATTGTAATCTCTCACCTTTTTTTCATATTAAGAAGAATATTTCATTATCCATCCTAAAAGTTGGTCATACACCCAAGTTAACCTTTGCAAATCATAATAAGATACATTTATGAATTAATTAACTAAGAGTGCACCCTCAGAATATCAACAAGGAATCTTGAAATTGTACTAACAAACTAATGTGGTAACCCATGATTAGTTTTAAAAATGCTGAAGTAATGTTTAAATAGTGTTTAAATGATTTTGAAACAATAAATTTAACATCAGTTATAATTTTTTAAGAAAGATTTTGGGTATTCTATACTTGCTGGATTATTTTAATATTTATGCACATGTTACATTAATATATTAAATTTTTTTGACATAAAATTATTGATTATTTATTAGATTTTAAAATTATGCATGATTTTAATTGTGTAAAATTACCATTGCTTACATTTCTTTTGGAACCTTAATTCATGGATGTACCTACTCTTCAATTGCACTAGGAGGTATAATATTTCAATTTAAGAACCTTCAACTCAAAACTAAACCTTATAAAATAAGCCTTAAACAATCATCTTCTAGTTCTAAGGTTGGATCTATCCATCCCTTTTTTTTTTGCCAAATCTTAAATAAATTTGCTTGACCTAGGGGGGTTTGCATGAACATATCTTTTCACATAGAGAACCAATGGGCCAAGTTTTTATATTCAAACAAGGACTCAACTTATATCCTAAAACTAGCCAACAATAATTTTGAAAAGCTTAAGTTTACAAAAAGATTCAATCAATTTGTAAAGTTATTAGAGATTCTTTTGTCAAAGGGTGAGAACACACTATGGTGACTCCTTTTGGGGCATTCTTCCATCCACTACTAAAGGTATATTTTGTATGAATTCCACGAAATGTAGTCCATTTAATTTGATATTAAATTTTGGTGTTTTGGTTTTAAATTTTTGATTTTCATAAAACTAATGTTACATACTATTATTTGAAAAAATAAAATAATAATAATAATGTAAAGGAAAGGAACAATGGGTATATTTCTATGTACATAATATAACAAAACTCGTTTTGTCAATTTAGACAACATTAATATTTAATTTCATTAATGATACAAATTATTTTATTTTTAAAATCTAAAAATAGACCCAACTCAAAACACTTGTCACATTCCATTTGCAAATGATTATTTATGAAAATGTCAATTTACCACATACTTATGATCAAGACCGTAAAAAAACCCATTTATGACATGAAAATTATCAAACTTTTCAAATGGTTCACAAATTTGGTTTAAATGATATGAAATGACATGTGAAATAACTATTGTAAATATCATGAAAGTTAAAAATCATTTCAATCAATTTTGGAATATATTTTCATTTTTTAGTACATCATTACATGTATTTTTTTCATGCAAATATACTCCAAGCCACCACAATATAAAGAGAAAATGATTTTTTAATTTTTTAAAAATTTTGAGTTATGTTTTACCATAGTATACAAAAACATTGTGAAAATCTCTTGTAGTTTTGACATGGTTTAGTTCAAAAATGACCACCTAGAAAAATAGTACAATGTGACATCACGAAAGGGGTCACTATAGTGTGCTTTCACCCCAAATGTGAATTGGTCACCCAAGTTGTGGCACCCACCTTTAATGCACAAAGTGCAAATGAAACCTTGAACACTTTTATGGTGAAGGCAAGATGTCAAGTTTATGTTTCCCAATCATTCACATTAGCAAACTATGTTATTTTTGTATGGTTTGAAAGGAAGGCAATATAAATTACATTTTCAATCTTTGGCAAATGTTGGGCCACAAATGTTTATTCCATGTTTCTTTAGGATTTTTTTCAATATTTTTTAAATAATTGCAACTATTGTCTTGTAATAACTACTTGAATCTATTGTGACCTTATGGTGGTCTACTTTTGCCCAAAATCTCTCCACATTCATACAATTAATTCTTCTAAATTGGATACATTCCTAAAAACACTTTAGAAAATTGTTCATCCCCAATCTTTTTATCCATAATGCAAATCTCCAAAGGTTTGGGCTCCTTGTATTTAGCTCCCTAAGAGTCTTACACTATAACATCTTTTCTTTAAAGGGGTCCTACATCTAGAGGAAACTTGAGTGTGGAAGCTTTAAGATCAACTTGCTCTTGTTTCCAACAATCTTCAAGTGCTTCATTAATGGCCCCCACCATTCCTAGACAAAGAATGTTGTCAATGTTCAACATCCCACTAACTTTTCCATTTGAAGTGTTTGACAAGCCATGCATTTTGCAAGCTCATGGATGTTGAGTCAAGTTTTGGGAAGATTTCATCATGTGTTTGATAGTCTCTAATGGGTTGTTGGTTGTTCAAAAGGTATTTTCTTTCCATGGAGGGTTATTTCCTATTATGGTGCATCTACAAATGATTTCATGAGTTAGATTAAAAGGCCTTTGAATAGAAAGTAGGTCAATTGCTTATAATAAAAACTGGTTTTGGTTGCTTATGGGAGTTATGTGAAGCAACTTTAGGAGCTATGTTGAGGGGATTAGATTTGGAATTATGAACCTTTTTATTTATTTGAGTTTTTGTTTGTTGGGTAATGGTATCCAGCTTATTGTCCATATTAGGTAGGGTTTTGGACGATCAAAATGGCACTATGAAAGAATTAAAGATAATAATTTATTGCTATCAAAGATGATTTTTTTGGGGGCAAGGGAAGAAGACCTTTCTCAATGGACAAAATATACATTTTTAAAAAACATGTGCACAAAAATCTCATTATTCTTGTGCATGCATGTTCAACCTAAACACAATGTATAGATTCAAATTCAAAAAATAACAAGACAACTCTATGAATGTTATTGCAAATGAACAAGAATACAAAAGATTCAAAGTCACCTCTTTAAATAGGCTAGGTGGTTCTTGTTAATAACTAAAGTAATTACCTAACATTAATTCAAATATGAAGCATTAACTAGTAACCAAAGTAGTTACTAAACTAAGTAGGAATTAATATATTAACTAATGATTAGTTAATTAACACTTATCCAAATTCTAACTTCATGCATACAAAAGTTAGATCTATACTTAATACATGGTAACATCTATTAACAAAATAACTACAAATTCTAACTTAACATTTAAAAAGGTTATATTTGTACTTAATATACCTTAACATATGATTAACAAAATAATTACAAATTTTAACTTAACATTTAAAAAAGTCAAATCTATATTTAATATACATTAAAATCTTATTAAGGAGATAATTACAAATTATAATTTAATATGTAAAAAGGTCATATTTATACTTAATATACATTAACATATGATTAACAAAATAACTACAAATTTTAACTTAACATTTAAAAAAGTCAAATCTATATTTAATATACATTAACATCTTATTAACAAAATAGCTACACATTAATACTTATGGGCAAAAATATCCTTGGGTGGTACCACTAGGAAACACATTGCCAAAATGACAAGAAAATTAGACCCAATTTTTAAAATGAAATTCCATCTACTTATACCTTGGTTTATTTGATTGGACTAGGTGGATTATGTTTTTCCCACCTATGCACACATTCATGAAAAATAATGAACACCCAAAAACTTATAATATGCATTAACATTTTGATTTTTGAACCATTCATGACCCAATTCTTGATTTTTTTCTTTTAAATATCCTTACATTTACACGTTAGATTTTTTTTCTTGTTTAGTAAGTACATGCACAAAGGAATGATCCAAATTAATCATTAAAATAATAAAAGGTGAAAATAGTTATCATTTATGTTCTTGATATTAATGGCCCTTTAGGATTTCACAGTCTTGATTTTAAAAATTCATAACTAAATGAAATTTGATTCAATCAATTAACTATATAAAGACATCAAATAGGTTAGCATTTGAAATATTTTAAAAAATTAACGTCCAAGAAAAATTCCCAAAAATATATTCCTTTTGTGTTCCTGATAAAAAAAATCCCCCATGTTACATTCCTGAAATTTTTTCCTTATGCATTCATTTTCCACATCAAAACACATTTTTATGTAAATTTAATTAGAGTTTTGAATTCTACATGACTTGGGTAACCTTTTGATAAATAATTTGGAATGAAAAGTTTTTTTTATGCGAGCCCTATGTTGTCCTAAAGTTGGATGGGTTTCAAAAATTTGGGGTGTGATGTTCCTAATGGTACCACCCAAGGACAATTTTGCTTTTGTAAAGGTCAAATCTATGTTTAAAACATGTTAATAATTATAAATTAACACTTACAAGGTTAACAATCTTGGCCTTGATTGCCTTCCATTATGTTTTGTAAGCAAAAAGTGGCTCCTATTTTTCATCAATTGGCATGGTGTGTTTGGTGAGGGATGCATCATTGTTGTCAAAGAAGAATAACATTTGTTTCCAAAAAATGTGCAAAAGAAACATTGGGATCTAACTTTTTAAGTTGTAACGAATGTGTTGCTTGGTGGGGGACTTTGGCACCTTAGGCTCTTATATTGTTGAAAACAAATTATTTGCAATACAAATACCATTTTTTGCTTTCATTGTTCCATTTTAGCCCAAAATGGTGTGGGTGAAAACTTGCATATGTAGAATGAATGGTTCATGACCTAATGTGAACCAAATTGGTTTAGGGTTTGGGAATATAAAATCAAATTTCTATTGCTCTTAGGAAAGGAGGTGCACTCAAGACTTGTCCTCTTCCTAAACATAAAGTTCATTTATGGAAACACCCCAAAGACAACAATTTGTTTTGCATGTTTGATGTTGTTTGGTTTTTTGGGTTGTTTTAGAAATGTGATTGTTGCTACCAAAGATGAGGACATGGGAGTGAAGTTATTATGAACGGAGATGGAAGGAGGGAAGTTGTGTGGATGAAAAAGATAAAGATGAAGATAAATGGAGAAGGAAACATTGGTAATGGGGGTTTGGCATTCTAGAAGCTAAATTCTTAATGAATAATTGTTGTGATAGTAGCTTTGGAGTGAAAATGGTGTGGTGACAGTGTGGAGTTTTGGAGGATGTTGATCTTGGACTTAAAGACAAATTCTTCTTTTTTTCATTATGTTTAACAATCGTAAATAAGTTTAAAATTGAATAAAAATTGGCAATGTGGGACATAATGAGAGTGAGAATTGGAACTTAGTGGGTGCATTTGATTGGGAATGTGAAATTACACTAGAAGAAATCTTGTCCATTCCAACCATCAATTTGCAACTATTGTGTAACTAGTGTCTAATTTAACTCATTTTACAATTACACATGGAATAGTTTTATGTCATAGTTGCAAATATTGTTAGTTACAATGTGAATATGATATGTATGGATATAGTTTGTAGTTATAAATGCAACTACCATTTGTGATTGTCTTGTTTTTCAATGGAACAGTAAATGAAAAATCAACAAATGTCATTCATTATATATATATTCCATTGATGGAGGAAAACTAAGTTGCTTTTACAACTAATTTAATATTTAATGCCATGATGTACCCATATGACTAAATGACATGTGGCGTATATAGTTTGTTATTTTCGTAGCCTATCAAAATATATAAATTCTAAGGTGTATTTGATGGTGGTAATTTTTTTCCATATGCATATAACTACAAAACTATGTTGTAAATTAAATTACAAGAATCAAGTGCTTTTAGAAATTTTCACTAGATAAAATTTTACCAAAAATAAAGGAAAAATTGCCAAATTGAACTATACATGGTTCAAATAGGTTCAAATATATAAAAAGGTGTTTGATTTTTATTACTTTCATATATAATATTTATGTTTTTATAGAATTTAATTTTCATTATTAATATGTACATGTGTTTTTAATTAAAATTTCATATTTCATGTTGTCATGCATGAAGTGTTTAGAATTCTACCACATATTGCAATGACACATAAAAGACGTATGAATTCAATGTGCTACCACAAATTGAAAAGGCATTCAAAAACTTGCTAAAAATGGTTAGAATGCAAATTGTACAAACCAATTATTTTATTGTAATCAATGAAGGAAGCATTTAACAATGATGAAATGAGTCCTTTAATGCCATATTGGAATTAGAATAAAAGCTACTAGTGTTTGCATTATTGATTCAATTGTAACTAACATCTACATCAATCCATGTCATCCATCCCTAAGCTACCACACAAGGCTTGAGCAACTAAGAGTGTTTCTTCTTTATTCAATTTTACTGCACCTAACAATGTCTTATTATTTTCCAAATCTAGAAATTCCAGTGAACTTCAAACCTAAACATAACACCACATATGTCAATGTAGTCATCATGTGTGTTTACAACAATTTGTCGACTTACAGGCTCTCTATGAAGGACAAACTTCCCCAATGACCATGGTTTCTTGGGCTCACTCCAAAAGAACATTATTGAACTTGTGAAGGGAAAAAAAATTTCATCAAATTCATTCAACAAATGTCAAAAATTTACAAGCAAAAAGTTAGCATCATCACATTTGTAAATGGGGTTGCCTCTATTGTGAACCCCATTCTTCACCCAACATCAACAAAATAACACAATGGGTGAAAATATGGGGCCATAATCCAATTGCAAAATCTACTTCAAGATCTCAACAAATTGGATCATTCCAAGCACATCATCTTCATTCCCTTGTGATTGCTAGAAAAAAAATGCAACACTAGAATCGTACGTAATTAACAAATTAAACTATTCATCATTCAACTTGGAAATGATTATCATATACCTTCATTTTCCTATATGTCGATGTTGTCAAACTTGGCAAAATTGAAAGGTGGATTAAATCTTCATCAATAGGTGGTCCTACAAACTTGATGAGTTCATATGGCTTCCCTCACACACTTAGCCATCTCATCAATCTCCTATATGTACGATGGGTTAGTTGCATGTATTAGGGTCAAATAACCAAATGCATTCAAAGTCAACTCTCCCATCTTCAATCCGTGCCTTCTCATCCATATATTTCATATAGTAACTAAAATATAAAAATGAATTTTAGTAGGTGGCATAAATTAATCTATACCTACTACCCATGAAGTTAAAAAATTTCTTTTAATAAAATATATGTTTGGCAACACACAACCTTCAAACATAATAATGCATATGGAATTAGGGTTTCAACAAATTGCACATTGATACACACATCAATTGATGGGAGTTTGTGACTATAAATAATTTTATTTTTAATGCAACAAACAATGCAATACATTTGTTGTGAATCAAGGATGTATGGGATCTTCAAATGACTATCTAGTTGGAAAGCCCAAAGTCAAAATCTAATTTGGCATGCCAACAACTAAAATATATCACCCATAAGTTGTATTTAATGCACCTCGATGTTTAAAACAAGTAGAGAACACACAACAAAAAACCCCAATGATGTTATCCACTACCTTATCAACAATTACCATTTGAAATTGGAAAGGTTAATTTTTAAACAACACCAAAAAAAACTTGAAATTAACGATTGAATGGAACTCACTATATTCATGGGCCCATAATTTTTATATTCATTAGCACATTTTCATGTGCAACATCTCATAGAATATAAGTTAACACAACTTTTGTAGGAATGCCTTCCAATACCTCCCCAAATATTCTTTCTTTTACATCCCAAGCTCTCCTCAACACATGTTGAAATCATGAAAGTATTTAGTCACAAATGCCAAAGTATCCTCCAATATCTAATATTCCACCATTGAACCTTTAGGCCATGCCATGGAGCAAACACAGCCCTTCAAAGACTTCATCATCCATTCCATTGGATACATCCAACTATGAACTAGCCCATAAACATCGAGTTCATTCACACCATGTCACAATAAATGCATTGCTACATCAAATAAGGATGGAAGAAACATTTTTTCTAAAAAGGAGGTGTAATTGTCACATTTTTTCATAAATTAACAATATTAAAAAGGTTCCACACTTTTACACAAACCTATCGAAAGACATGACTAAACCTCATAATGACCATCCATGGCTCCACTCCCATCAACCCCTTCAAGCACAAAGGCAAAACTTGTTGTATCAACATATGATAATCATGGGATTTCATAGAACCTAATTTTTTATATGCAACATGTTTAACTAATGAAGCCCTATAGTGTGTGGGAAGCTTCATGGACCATAATTGTGATAAAAATGTATTTAATCCATCTACTATAAGGACATATGAAGCATGGGGTTTCAATATTTTGGAGTGGTTTAGGCCATAAATGTTGTCAAACGTTTTCAACTTGCATGTCATGTTGCACTTTGATTGTATATTTTTGACATATGGTGCATGTTGCAACCCTACTTTGAGAGAGTGTGACGATGAAATTCACACTCCCAAAGTTGGGACTTGGGAGTCCTCCGGGAACTCTTGAAATTTCAAAGTTCAATTGCAAGGGTCAAAACACCTCACATTGGGGTGTTCTTTATATTATTGAAAAGCTATCGAAGTGTAGATGTCGAAAATGGCCTCACATGAGCCATTTGGACATCTACATCATAAGTTATGGCAAAAAGAAGGGTTGGGAGTCACATTGGCAAATTGACTCCCGACCACTAAAAGTCAGGAATCGACCCGACCCCAGTGCGTGTAGCTCAAGTGCAATACACCTTTGAAAAGCTCTCAAGGAGAGCTACAAGTTTTCTTTAGACCCCATCCCAATCGGAGGTTTGAGCAAAGAGTTATGACCTCGCAAAGTCCTAGGAGTCCAAACTAGGACAGTTTCGGGACTCCCCCTTGGGAGTCCTAAGACAAAAAGCCATTCGGATGTGGGTGCTACAGAGAGGCATAGAGTATACTATATGGGGGAAGGTGGTGGCTTCCCCAGAGTCCGGGCCATGGTGAGTCATGTGAGTCCAAAGTCGCCCGTGGCTTGTCCTAACATCAAGGGTGCTCCAGAAAGTGAACTAACCAACTTGTTGGTTGGTTTGATGCAAGTTTAAATAAGTAAGTAAAGCTTGTCACTCTTCCTAGTCCCATCCCAAAGCTTCAGCACGCCCCTCTACCCCTTTTAGTGCTGAGAGCTGGGAGCGTGCCCCGAGTTGTTTATAATTCCGCTGTTAAGTAACTTAAACCCAATTTGGGTCTAATTAGGAACTTTGGAGCGCGTCACGTGGTATTAGAGCTCCGATAGAGCTCGATTCACTTCTTGGGAATTTCGGATTGCACCCAAGAAAACCCATAAGCAAACATAAGAAACCACGTTGGAAGAACCTATCAAAGACCGAATAATCCCACCGGAATCAATTGGGGAGGAGGAACTAAGAACCCGAAAGGACCAAGATGAGCCCGAAAGTGAAGAGGAGCAACGGAGCTCGATCCTATTCACCCAAGAACAATTGGAAGTCCTCTTCAAAATAAATAGGCCCAATTTCAGTGAGTTGGTTGCGGTCCTCAAAGGAGGATCATCCAAAAATGCGAGATTCCAACTGGCCAAACTCGGGAACTTTGATGGTGCCCGTGACCGAAAGGTTGTGGATGCTTGGCTTATAGAAATGGAGGATTACTTACATGCCGCCAAGGTTGGACAACATTCGGCCGTGGAGCTTGCCTAGTCTTACTTGAAAGGTTATGCCGCCACATGGTGGAGGACAATGAGACAAAAAGAAGGGAAGAACCATGGTTACACTTGGGAATTTTTTAAGGAATGCGTTGAAGCCGAATTTGTTCCAAGGAATTCCGACTACATCTCGAGGTGCAAACTCCGCAACCTTGTGAATGCCACAAATGATAACTTGTGGCAATATGTGAGGGCTTAATGCAAATTCACGCTTGAAATTCAGCACATGCATGAGCTAGATTGCGTGTGCCAATTTGTGATGGGGCTTCCAACTTGGGCCAAGCGTAAGCTTGAGGAAAATTAGCCTTCCTCATTATTTGAAGCCATCATGAAAGTGGAAGGTTTTTTAGATGTGGGATGGGGTGAAAAATTCGAGTTCAAGAAGGACAACAAGTTCCTTCACAAGAAGCCATGCCATGAGGGTGAATGGAACCGAGGACAAGGAAGCCCAAGGAAGGCCTAAACACTTCTAAGGCTCGAGGTTCAAGCCCAAGGGAGATTTTGTGAAGAAAGGGGCTCCCTGCAAAGGGAGCCAACCCAAGGGAGATGTTAGTGGGAAGCTTAAAGGAGCATGTTTCAACTGCAACGAAGTGGGGCACTACTCCAAAGATTGTGCTAAGTCCAAAGCGGGGAATGGAGGCCCTTAATGCCAACCTAGCCCAAGCTAAATGCAATCGATTTATCTTCTTGAAGGGGAAGATTGCCAAGTGGGATGTGTTATGTCTTTTGGACACATGGGCTTCTCACAACTTCATAACCCGAAAAAACGCCGAAAGGATGGAGCTCCACTTAGAGGAGCTCAAGGCACCCATTGAGGTGCACTTCGCGGATGGGGTTCCCCAACCCATTACGTCACAAGCAAAGGAAGTGCCTCTTCAACTAGGAAATTGGAGAGGAAAGGTGGATTTGCTGGTTTCCACCTTGGGTGGAATGGATTGTGTTTTGGGAATGGAGTTCATCACCCAAGACAATGTGCTCATAGAAGGGCACAATAGACTAGTTATAATCCCATCCAAAAGTGGGATCGTGCGGGTGAAGGCACACGAAGTGCTTTGTGTGGGTGGACCAACATCCACTTTATGTTAAGAAAAACCTAGGAAAGAGAATGCGTGGGAGGTTATGGCATGTTATGTGTGATGCGGGTGTTGAATGAGTATGAGCCCAAGGAAGTCGCCAACTTGGTGACTTCCCCTAATTACATTAAGCAAGTCTTGGATGAATTCCCAGATGTGATGCCCGCGGAGTTGCACGAAGACTTGCCCCTGAGAAGACGAATTGATCATGTGATCGAGGTGATGTCGGGAGTGGCACCTCCCGCCAAAGCCCCATATCAAATGAGCCATGAGGAGTTGAGAGAACTTAAAGTTCAACTCGAAAAACTCCTCACGAAAGGATATATTAAACCTAATAAGTCGCCATATGGGGCACCCATCCTTTTTATTCACAAAAAGGATGGGATGTTGAGGATGTATGTGGATTATAGAGCCTTTAACAAGGTGACGGTGAAGAACCAATACCCATTATTTCGGATTGATGATCTTTTTGACTGACTCTTGGGAGCTAAAATGTTTAGTAGGATTGACCTACATTCGGCGAATTACCAAATTCGAGTTGTGGAAAGGGATGAAGAAAAAATTGTTTGTCGCACAAGGTATGGCTCATACGAATTCTTGGTGATGCCCTTTGGGCTCACCAACACACCCACCACATTTTGCACTTTCATGAATGACATTTTTTGGGAATGGCTTGATGACTTTGTTGTCGTCTACATAGACGACATTTTGATCTATAGTGGCTCTTTGGAGGAGCATGTGGAGCACCTCCGGAAGGTGTTCCAAAGATTTAGGGAAAACAAGTTGTGTGCCAAGTTCAAGAAGTGCAAATTTGGGGTGACGGAAGTGGACTTCCTTGGACATAGGATCACTCAAGAAGGTTTGAAGATGGACGATCATAAGGTGAAGGCAATTTTGGATTGGGAACCACTTAAGTCAATTTTAGCCTTGAAATCTTTCTTAGGATTGACCTCTTATTATCGCAAGTTCATCAAGAACTTTGCAAAGATGGCCGCACCCTTGACAAACCTCTTGAAAAAGTCCGCCAGAACTTATGAATGGGATGGAACATGCGATGAGGCCTTTGAGACCTTGAAAGGCATTTTGGTGAAAACATTAATGTTAAAGTTACTCGACTTCGACAAGGATTTTGAGATCCACTCCAATGCTTCCGACTTTGCAATTGGAGGAGTCCTAGTGCAAGAAGGAAGATCGGTGGCATTTGAAAGTAAGAAATTAAACGAGATAGAACGAAGGTGGCCAACACATGAAAAGGAAATGTGGGCGGTCATACATTATCTTAAGACTTGGGGCCATTACATAAGCTCCAAAGATGTGGTGGTGTGGATTGACAATGTGACCTTGAAGTACTTTGCCACCCAACCCAAGTTGTCCTCAAAACAAGTGAAATGGCAAAACACATTGGCCTTGTTCAATGTAGACATTCGACACAAGCCCGAGAAGGAAAATGTGGTGCCCAATGCGTTAAATCGAAAGCACCAACTTAAAGTGATGTATGTGGGGGAAACATAACTTTAAAAGGAAGTTTGACTAGCGAACTACCGTGACGAATTTGCCAAGGAAGTGAGACAAAACATTCAAAATGGAGCCAAGTCACACTTCTAAGTACGAAATGGACTATTGTCGTAAAAGCAAAATTGATTATATGTTCCGGAAGGGAGGATGAGGGATGTGCTCTTGAAGGAATGTCATGATGGCTTGCGGGCCATGGTAGTGCAAAGCGCACCACAACATTCCTTAAGAAATCCTATTATTAGCCCAACTTGAAAAACAATGCATAGGAGTATGTGAAAACTTGCTTGACATGCCAACAAAATTGGACACTCAACAAGAAGCAAGCGAGCTTATTACAACCTTTGCCAATTCTTGAAGGGCCGTGGGAAAGTGTGTCCAAAGATTTCATGGTAAGCTTGTCCCCATCAAGGGGTTTTGATGCCATCATGGTGGTGGATGATCGATTTATCAAGATGGCACATTTCATTCCCACCAAGGATAATGCCACGGCCCAAGAGACGGGAAGGTTGTTCTTCACACATGTTTTCAAGCATCATGATTTTTCAAAGGACATAGTTTCGAATCGAAACCCAAAGTTCACCAGCAAGTTTTGGCGAGCCCTATGGAAGCGAATGGGGTCGGAGTTCAAGATGAGCACTTCCTTCCGCCCCCAAACCGATGGACAAACCGAAAGGGTGAATTTGGTTATCCAACAATTCTTGAGGAATTATGTGGTGGCGGATTAACAAGATTGGGTGGACCATTTGGAGTTAACTGAGTTTTGTTACAACAACTCGGAACACTTTGCAATTGGGTGCACCCCCTTTCAAATGGTGACGGGCAAATCACCAATTGTGCCCATGACTTGGGCAGCACATGGACAACCTCCGAGTGATGTAAGTGAGGAAGTGCCAATGGTCACACAACTTGATGAAAAAAGGCGGTGCCTATGGGAGTTAGCAAGGGTCGATTTAGAAAGGGCGCACAAGAGAGACAAAGATTTTTGCGAACAAATCCCGACGAGAGGTGAAATTTCAAGAAGGGGATGAAGTGTGGCTGAACATCAAGAATTTCCAATTGCCAGAGGGTTTGAGTCACAAGTTCTTGGGCCCATATGCAGGCCCTTTCAAAGTGTTGGAAAAGAAACTTTTCGACACTTACAAGTTAAAACTATTAAAAAACCTTAAAGTTCACCCCACATTTCATGTTTCTCTTTTGAAGCCGGTGGTCACCTGCAATGCCTCAAGGCCTAATCGGGAGCACAACTCAAAGCCCCCATCAAATTTGGTTCATAATGAACCAAAATTTGAAGTGGAAGTCGTGCTCAAAACAAGGCAACTAAGAGGACGAGAGTGGGAATACTTAGTTAAGTGGAAAGGATACCATTTAATAGAGGCATCTTGGGTGAATGAATCCGATATGGAACATGCCCAAGAAGCCATAAAGGAATTGCACACTAGACCAGCAAAAAAAAGACGTAGAACGTGATGAGGACATCACCTTTTTTTTAGTGGGGCAAGGTGTCACATAAAATGTACCACATCAAGTTGCAAGTGAAATAAAAGTTAAAAACTTCCAAGAGATGGTATCACAAAAATAATGTATAAGTGCAAAAAAGGTTGTCAAAGTTGGCATGGGACAATTGGAACTTCCTTGCGTAGGCCCAAATTAAAATCGGATTCTTGCCTTGGGGTTAAAACAAACCTCGACCCCAAAAGAGGAGGTAAGCAAGGTGAGCTTGTGGGGACATGCACAAGCTTTAAGTGCATCCCAAAGGGTTAGTTGGTAATGGCGGCCAATGCAGGAAGTCATGACCCCGTTCGTGTACTTTAATCGTGTAGTTTGGGACTTGGATTTTGGCAAAACCCAAATGTCGTTTCTCGTACCTTGATAAGCAAACCTTTTAGTCAAGGCTTGATTGTTGTGATCGAGGCGCAAGGTTGGGAAAGGAGTCATGTCAAGTAGCTTAGGTCAATATTAGACTTGGCTTGAGTTCCTCATGAGGGGAAGGTTAAAAGAATGGCCTTTCAAATGAAGGCTTTGTCAATTAGGCTAATTTAGGTCTTTTGACGGAACAGAAGTTCAAGGTTTTTTATGAGATACCCTTGGACTTGCCAAGAAAGTGTTGGAAACTTGGGGATGCCTAAGTTAGTTTGAGGTGAAGTCATGTCGCAAAAGTCGGCACTTGATGGCCAAGGATCTAAAAGAAAGCAATTACAATTCCTAAAAGAAATTCTAAGTGTTAATGAGGAGATTGACCTTTTTTTTTAGTGGGGGAGAGTGTCACAACCCTACTTTGAGAGAATGTGAGGATGAAACTCACATTCCCAAAGTTGGGACTTGGGAGTCCTTTGGGACTCTTGAAACTTCAGAGTTTGATTGTAAGGGTCAAAACACCTCGCATTGGGGTGTTTTTTATATCATTAAAAAACTATCAAAGTGCAAATGTTGAAAATGGCCTCATATGAGCCATTTGGACATTTGCAACACAAGTTATGGCAAAAAGAAGGGTCGGGAGTCAAATTGGCAATTTGACTCCCAACCATTAAAAGTCGGGAATCGACCTGACCTCGGTGCGTGCAGTGATACACTGTTGGAAAGCTCTCGAGGAGAGTTACAAGTTTGCTTTAGGCCTCATCCCGATCAGAGGTCTAAGCAAAGAATTATGACCTTGCAAAGTTCCGAGAGTCCAAACTGGGACAATTTTGGGATTCCTCCTTGGGAGTCTTGGGACAAAAAATCATTCAGATGTGGGTGCCGTAGAGAGGCATAGAGTATACTATATGGGGGAAGGTGGTGGCTTCCCCAAAGTCCAGGCCGTGGTGAGTCATGTGAATCCAAAGTCGCCCGTGGCTTGTCCTAGCACCAAGGGTGTTCCAGAAAGTGAACTAACCAACTTGTTGGTTGGTTTGATGCAGGTTTGAATAAAGAAGTAAAGCTTGTCACTTTTCCTGGTCCCATCCCAGAGCTTCAGCACACCCCTCTACCCCTTCTAGTGCTGAGAGCTAGGTGCGTGCCCTGAGTTGCTCACAATTTCGCTGTTGAGTAACTCAGACCCAATTTGGGTCTAACTAGGAACTTGGGAGCACATCAGTACAGACAACATTCTCACATATGTTCTCAACATGCATCACAACCAAAGTGTGCCAAATTTGTAAATGTTACCATTTCACTAACAAACAAATCAACATTCAACAAGTCAATTGGTAACACCTAATTATTTACATTCAATTTTAAACTAGAAAGAACACCAAAAATTCATTTGTTTTTTGAATGTTATAGGCTAGAAAATGTGGACCCTAATTTTGATATGTCGTTCATGTAGTAGGGTAGCTTAATTACAAATGCAAGCCCCTTGTATAATAATGAACTACCATGGTCCCATTTTAATTGTAACATAGAAGACATATCACTAATAGAAAAACCCCATATTGCAACTTGTTTTAAGTGACCAAAAGTATCATTTGTATTACAATATTTCTTATAAATGAATAAATAATAGAATGATTTTTTTAAGAAAAAAATCTTGGTAATTGATTACTTATAATAACAATAATAAATTAACCTCTATCTAGCTCAAGTTAGGTATTTTATTATTATTATATATGTTATTACGTCACTTGTTATAGCTATTATGACCTATTGTAATAAAAATTTAATTTTTAATAACTACACGAATCCTTTGAAAATAATTTTAATAGTTATATAATTATTATGTTTTCTATCATACTAATATCATCATTATAATCACCACCATCATTATGTAATAAAATTATAATATTTTTAATTTAGATTTCAAATAATATAAAAGAGTAAGTTGATTACTACAAGGTAGTTAATAATAATATTAATAATAATAAATGTCATTTGTAATAATTTTGGGAAGTATAATGATGTAATTTGGATAAACTTGTAATATGGCCATTCATATACGTTCAAAATATATGTTTGTAAATCCTAATATATCCAATTATACCCTTTATAATACATAAAATACACCTTTGCATTCTCATAAGGTTACATAACTAAATTGGTCACATTTGCAGCTAATAGGACATAACTTGTTATTCTTGGATGAAAACCAAATTAAATGTTGTTCACATGGAAGGATGAAGATCACAATAGTTGAAAACTAGTTGTAATGTAGTGGCAAATATGACCAACACAAAAAATAATTACAAAAATGTCCAAAGGTAATCACAAATGATTAATAATTGCATGTAATTGCAAAAAAAATGATTGCATTTTGGCCAATTTCTACTAATGTAGAAGGTTGTGTGATGTTTTATGCCACTAATCTTAGATGGATCACCTCTTGAGCTTGGTGTGTTTATAACTCCCAACCATATTTCATATTTTGCCACAAGTTTTAATGTGTCATTGGCTATTACTAGCTATGGTGTATTCCTAAGCTCTTATTTCCCATGAAAGAGAGATGGATTTTGGTTCCTTTGATATGGGTGATTTCTTCCCAACCACTAGTCAATGAGAACCTTCATACACAACCTTACCCAATTCCAAAAAATAGCAAAAGGTAACATTTAGCCCATAAGTTACACAAGCTTTGTAACCTTAATGTACATATCCAAAGACAAACCCATATGTTAGCTAGTCATGGATTGTCCACATTAAATTGTCCTTAAGGTAAAGTGTCTTTGGCCTTCAACCCTCACGACATCATATGCTAGTCCTTTCTAAATTCGAAATTGAAACTACCGACCAAAATTGATCAAATGTTCCCAAGGTTACATTTGATATCAACCTAGGTCAACTTGTCCCTTGGCATAGATTACATGGGCATTTGATACTAATTCTCACACCATACTTCTTAGCCCACAATAGGTTTCTCGAGCCCATAACTTATCATTCGTATGTCTTTGCCATTCAATGTCCTCAATTGTGTCCTACATCTCTTCTACCCAATTCACACCACAACAAAAGAAACATCACATCCCTAACCATCTAGCCTCAAAAATAATAATATTCATGGGTAGTTAATGCAATAGTGTCATTAAAATGGAATGAGTAAATCTAATTGGCATTTTGCATATGTGCACTTCATGAACAAATGTTTCAGGAACATTGTCATCTAATAATTATTCCAAATAACATCCATTGTCCTAAAACTATATATGATTGAAAGGCAAGGGATTCCCAATTTAAATGAACATCCCAATAGTTTGAAGTTGTAAACTAGTTAATGGTCCCATTAAGGCCCAACCTTGTGATGGGAAGAAAAGAAATGATAGACAACTAAACATTTAATATGTTTAACATGACAACTTGGGACACCAAAGGTTGACATGTTGATCAAAATTCTTCCACTACAAGGCAACTTGCATGGACATCCCATGTAGTCAATGTTATTACCGTTTTACAATGTATTTTGGATAATAACACAAGCCAAAAAAATGCATACAAAATGAGGTCCATGTGGAATGCCCATATCATTGACACAAACAAGCTTTTCTTTCCATTCAAATTGTTATTTAAACTAAATCATTAGCACACATAGGTTTACATATTAGTGAAAACATGCCCATTTTCCAATGGTAGTCATAGCACATGATTGAAGGTTATGGAAAACTCATTATATTGTTGTTGGTGTGCCCATGTTGAAACCCAATAAGACAATCAAATTTTTGAGTTTGATATCCATCTGCCAAAATCCAATGCACTTGAGTAGAACTACTGCTTAGCATTAGGAATTGGAACATGTAAACTTGGATATTTCCCATGGATCACAATTAAATTAATATGAACATGTAAACTTGGTTGGAAGTGTTTGAAGTAGTTGTGGGAAATTTAAACATATTTATAGTTAGTCAATACAAAGAATGAGGTTGCAAAATAGTAATGAATTAGAGCACATGTGGACCAAAAAAAAAGTAGAAAATACAAAAGGTCAACCCTTTATCAAAGTTATATCACCTCATCAAACAAGTTCATAACCCATATATTTTCCCTCAAAATCCAATAAGGACACACTTTAAGTCTTCATCACATGCATAACCTATTTCAAATGCAATAAGGTTGTTTGCTCACAACCTCACATCCACAATCAAAAGGGCTTTAGCCACAATATGCAGTTCATTTTTCCTTCACAAGCATGCCTTTCATGTTCTTGAATTGGACAAATTCTATTAGTGATTTACATTGAATATGTGCAAGGGGTTGATCTCCTTCTTGCTTATATTTCAAGATTGTCATTAACCTGGTCTAAACATCGTAGGCCAATTGCCCAACATGTATGTCTTCACCATTGGGCCAATGAGAGTGATGACATTTGTTTTGTTGACATGGAAAGCATGCCAAAAAAATACAAACAACCCCAACTCAAACTTGCAAAACATGCCTCCACATATAGAAGACTATGAGAATTAATGTTTGTGGCAACTAGATTATCTTACAACTAAGACAAGTAGGTGAATTGGTCATCTACCTACCTACCTACTACACCTACCTATTTGTTTAAACCTAACATATTTAACTTACCCTACCCACCTACCTATTATGTAGGTAGGCATGCTAAGTAGGTAGGCTAGCCTAACCTAATTTATCTTAATATATAGTTTACTAGTTAGGCCTAAGCTACATACCTATAATAGCTTAAATATTTAACACAATTAATTAGCCTATTAACTAGGCATATGTCACAACCTCATACTTGGGCTTGTGTCCAGATTGACTAAGGCATGAAAATGAGAATAATTAAAATCCAAACACCATGTAAGCACTCCCAAATGAAAAGATTTCCTCCAAGTGAAAAACATTATGGGAATGAGTCCCAAGCATTCCCAAGTGAGAAACATTTTAGGACTTGTAGTCCCATGGGAATTTCGAATCTTTGGGACAAAAATGTATGTAGCAAAACTAATCCAAATTGTGCTTCCAACATACGATTGGAAAAGGCCTTGAAATGTAAATATCAAATGTGATCTTGCATTTGCAATTCAAAAGTATGAAAGAGAGAATTTATGGCCAAAAATGGTTGGGAATCAAACTAGCAATTTGATTCTTGATCATTAAAACCCAAGAAATAAGGGTCAAATGACCTTTGAATTTAACATTTGATTTGATGTTGCAAGTGTCTCTTTGAGGGCTACAACATGTCTTTTGAAAGTTCTTTTTATCAAAATTTTGATGTAGGTTTATGAATTTACAAGGTTACAAGATTCATAATTTAGCAAAATCACAAATTTTGGGACTCCCTCCCTAGATTCATTATTTGTTACTTTGATGTAACGTCATTGGTATTCATATAGTACAATATAGGAGAAGATGTGATGGTTCATCTCCAAGTTTGGTTTGTGATATGTCTTTTGAATTTGGCTCACCTATGGTTCATTCGAACACCATTTTGGTTTGAAATGTATTAACAACTTTCTATCTTGGTTTGTGAAAGTTGATCTCACATTGAACTCTAGTTTGTGCATTCATCATAATTCCATCTTGAAGTTTGCATCGAGTTGTGTTCTTTTTTGGGAACTAAGGATTGTCTGACCTTGAGTTTAAATTCCATTATAAACTTGCGAATTGATTGGTTTATTTACCTCCAATACCACTTGACAAGCCTAGGGTGTGTAAGCATAAGCTACTTACCTAGCTTAACATAGATAATAAGTTAAGATAATTATGTTCAAGCCTAATAGTTATCCTAGGTTAAGTAGATAACTTAAGCCTAGTAATTATCCTAGGTTAGGTAGATAGGATATATAAATAACATTTGAATAATCCTTAGTTATTTTGATAGACATCTTTTTCCTTTTTTATTAGATGTTCAAATTGACACTTGATAAAAAAAGGTCGCTCCTGTGAAAAAATAAGTACACATGTTTTTCATGTTGCATGTTTTTTGAATGGACATTCCCTAGATAATCAATGTAGACTTTTTAATCAAGGTGAACCTTGTGAAAAGACATGATTTCTTGTAATGAAATTAGTGTATGTTTTACTTATATTTTCACTAGTTAATTTATGTTGAATCTTGATTTTGGGCAGTGATTTTTTTCAACAATTGTTATATTAAAAAATTGTTCCCCCATAAAAGATTTATTTTGATTTATTACAAAATAACTTTCATGGTTTGCATTCTTAAAACTAAACATCCTTGGACTAAAAAGATGGAGTTTTCCAATTTTCAAAATTAGATTTCATTTTGGTTTTGAAAAAAAATTATAATTTGACCAAACCTTAATTTAAGGTGACTTTAATTAACAACTACACATGAACTGATATAATTTAGTGGCAAATCAATTTAACCTATTTGACTAAGCTTTGACCATTTTGATTAACCATTTATATTTTTGACTCTTTTGACTAGAGGTTTAGTTTGATTAGTAATCAAAAGGTCACTTAAGTATCAAGGTTACTGGTCAAAAGTAAGCGGTGTTTTCCATACCTTTGGCCTCCAATCAAGTTGTACCTCTTCACTAGTTAATATGGACATTTCAATCAAGTTGAATATATTGAAAGAATGTGATTTCTCGTAGTGAATTGGGTTTAATTCACTTTTAGAACCCTATAGTGAAGTTAGCTAGTGGAATTATTTTGAGGAAGTGGTTTTTAAGGTAAATATATTAGGTTGATTAAAGATTTGTGATTCATATTTGGTTTGTAGCCAAATTTGCTAAATCTTTATAAGGTTAATAACCATTTAAATAAATCTTCCTATGAATGATTGCCATTTAGGCTACATTAAAAAATTCCTAAAAAAGCAACAATGTCCATAACAACTCATCCCCATTTGTTATGGGGCACGGTGAATTTATGAAATTTCTAGTGTACTAAATTTGTTCAAATTCAAAAACCCATAAAACACTTGTGCATTACAATAGGGTTAGGATTTGAACCCTAGTGATAAAGGGGGGGGGATAGGGTGTAAGGGTGTGCAAAGTAATAAAACCACACACAATAGAAACTTGCTTATGACCCAATTCTAAAAGTGAATTGGGTTTAATTCACTGCATTGAATAGGCAAGCTTTGCAACACATAGTCTCTTGTAACATCTGCTGAAGCTATGGGGTACAATGAAAGAATACATGAGAACTATAGGAATAACAGAATGAACATGTGGCAAAGCATATGGGATGACAAGATCAAGGAACAAGTGGAGAACAAATTGAGGAAGAAAACCCACTAAACCCAAAAAAATCTTGAAGGTCTCCTGGCACTCCCGCACCCTTCCCAAAAGCCCCCACACTAAAAGAAGAAAAATTGAGCCTGTTTAACTCATTTCTTAGCTATGTTGAGCATCATTTTTTGCCGAGGATAATGCCAGGGCAATATTATTTGAATCCATAGTGTTTTGTAGTGTTGTTTTCTCTGGACCTCCGCCTACACTCTACTTCCCACAATTAAGGCCATTGAACTGACTACATTCTCAATAGTTCAAGGTGGTTAGATTTGAAAAGGTTTGGAGGTCTTCGGGATGTGTGGGGTTTATGAAGCTTCAAGGACACTTTAATTTGTGTGATTCTACATAGCAAGCTATGGTCCAGATCCTTCCACCCAATTGCAAGTATCATGTTATTTGTACATAGTAAATTTTTATTCAGACATTGCAAAGCCCCACACCTTTGTTTTTTCCATCATTGTAAGGAGATATGAAGCTTTCAACTGTACACTTGGCGCCTGTGAGGGAAGAAAAACCCAAACTTTTGTGTATATAGGGTCACTGTTCCCCCAAGTGTAAGGAAAAGCAAGAGAGAGTAAGCTCTAAAGGTTAGTGAGTAGAATCAAAACAGAGCAAAAGCAAAGAGCATCTAGACTTTTCGAAGTTGCAGGGGCTATGGATTGTAGAAGCTGAAACATGCAACCCTACCAAATGCATACTTTGTGCTGCTGCTTTTGTTTTCCTGGTACCAGTGCAACCCCCCCCCCCCACAAAAGGGGGAGGGGGGGCGGCATTGGAGTGTTGTGCAGAATGAAAAGCTGGGAAGATGGAGGTGCATGACTTACTGCACTATCACCAGTAGTTGCCACACTCTGAACTCATGTGCTACAGAGCTGAAAATCACACAGGAAAACACAAACAGTCTGTTACAATACTGTTCGAAGACTACAGTGTGCACATTATAAGAGGTCATGTCCGGACCGCCCATTTGCGTTGTTCTGTGTAAGAAGCCCAACAGTCCTACCTTCTAAGACAGCCCTTCAAGAGGTCATGTGTGGACCACCCATTTCCTTTCTTCCTTGCAAAAGAAGCCTAATAGTCCTAACTTCTAAGACGGACCTTCTAGCACAGAGAGTGATGACAAACTGGGTCCCAATCACACCTTGTTAGCCACACATGACATTATGGATTTTGGTGCAAAAACTAGTTTGGTCCACTGTTTTTTTTAAAATTACACATTTGGGTCCTCTGTTTTGGATTTTGTCCCCTATTTGACCCAAACTGACCATTCTCGTCCCCACTTAAGAGGACTTTAAGATAACTTTACTGAATTATTTCTCTTTTTCATGGATCATCCTGGCTTCTCCAGGAAGAGAAAGTTTGCAAGGTCACTGTTGCTAACACACCCACAAACACATGAGAGCACCTTGTTCTTCTAAAAGGGAATAACCAAAAAGAAAGGCAGATCAATGCATAAATTTGGAGTTCACTTTGCCGTTTTAGAATGTCAGCATGCAGAACCCCCTTACCTATTGCTGACTTTACTTTGTTGTTGCAGGTGGATCCTTGTGGGGCCAATCACCTTGTGTCCTAGTGAACAATATTACACATAGAAGTCATCTTGCTGACGAGCAAACTTTTTCAGTGGGGGCCAAATACTCTGATGATGTATTGGGGCTTATCAATAACCCCTATTATGGGTTCACTCACATTCCTCTCTCTGTTTAGTGCAACTAAAAAAAACCATTGCTAATTCTTTGTTCACTATCTTGCACATGTATGTATATAGCTTTCTCACAATCCTAAACCCTAAATCCAAATCTGGAAGCAAATAGTTCATCCTCTGATCAGGTGTTAACCAATGTTGTTCCTGTATTAGAATCTGCTAAATACCCGCAAGTATATATCAATGTTGGGCAGGCAGTTCTTAGAATGAGGGACAGATACTCACTGGTTATCAACCCCCATCCATAGCCACATACTGATTGGTTTTGTTATATGATTGTGGTTCTCAAAATGTTAGAAAGCCAATGCACCGGCCAAAGAACCCATTCTTTCACGAAAACCAGCAATTGTTGGGGGGTTTTGAAATAACCTGAACCAGTGGTTCTCCAATTTTGAAATATTGCAAAGAATCTGAACTGGTGGTTCCTTAGAAATCGAAGAACCACCCAAGACTGATACATACCCACTTACTCACATGCAGGTAGAAACAACCAGTTTTGGTATAGAAACTTGGTTCTCAAAAAACTGATAATTTTAAAAGATCAAACTTTCTATCCGCTGGTTCTTTCAAGAAAACTGCTTATTGTGTGATGTTACTGAAATGACTGCAACCAGCAGTTCTCAAATTCTGATTTTTTCTCAAAAAACTGGAACTAGCAGTTCTTTGGTTCTGAAAATTTTAAAGAACCAGAATCACTGGTTGTTTAAAAATCAAATAATCGCACAACACTGGTGTTAACCTTACTTGTTTAGAGGGGCTTGTTCTTTGGTGCAGCGTCTTTTCACCCACAAGCAGCATTACCGTACTAATGTGTCCATGATAAGCTACGTATTTGGGAGAGTGTGCATTCATGTATTAGGACCCATAACATCTACTATATACTTTGAACATTTTTTTTCTAAAGTCAATATTGGAACAGGGATGGTGACCTGAGTCCACTTTATCAAAGTTTGTTTCTGTACAAACTGTTTTCTACTGGTAAAGTTTTGCTTCCCCCCAGCCCTGGGCTTTTAAAGTTTAGTATACATGATATTGTGAGACCACTCAACTTTTACAAGTTGCAAGAAAAATATATTTGAGCTAACTTAGGGTATGTTCTTTACCACCATCACTTCAATGGGTATATTGTACGGAGTTAGAATCTTTTTTACTTTGATGGGTCCGCATTGTGGAGTGGGAATTATTTGTTGCCTTACACTCCCGACAGTGTTGTCATGGACATGTGATTAACCTATGCCTGATTTACAGGCCTAATTTACAGCTAGCAGCCCAGCTTGTCATCTTCTGGGAAATGTATAACTGGGTGGTTTTTTTGTGGTGAGTCGCCTTACGTGAGCTATGTTGGTGTGTCAACTAGCTCCACAAATATTGTGAATGAAAATCAAACTTTGGCCTGTGTGATCTATGTGTTGTGGGGCCCTCTCTCTCTCTCTTTCCTTTTTTCCCCAAAGAAGAGGTTCAAACCCCGAGATCCATTAGATTAGATCACCCCACAACATGGATCATACACTTCATTGGAAGGTTAGAAGTCAGGCGGAACCTACTATAATATGGGTGCTATGACGCCATGCAAGTAAGCATTACTTTGAACTGATCCTCTCATGAATTGAGACACCTACCGTACAATAACACCGACGAGTTCCCAACCCATCTTTGCTCAGACCAGTGCAAGGATGCAAAATGATTGCTCAACAATAACCCTAATGGTGCCACACCTCCAAAACCGTTGCTCTACATGTAAGAGTTAAGACTGGAACTTGTAGTTTGCTTACTGCTGTACAGCAAAGGACAAGGTGACTTTGATTAAACTAATACTGATCCCACAGCTCCTAACTCAGCTGCAAGTAGATTACAGTGACTACCTGCAGGTTGGGGACAAGTAGTGGGCTTGTTCATTTGACTTAGTAATAAGTTGAGTACTAGTTGATGGGTTGCTTATCCTTTTGTCCTGGGGCTTGATCCATGAACCAAAAGCTTTGCTGATTGTTGGGCTGGGCATGCAAAATTTTCCCTTAATTCTTCCATATTCTGAAGTTTTTGCACATGAGTTTCAAATTAAGAACAACATAACTAAGATATCCACAAAAGGAAGAAGACTGAGGGTCAAGAGCAGTTCTCATTAAGGGGGGTGAGTTCAAGGTGAGATCTACACTTGATAGCGAAAAAAATAAAAAAATGATAATAAAAATGATTTGAAACTCCTTTTTTCCCCAAAGTTGGTGATGAAATGAGTTTAAATTTCCCTTTCATTTTTGCTGTCATTGTAACAAATGTTGTGCAATAAATTTCTTTTCATGAAAAAAATGTTGCTCTTCATCTTGCTTTATGAGAAAATTGCTCCTCTTTTGCTTTGAGGCCACTTTCTTTTGTAGATAATCAACATTCAAGGATGAAAAAAAAACAATGAAAAAAAGGCACAAAGACATTATTATTTTAAGGATAACTTTAATTCTATTAGAATTTTAAAAAATCACCCAAAATAATTCTAACAAGGAAGTTTCATCTATTGAGGAACGAAGTTGAGCTTATTACCACAAATTGAATGGAATTAATTAATTTTATCCTTGCTCTCCAACATCCTTGATATTTTGGAATGTACCTCTTTTCATGGCTCCTATTTCAACCTACATAAGGGAACTTGAAAGGTGTGTAACTTGATGTGTAATTTGTTGTAATTACACAATTACTTAGGTAATTGTTTAAAGAGGGTAAGTTGAGTGATAGGATTCCATAATTTGGTCATGGTGCATTGACTTATGTGGAAGTCATGTGCATCATGTGATATTGTTTTCTTGTGATTAATTATGAAATCACATGGGGAACCATGTGATTATGTTCCCTTGTGATTAATTGTGGAATCACATGGGAGACTATGTGATTTTGTTTCCTTTTGATTATTTGAGGAACCATGTGGTGAATAAGCTTTAGGAAGTTTCTTGACTAGTTTCCTTTTGGTTAATATATAAGGGGGTGTTTGTGACCTTGAAAAACACCTTCACCAGTACAAAGTTATGGTATGAATGCAAAGTTTGTGAAAATTGAAGTTTTGGTTTTGAAAGGCTTTTGGTTTTGAATGGTTTTGGTGTTGTTTGTGTTTAGTTCATGGTAGGAGATTGGTGAGGCTTGCATAGAAAATAGAAGGGTGAAAGAATAATTTTGTAACCAAGAACATAGATTTCAAGCTATGTAATAATTATACATAGTTTCGGTCCTAAACCCATATGTGTTGTACATCTTTTTGGTTTCGTAACCGGCACCCGAGTCTATGTTAATTGTGTTGTGAAATTGTGTTGTTGAATTGTGTTGTGCAATTTAATTGTGTTGTGGAATTGTGTTGTGCAATTTAATTATGTTGTGCACTTTAATTGTGTTGTTGAAATGTGTTGTGCAATTTAATTGTGTTATGGAATCGTGTTATTGAATTGTGTTGTGTAATTTAATTATGTTGTGGAATTGTGTTGTGCAATTTAATTGTGTTGTGGAATTGTGTTGTTGAATTGTGTTGTTGAAAATTTGGTGGGAAGAAAGGAAGAACAAAATAAAACAAACTATATATTTTATTTTACATTGAGGAATGGAATGTAATTTGTTTATCCCCGAATCATGGATGGAAGTGACCACATGGGTGGAGGAGATTCAATTTGTGGCAATGGAGATTACAAAAGGCAAGCCATGTCGAGTTAGGTGCACGATTTAACGCATGAAGCAACATCATGAAGACCATAAACACAAATCATTATGTTTGACCCCAAGCTTGTTTTTGGATATTACTTGTAATCCTAGGCATGATTTAAAGTTGAATTTGTGGGAATCTGAGAAGATTCGCAAAGAAAAGTTGCAGGCAAGAAAGGGAAAGAAGATGGCATGTGTTAAGCCATATGAAAAAATGTAAATAGAAGTTTATAAAGGACAGCAAGTGTTCTTGAATAAGCTCATGTTCATTAAACCTTGTCGAAACCTTTAGATTTTTTATATAAAAAATGTTGTAGGTTGTTGAAAGAAATTAAAAATATATATGTTTTATTTCTAAGATTAGTGTTTTAGTGAAAACATTAATGTCAACATTAGGAGAGGCTTCTGAGTCCCCTGCTACATAGTTCCCCAAAGATAGGCAATAGACCCCATCATTAACATTAGGAGTTGTTAGGCCAAGATCACCTGTTGAAAGACCTTTGGAAGAGCCTGGGACTGTAGGTGAACCAAGTGTGGTAGTATCACAACTATGTAGACGATGGGAGGAATCTGGACCTCAACCCGACTTAGAACCTGCAAGGCAATGCCAAAGAACAATCACACAAGAACAACATTTACTCATTTGGCTTAAGAAAAAGGATGCGATTCCAAATTATGCTAAAACCAATAACCTGCATGTCATGTGGAATGGAGTGGAGTGGAGTGGAGGCGTCATTGATACTTGTGATGGCCATGATCTTGTAAATGTTGTCTTTCAATCCAGGCATTTAAATAGGATAATTGCAGGATTGGAAATGTCTTGTCCTTTTAGAGATTTACACCGAGAAGATAGGGAGGATTTTGTTATGAGTGTAATTCGGGCCATTAAGAATTTCCTTATTCATGACGAAAGGTTGTAAAAGCTAAGTGATAATTGGTTAAAGGAATTAATTAGTTTGGTGTGTTTTTTTTTAGAGACAAAATAAAAATCAATCTGGTTATTCCAGTTTTTAGGGGAAGTAAGGATGAAGACCTTGAAGTGTTTTTAAGGGAATATGAACGGGCTTGTATTGGTATGAGGCTTAGAACAACTGCAAAATGGCTTAATTTTCTTCCTGAATTTTTAGAAGGTATAACATCACTTTGGTTTGAACGACAAACGGAAGAGTTGAAGGGATCATGGATTGACATAACTAAGGCTCTAATGAAGGAGTTTTCTGTGAAGAACATCTACCAAAACTTAATACTTGAACTGAGTCAACTAAAGCAAGGGGCTTTAGAGACAGTAAGAGAGTATAAAAAGAGGACAATAACATTGCAAAATAAACTCCAAGGGTGTCTTAAGGCACAAGGTCATGAAGGAACTAATCCAATTTTTGTGGGAGTCAATGCATTGGTACTAGAACATTTCACCATTGGTCTGTTATCAGAATTATGACAACAAGTGAGATACAAACAAGGGATGATGCTTGATGAAATAGCAGAGGTGGCCAAAAAGAACGAGGTGAACATGGAGGAAGTTCCATGACCAACTGTGTAATCCATGGTGAAAATAGTTCAATTCTCGACTGAACGAGAGTTGTAGAAGCATCAAGAAGTAGGCTCCCGCATGGAGTCGGTTATGGAACAAATGATTAATCAAATGAACCAGCTAAGCTTCCATCTACTGCAGCCAAGGATTAGTAAGAGTAGAAATGTGGAAAGGGACCTGTCAACAATTCAATGTTACAAATGTCGAGAAATGGGACATTATTCAAGAGAATGTCCAAACTTGCCAACCTTGGCTACCAGAAAGAATGTGAGTTCTTTTACTCCAAGGTTTTCTGCAGAGGAGAAGGGCAAAGCTCAAATGCATTTAATTGAGTCAATAAGTGAAGCACGAGAAAAGGTTTGATGGGTTTGGAAAAGAACCTCCAAATCCCTGAGGATGCGATGGATGTCATGGCCTAAACTAAACGACCCGCAGAAGACACAATTCATCTTGACGCAAACGTCAAGAGGTTCAAGGAGATGGCAAGAGCCCCAAAAGAAAATAAAAGAAATCGAAAGCGAAGGTTTGGCTTCCAAGACTTTCTAATTTCTAGAGATTTTGGTCCTTATTCAATGGTGAAGGATGTGGGATCGCTGAAAGCAGACATCACCATCGGATAGTTGGTGGCAATGGTGCCGTTAGTTCGAAAGGAGTTGAGAAAAAGGTTGTCAACACCTAAAGTCCCAAAGGTACCCACACCTTTGAATGCCATAGCAACTAAACGCAAATGTGATCCGATCATTGATGTGCAATGTAATAGATCAGTGTTATGTGGAGTGTTGGCAGATGGAAGGGCAAGAGTCAATGTGATGACAATTCCTATAATTAGGTACCTAGGCTTGAAAATTGATAGGCTAGTTTCAATAACCTTAAAGATGGCTAACAAACGAATTGTTAGGCCAAAAGGAGTCATTAGCAATGTTGTGATCACTGTAATGAAGGTTTCTACCATTGTGGATTTCCATGTGGTATTAGAGGAAGATGGGGCTTATCCAATGATATTAGGTATGCCTTGGTTAACAAAGTCGCATGTAAGCAACTATTGGGGCGAAGGATACATGACCATCAGAGTTCATCCTAACTGACAGAAAGTTCCATTTGCTAGTTTTGTGAAAAGCTCTGGAGGGACAAGTGAATATGAGGATGAATCATAAACAGACCAAAGTTCTAACTCTTAAGGGATTTACATAGATGATTTTAATGAAGAGGAAGTAAGGTTATATGCTTTGGAGACAATCCCCAAGGTTGGAGCTTTGTCGGATCAAAGGGTTCAAGGAGATGATAACCAATCAACTCCATGCATGTTAATAAAAGGAGAAGTCGTGGAGCGGCTGAACAAGATTCAATTAAGACTAGACCTTCAACTAGAAGAAAGAAAACAATATGAGGATTTACTACGTAAGTATATCCATCTTTTTGCTTTCAGCTACAAGGACCTGAGGGAGGTCACCATGGAGCAACACAAAATTGAACTGTTACCAAATGCCAAACCGATCAGGGCTAAGCAAGGGAGGTGGAACCCAAGATACACGGCAATGGTGAAAGAGGAATTTGATAAGTTGTTGGAAGCAGGGTTCATTAGGCATGTGGAGACAACTGAATGGGTTTCTCCTGTGGTACTAACATTAAAAAAGAATGGCAAGCTAAGGGTATGTGTCAACTACAAAACTTTAAACAAAGTAACTAAGAAAGACCAATACCCTTTGCCATTTTGTGAAGAAATTTTGGAAGAAGTAACAAGGCACGAGATGTACACATTTGGAGATGGGTACATGGGCTACCACCAGGTGAAAATTGCTCCAGAAGATCAATTGAAGACCACATTCACCACACCTTGGGGGACATTTTATTACACAGTAATGCCTTTTGGTTTATGCAATATTCCAGGGACATTTCAACATTTAATGAACAAGGTCTTTGATCCATTCTTGGGTCTTTTTCTATGGGTTTTCATTGATGACTTTGGAGTTTATAGTGATAGAGCTTCTCACCTTGCTAAATTCGAATTAGTCTTTCAACGTTTGAATAGTTCGGGAGTGACTTTGAGCCCTGAGAAAACCATAATTGGTTTTTCAAAAAGGAAAATGGTTGGACACATTGTGTCAAAAGATGGGGTAGCGACAGATCCCGAAAAGTTTGATAGGATTTCAAAGCTTCCCTTTCCCACCACGAAGAAAGCCCTTCAAGGTTTTTTAGGGATGGTGGGATATTATCGCAAGTTCATACACATGTTTGTAAAAAACACGTCCTTTAGCACGATTCTTGCATGAAGATGCACCTGCACCAATGGAGGATGAGGTGTTAAGATGCACATGTGAACAACTGAAATCAGCTCTTCAAGTTGCATCAATCCTTCGGATTCCAGATTGGAACAAACCATTTTTAGTATATTATGATGCATCTGGAGAAGCAATGGGAAGCACATTATCACAATTGGACGAAAATGGGCATGACCATCCCATTCATTTTGCTAGCAGATAATTAACTTCAACAGAAAAGAATTATACTGTGATTGAATAGGAAGGTCTTGTAGTTATTTTCTCTTTTAAAGTTTCACCATTACTTGTTGGGGTACAAGGCCAAAATTCTGACAGATCACAAGGCCTAAACCTACTTGGTCAACAAGCCCAATCCAAGTGGTCGACTTGCTTGATGGCTACTTTTAATGGAGGAATTTGACATTGACATTGTCCATCGTCCAGGAAGGCGGCATGGCAATGTTAATGGCCTTACAAGAACATATGAAAAAGTGGGTGATGTTTTAGAGGACGAAGATTTTCCGGATGTTGCAATGATGTCCATTAATGCAGAAGAAACACTTGAAGAATATCGGGAAATCATTCAATACTTAGATGGCATGAAGTTTCCAGATGGAACCACAAAGGCAACACGAACAAGAATTACGCACAAGAGTCGAAATTACTCGATGATAGGCAATCAGCTCTACTTCCAAGGAGGGGATGGTGTTTTACGACAAACCATTGGAAGATGTGACACCTCACGTCTTTTGTATGAGTTTCATGATGGGTTCTGTGGAGGCCATTTTGCAAGACAAATCACTGCAGAAAAGATTTTGCAAGTAGGTTACTATTGGCCCACCTTCTTCAAAGATGCCCATGATTATTGCAAGAGTTGTGATGTGTGTCAAGCCTATGCACAAAGGTCTACTATAAGTGGCCTTTTACATCCCATACCCCCTTTAGGACCTTTTGAAAAATGGGGAATTAATTTAATGGGCCCATTGCCAATGGCTAGGAGAAGGCATCGATTCATTGTAGTTGCCACAGATTATCTCACAAAGTTTGCAGAAGTATGTGCCTTGAAGTCCTAAGTGAAACAAAAAGTAACACGATTTCTGTATGAACGAATCTTTACTCGATTTGGGACACCACTTGAAATTGTTTCTAATAATGGTCCCCAATTTTTGAGTGAGGTTGTGGAAAACCTGTTAGCACGCCTTGCAATGAAACATAGGTTTACCACTATGTATAAACCTAGCATTAATGGCCTAGTAGAAAGGACCAATACGACATTGTGTTCCATGTTGGTAAAAGAAGTCGAGGTTCATGTGAACATTTGTGATTAGGATCTCAAAATCCACCATGTTGTGTGGGTTTATAACACCACATACAAAACTGCCACATGGTACTCACCTTTTTGTTTCACCTATGGGATGTAAGCGTTTTTACCCATTGAGTTGGAAGTAATGACTTTATGCACTTCCACAACGATGAGACTTCCTTTGGATGAGTCCCAACGCCATTGACTGTTGGAATTTAACGAGTTGGACGAATTGCAGTTAAAAGCCTACCAATCCATTGAAGTTGCACATGTTCAACAAAAAAAGGCTTTCAACAAGGTGAAGAAAAAAAAGTTCAAAGAAGGTGACCTTGTCATGATGTTTGATGTTTGACATCATCACAAGGTTTATAAGAAATTGTTACCCAAGTGGTTTGGACCTTTTGTTATCAAGAAGGTGTTTGCTGATAATGGGTTTTATGAGCTTGAAAATGTTGATGGCTCACCATATCCAAACCGCATTAATCATGACAAATTGAAGAAGGTTTTGGATATGTGATTCTGAGGATAAAATCCATAATGAGTTTAGGAATGATGTAACTTGATGTGTAATTTGTTGTAATTACACAATTACTTAGGTAATTGTTTAAAGGGGGTAAATTGAGTGGTAGGATTCCATGATTTGGTCATGGTGCATTGACTTATGTGGAAGTCATGTGCACCATGTGATATTGTTTCCTTGTGATTAATTGTGGAATCACATGTGCACCATGTGATTATGTTCCCTTGTGATTAATTGTGGAATCACATGGGGAACCATGTGATATTGTTTCCTTGTGATTAATTGTGGAATCACATGGGAGACCATGTGATTTTGTTTCCTTTTGATTATTTGGGGAACAATGTGGTGGATAAGCTTTAGGAAGTTTCTTGACTAGTTTCCTTTTGGTTAGTATATAAAGGGATGTTTGTGACCTTGAGAAACACCTTCACTTGTACAAAGTTATGGTATGAATACAAAGTTTGTGAAACTTGAAATTTTGGTTTTGAAAGGCTTTGGGTTTTGAATGGTTTTGGTGTTGTTTGTGTTTAGTTCATGATAGGAAAATGGTGAGGCTTGCATAGACAATAAAAGGGTGAAAGAATAATTTTGCAACCAAGAACATAAATTTCATAGCTATGTAGTAATCATACATAGTTTCGGTCCTAAACCCGTTTGTGTTGTACAAGTGCACCAATGTATCATCAAAAGTTGTTAACTTTTATTTTCTTCACTTATCATCTTTCACCCAATTTTATTTTCAAAGCCCACATTCAAAAATATCTATACTTGTTAAAATTCCTTATACCTTTTTCTAAAGCCAATTAATATAGGTCAAAAAACCAAAAAAACAAAGTTGGAACATTATGCCCACAAATGCAAACAATTCATCTCTTAGGTCATTAATGAAATGTATATCTAAAGACAAAATATGGGGGAAACATATCAATCTAATTTTATGCAACTTTACTTCTTGTGTGGACCCTTAGCCTAGGAGGGGTTCAAAGCTATGAGGATTAATTTTTTATTAATCATTTTTGGCACATAAGTAGACTATCAAACATATTTCAAAACAACATTTGCAATATTCATCATTCACATGATTTCCAACATGAAACTTTACACCCTTTTGGGATAGGATCACCCACGCTCCTAAAGGTGAATCTTTATGTGAAAACTACACCCCAAGTGAGTTCATCACACACATCTAAAGATTCTCCTATATGGGGATCACTCACCAAAATACTATAAAGCTTCCACAATGGTATTCACAATAATCTCCATATTTTATTTTTTCAAGGCTTCCTATTCATAGATGATATTTCTACAAGTCTTAATCCAACTAATAACATGAAACTATTGAATGTAAATTATGAGCCAAAAGCTACACTCTCCACCCCTTATATACTTGAAGGAAAGGAGTGAATGAATAGTCAACCATATTCATTTACATCCATTCCCCAAGTATCAAACCAATCATGAAGTGCCACTTATAACTTTTCATGCTTCTATGGATAGATTTTACATTATTTGGAGTTTAAGATTTGGTCAAATCTACATACTTGACCTTCCATTATTATAAACCCAAAATAATTATCTAAATTATTCATAATCAACCCTTATGCCCCTAGTCAAAAGATTTTCCTTATAGAGCCCATGAAGCTCATTATTTTATTCCCCATTTTTATCCATATTATCACCCCAATAATAATATTATTATTATTTCGTTGTTACAGACCATCCATTGGATTGTGCTTTAGGAGAATCACAATGAACTAAAAGATGATAAAGCAATTTGGATTTAAGTTATTGAAGAATTAGCCTACCCAATGTAGGCTTTTTTTACCATTTCAAAATTACCCAAAATTTTATTCAAACATCTAGGAATAAAATCAACATGGGAAACATGAATATGATTATGTGACACATATACTGATGAATTTCACAATGCGTGTTGGGACAATTTTTCTAAAGCATCGGCCATTTGGTCATGTTCAACTTGTTGATTAAACTTGTTAATTTCAAGAAAGGCCAAAAGTTTATAAATTATCAAACAATCAAAATCTTTAAAAACTACTACCTATCAACATACTAATCCATCATGAACTGCACACCTTTCCATCAAAAGAAGCTTTCAAGCAAAATTAAAAGTTATGCATCCATGAAATAATATTATGTGTTAAAACTTAATTACTCCATCAAATGTTTTTGACATCCTTTGTTTTAAAGATGAATGCACAAAAAACGTTTTTTCTAAACCTACATGGTTGAGCACATTGGATCAAAACTAGCCACCTACAATCCTTTTGTTTGAAACCCCACCAATTCCAACAATTGAATTCATACATGAATTATTTAACAAAATATACATTTGAAACCAAATCGAAAGTGCGAACATTCCACTTGTATGAACTCCAACCATAAACCTGAAATGAAAAATATTTAAATTATCATCCATCAAAAAATGAAAACACATTACAATGGTCAAAAAAATGTTGTCACAAATGTTATTTTTCATTTCAAAATTATGCAATTTTCAACTTTCACCAAGTCAATATTTAAAAGGTTTCCATAAATTATATTCAAAATAAAGTAGTTCAATTATCAAATAATGCAATTGTCAAAGAAAACTACATTTTTTTGTCACTATTAAATAATTAAAGAATATATTTGTGAGAAAATAAAACATGTAACAATATATTGCAAAGTGCAAATATATTGTAGAAATGATTCAAATAATTGCAAAACTTGATTAGTTATATATTGAATATGATTTGATTGTACCATTTCAATTACAATTGAAAAGTTTGATTCATATGATTTCACAAAATGGTCCTCATATTGTGTTTTCACTTTAAATAACTCAATTAAAAAGTTAAAATAATGAAAAAAATACATACATACACACAATGAATCGTTTCATATAACCAAAATATTAAAAAAGAATCCCATATTTAAACTTGGGCTTCGTGTTGCTTTGCACTACCATGACGATAAATTGACATAAGGTTAAAATATTAGTATATTTAAAATTTATTTAAATAAATTATCTAAAAATTAATTAGCTACCACACATTAATAATACATGAGCATATAAATTGTTCATGAAATCATTTCCACTTCCATTGATTCTAGAATGAGATTTAATTTTCAGCTACTAAAGCATTAATATTTTTAGCACCCACAATGTCTTTTTGGGCAGCCCTTGTTGTGTCAAAAGAAAATTTTTGGGGCCTTTCCAACATCCCCCAATGTCCTTCCACGCTTCCAAAAAAAATCTTAGTTTGAAAAATTTATTAAAAAATTAAAAAAATTCAACCCTTATGTGCTTCTTAGTGTTATGTGACATGACATTGTATACTACACTTTGAACCCTCAACCTCTTGGTGCTTCCTATGCACCTCGAAATGAAAATTGAATGGAATTTGAATTTAACAAAATTCAATTTGAATTTTACAATTGAACTGAAATTCAATCAAAGACAAATGGGATGCAAATTGCTGGAAAACGTATTCAAAATCTTCTTATGAATATGATGTTGAAAGTTTTTTAAAAAATAAAAAACATAAAAATGAAAAAATACCTTCTTTTCATGGGTTTTCACTTTAGAATGGGCTAAATAAACTCTAGTTTGAAACTCTAATATGTAGGACAACTTATGAAACCTAAAATTGTTCTACCTAAACCAGGTCTAATGAATCATCATGGCTGGAATTTTGGACAAACTAAAGTTGTAGTCAAACAGCATTCAATAGTGTAGAACCAATATCAGATCTAAAAATGGGTTATGCACTAATCAAGTTTGGCATGTTACAAGCTGGAACACAATATGTTGTTGGATTGTATAATTGCTTACAGTCCTGCACCTCAAGTTTCTATTTGCAACTACTTGATTCACACTTATAGACTGTACAAGCAACGCCTACTTCACTATTTTGGATTTTGGAAATTGACACATAGTTTATTTCCTTGTGAAGAGCTTTGAAGAATGAGTTCAAGAAACTTTGCCATACCTCATACTAATCATCTGGAAATCACTTCATTGCTAAGGGTAACACATCAGTAGGTTACCACTGTGGTGCCTTGGCAGCTTTGATGCTACAGAAATGTTGAGATTTTCACCCTAAGAAATTTCAATGAATTTTTTTTTGTGAATGAAAATAAAAATATATTTTGAAATACTTTATTTTCAACATAGAATCGTTAAATATAAGAATTATTTTCACACCGAAATGTTGGATTTGCCAGATGGTATCAAGTACCCATTGGGTGTTCATTTCTTACATTGACATTTTATTTATTTGCAAGGCTAGTTTTCGTGAAGCCTTTCATGAATCCATCACTGGAATCTTTTTTTAAAAAAATAGCCATTCAATTGAAAAGTTCAAGATAACATTAAATTCCCTTACTACAAATAATTACTTTGCTAAGTGAAGGGCAAATGCAACCTCCAAGTCTGAGCACTAATATAGCTGGGATGATGCATGGGATTTTATAAGTCTCCTCCGCCTCCCCAGCCGTTGGCAAAGAGAAAAAAACAAGAGCCGAAATTTAGGGATCTCCTGAGAAAACAAAACTCTAATCTACTTTCCCCCAATCAGGAACCCACAAAAAGTACCTGAAAAGCTCCAAAAACAGTTGCCTATTTCAATACAAGAGGATATGAAAAGGCCAATGATTGAGTTACAACATGTGTGGGTCCAGCAAAGGGGGGCGGAGGAGAACCGGACCACTTGAGCCCCCAAATCACGCCAAACAACCCTCCCTCACCCACTCCACCTTTCCTTCCCTACTTCCCTACCTACCTCCCTCTCTCCCTCCCAGGGCTGACCTTCTTCGTCTCCTCACATGGCTCTGCTACTAAAGTTGAAGGCCATAAAAGGTTATGTTGCGCCGCCGCAAGATTTAGCCACAAGCACTGGGCCCCTTTTTCCAACTTTGGCCCACCTAGTTTCTAATTTGGGCCCTTTTCTTTCCAACTTTGACCCACATTTTTAATTTGGGTCCTTTTTACCAACTTTGGCCCACTTATTTTAAATTTGATTATCATAGGAAGGAACAGGCCATTCTACCGCCTCCCCTCTCTCTTTTTTTCTCTCTCTCTCTCTCTCTCTCTATATATATATATATATATATATATATATCTCTTTTTTCTTCCTTACTCTTTGTTTTTCTCTCTCCCTCTCTGTGATTTAAGGTGCTAACTTAAGTTTCATCTTCAACAAATTTTCTTTATGGGGCCTGGACAAAGGACTGGGAGGCCATAAAGCATGGGGCGAGTCGGGACCACTTAAAGTAATAGTTGCAAACAGATAAGAAATCATTACAGTTTGTGCCCCTGATCCATTCTGAGCAGCCTTTTCTTTACTGGCCATGTATGGCCAAAATGCGAAATTACAAAATACACAATTGAAAAAAAGTAATTAATTTTGGAGGTTTTCAGTCGCCAGAAGTGGGAAAAAAACCGTTCTAATTTTTTTAAAGAATGGGAACTAGGCTAGAGGTTCTTCATAAAAGTCAAGAATCACCCAACACTTGTTCAAACTACCAATTGATAGCAAAATAAAATGGTTAAACTTGATCATCCAATGAGAATTAAGAAGGGGTCCAATGTTTTGGGATATCTTATCCTTAGGAATAATTTCTTCAATCTTCCAAGATTTGGCTTGAAGTTAGGGTGGAATAAGGAGGTTAGTTTGACCCCTTGATTTCAAAAGATCAAAACACCCTCTCATGTTCTCAAGGATTTCTAATGTTGTTGTCTATCATGGATGTGCTTTTCAAATTTCTTGATTATTCTGAGCATAAATTATTTTCAAGAAAAAAAACCCAAACCTCAGCGTATCCAAATAATAAAATTACATAATGACAATACTAGAAATGACAAACTGATTTGAGAAGGGAGAAAATTAATAATAATAATAATAATATAGTTAGAGCTCTATAGAAGATGGGAATTTAAGTTTGTCACTGCTTGTCACACACATTTTGACAGGCAAAGAAAGGCAAGGAAGAGGCTTTCTTTCCACCACTATCCTTACCCTCTAGGGAAGAGCTAAGGATAGTGGTAGAAGGAGATTAGTTCCCACCATAACCCTTGGTGAACCCAGTCCAAAAACTCTGCTTTTATTAAGAATTTTCTCAAAAAAATTTAAGAAAAGCTTTTGTAGGGCTCACAGCCCCTATTTTGTTTTGCATTGACGAAATTTCAAAGAAAAAAGAAAAAAATGCTGCTCTGTGCAGGGTGTGTCATTTTAACCCCCACACAAAGAGAGGGTCGAATGGAACGAAAATACTCTAAGTTACAATCCCTTGGTGTGAATCCAGCTTTAGCCAAGATTGTTGGAGTTGGGGAAAGTTGATGCTCAAGTAGATGTGCTCACAATGTACTATGGAATGGTCAAGTCCTTCCCCATTATGTTGGGCACCAGTGAGAATGGAATACCAAAAAGGCTATTACCAAAAATCCTATGGAATATTCTCAATGACCCTTGATCTTTGTACCTAAGTCATGCCTAGGGTCAATTAGTGCAAGCTTTTGAAAATATTCTTCATAACCATGGGTCCTGGACCCTGGTTATAAGAATATTCCATATCCTGGATTGTAGCTAGTGATAATAGCCTTTTTGCTATTCCTTAAGCAAGTACCTTTGCTGGGTGACACACCCAACATGATGGGCAATATATTCCATGACATTAAGGTTTGGGGTGGGAGATTCAAATATTCTTTCAAAAGATTCATTTCAACAGTCACAGTTTGGTCACTATTATAAGTATAAGATCATCATTGAAAGATTATGCCATGTATTGTGTTCAAGAACGTGACATAAGCTGCGAGCCAGACCTTAATGACTCCATTCTTAGGCAGATCTGTGAATGGAAGATGTAAATTATGTAAGGTTTGGATTGAGGATAGATAGTACCTATATTGGCTGCAAATGGTCTCTGCAGTCCTAAATCATTCACATTTTTCAGAATAGTTTTCAAATGAGAGTTTGATAAAATTGGACAAAAGTTATAGGGGTGCCCTTGTTGTTCTACCCTAAGGCCTCCATTTCAAAGGTCACCACAAAACGAAAATTAGATCACCTCTAACTGGGCAACCTCAGCCCTAAGTAGGTGTATATGTTGACCTCGCACTATCTGAACCTACACACAATGCGGGTCAGATTCCATAAGCTCTTCCCAAGTCCTTTTGCTACAGGGTAATGTCAGGTGCAATGGAGTACTAGTTTTCCAGGTCCTGACTAGAGAGGGGTGGCCCTCAACGAGGGACAGAAAAGGATCTTGAAGCACTAGTAGAACTTTAGTAGTGGATTTGGAAGGCACCTTATATCAAGGATATCCCTCCTAGAAAAGAGGAGGAATGTTATGCCTGCTCCCTAAGAGTGGGAAATTATGCCTCCTTATCAGTGTTTTTTTTTTCATTTTTGCAAAGTAGCAGCCTGTGCGGCTACATTTGCACTGCATGTGGTGCTCAACTGGCTAACACTTAGATTTGTTGGGAGTTTTTTTTGGCGCCACTCACAATTTATTTATCTCCAAGTGGCTGCCACTTTATTGTGAAGGTGAAAATTCTGGCCTGTCTTTCAGGTTTAAAGGAGAAAAAACCTGGCTATGTTTCAAATTAAATTAGAGTTTTTTGGCTACTCTGCTATTATATTTGGAGTGTTTTGGGTGATGAGTGAAAAGTTTTTGTCTAAAGTTGGCAACTACTTCTTTCAAAATAGTAGAATTTAGGGCATGTGAGTAAGCACTATGAAGTGCATACTACACACATATTGCAAAGTACAAACAACATTTTTTGCAAAGCACATCATATTAAGTTCTAGCAAACACAAGCACTTGTGGGGGAATTGAACCCTAGAACTGGCCATTCCAACACAAGTGACCTACAAACTCACAAGCTAGTACCCAAATACAACAAATAGAAAGATAAACCCATGGCATTGCATTGTGAAAAGAGGGCAGAAATTACCAACACCATGGAAAGAAAGTTTTGTGGCTCATAAAACAACCATTCAATTTTGGAGCAATACATATTTGCCTCAAAAATCAAAACTAGCCCAACAAATGCAGAAGGCATATTGCTTAGCCATCATAACAATATCAATGGCAAGCTCCTTGCCATTGCTCAATATTACATATGGGAAATTTTGCAAAATATAGAATTGTTGTGCAAACATGCGCACAACAAGTGGTAGGTGGGTAGTAAGCCTATTCCAAAGCTTTGACTTCATAAAAACCAAAGTAGAGAAACATTTCTCATCCTCCACGCCACTAACTATCTGCACCATCGCCAATTCAACCAATTTCAAATACTTTGGGAAACTAAAGGAAAGTACTTGAAATGTTGTCACAAGGTGCCACATTTTGGTTAAAGGATTCAAGTCAAAAGGAGGTGCCATACTACTACATTTGATTTCATTATGAACTTGAACATGCCTTGTTGGCAATCAAGGTCACTAACATTGAATAATTCACCCAACATTATATCTTGGTCATCCACCTTGTAGGTTTTGCCCAAGCAGAAAGCTGGTTTAATAACTTGAAGGTGTTTGACAAATGTTGCATCGTATTACGGTTGCATCTAGTATTGGGTATACACAATTCCAAGAACATCCATGACACCATGGGTTGGAAAACCAATTTCAAGCTGTCAAACCAAAGTTTCTCAAGCACCTATCAAAATAGATAGAACCATAAACTTATTGCCTACATGGAGGTGAAAAAAAAAAATCAAAGAATTGGAAAAAAAATTGGGGGCAAAAGGTTGAAATGTAAAAAATTACAAGGCTTACCCCTACATTGGTTTTTCACCAGTGATTCAACAATAGCAAAGACATCCTCTATTACCATAAAAGGCATCAGGATCTCCAAATCTCAATGAATTGCCCAAACTTGTTGGCCATTAAGCTCAAAAGCCAAATGTGGAATTTCAGATTTTGCATCAATTATCCAACGCATAAGGATATTTTCATGCTTCAACTCCAATAATGATTTGAAAGCCCAAAAGCTATCAACATTGAACTTGGAAGTCTAATCACGATACATGTTATAAACATCGCCTTGACAAACCTTGATGGCCGCCACCAAATCACACACAAACACATATTTAAATTGTGCAAATTTGATAAATGTATGCGTAGATTCCAACAAGGGCAAAATACAAGCAAGTCCAAGCAAAATATGGAGGTCACAAAGGTGCTTGTAATTCAACATAGCTTGCTAGTTTGTAAGGTTGTCTAAGGCCATCTTCACAAACACATTTTTGTATTTTGCCATAATTATCTTGGCAAGGTTCAACATTGAAATCCACCTTGTCTCCACATTTCAGAGAATTTTGTTCCCCTTTGTTACCATGAGTTTTGCAATCCTAATGAACTCCAAATGCATCTTAAGTGAGTGGACAAAATAAGAGTACAAACATTGTAATAAACTTTCAATCTTCACCACCAAACACAATCTTGACAATATTTAGCCAACCAAATTAATACGGTGGGCCATAAAATGCACCCCAATAGAATGAGGGGCAAACGTGTCATGAATTTGTTTTGTAACACCATTTTTTGTGCCTTGAAAAACATTAACATCATTTGCCCCAAAACAAGTGAGCTTTTGGGCAATCCAATTTCTTGGCAACCCCCCACCAATTGTCAATGCTTCCATAATGATCGTGGTCAGGTTATCACTACCTAAACTTTCAAGCACTATGTCCAAATAAATGAAAATTAGAATCTTTACCTAATTTTGCACCACATAACAGTGAACAGACAACCAAGATTGGTTGTCAATTGTAAAAATTTCACCATAACTTAAAACTACATACCAAGGAGCCCCCATCATTGCCCTAGTTTCCCTCATCATTTCCTGATGCATGAATTCTACTGTTATCTAGCCAAATGTCATAACCCTAGCCTTGGGTTCACGATTAAGGCAAGGGCATGGAAAGGTGCAAGCTAAAAATGCAACCCATGAATCACACTCACACTCTTGGGAGTGCAAAAAAGTGTGAGGGAATGAGCCCACACACTCCCAAATGAACTCCTACTTTGGAAGTTGGAATCTTCATGGACTTCCAAATTTTCAAAGAGTGATTGAGGGTTCAAAACTCATTAGATTGAAAAGTTCCTTATACCATTGAAAATTTCTTAAGACTTAGATGTTTAAAATGGGTTCACATGATCCATTTGAGTACTTACAACACAAGTTATGGCTAAAAAAAGGGCTCGACACTTTGACTTCCAACCACTAAAAGTCAGGAGTCGCCCTAAATTACATGCGTGCAAATGGCATGCCACAGATCTTTGGAAAACTCTCGACAAGATATACAAATTTGCTTTAGACTTTGCCTTAATCGAAAGTCTGCACAAGAAGTTATGGGCCTCCAAAATGGCGGGAATACTAATTTTTGGAATTTCAAGAGTTTCGACTTGGGAGTTTCAAGAAAAATGACATTTGGGTGTAGCCCTCATGACTAATCGCAGAACATACTATAAGGGGGGAAGGTGATGGTTATCATCTTGGTGTTTTATACTATTTTTTGGCATTGCCAAGAATTCATACAATGGCTTAATTGCTTCATATTCTTGTATGGGACAACCTTGATATAGCAAATGTAGGACACCTTCAAATTGGGCAACCTTTCTTTGGTTCTCTCCCACCACTCCATTTGCAAATTAGGTAGCAACACTTCCATGTCTACAAGAAATAAACAACTTATGGTTTTTAACATGCATGCAATCTTTAAAAGGATACTAATCCCCCTTTTTCACATTAGTTCCAATGTTCCTCTCAGCTTTCCTTCGACTTGCATTCTTACAAAGTGAATCCCATTTAGCAACAAGTATTTTTTCCTTCCCTTCCACCTCACTACAGATCCTGCATTTGACATGTGCAAGCTACCATTTAAACCTAAACAAAATTCTGCCCACTATAGTTTTGCAGCCCAAAAATCCAAAAAATTTCTAGATGCATCATTATCATTTTTCTAAACTGTCATCTTAAATGGGACAATGGGTAGATTTTTTTTAGGAGTGGTGTCAGACTCATTCAAAAACATAACATCATCATCATGATCTACATTTGAAGGATCAAAATTGCATGGTGTAGACAAAGGAAGGGATGACCTTTGAGGACCATGAGAAGAAGAAAGAAAAATTAGGATTATAAATTAGAAGAGGCCCACCCATAACAAAGTTCCTATTAAAGAAAAAGTACATGAATTTATAGGATTATGGAAGTTCTGGAGGCATTGTGGAAACTTGACAAAGATTTTGGAATTTTAGATTCAAGTGGTAGATAGATTGCTGGAAACAAAACAAAATGGGAAAATCCAATTTGCAAACAATAAATGTCAAGTGGAAACCTGACAAACTCTAGATAATTAAATTCAAATGGCAAATGCACTCTTGGGTTTAGGAAAATAGATATGGGATTCCAAAATTTGCAAACCCTAAACTTTAAGTGAAAACTTGATAGACCTTGGAATGTCAAACTCAAGTGGTAAATGCACACAGTTTAGAAAACAAACAAATACTGGAACTCCAATTTGCAAACCCTAAAACTCAAATGAAAATCTCACAAACTCTAGACTGATATACTCAAATGGAAGATGTTCTTTTAGAAAGAAGACAAATATGGAAACTTTAATTTACAAACCCTAAAGTGGAAACTTGATAGATTTTGGACTACCAAACTCAAGTGGTAGATGCACACAATTTGGAAAATAAACAAATACGGGAACTCCAATTTGTAAACCTTAAAATTGAAATGGAAACCTAACAGACTTTAAACTAATAAACTCAAGTGGTAGATGTTCTCTTGGAAAGAAGACAAATATGGGAACTCTGATTTATAAACCTTGAACTTAAAGTGGAAAGTTGATAGACTATGGACTATCAAACTCAAGTGGCAAATGTACACAATTTGGAAAGCAAACAAATACAAGAACTCCAATTTGCAAACCCTAAAACTCAAATGGAAATTTGATAGATTCTAGATTGATAGATTCAAATGGCATATGTTCTCTTGGAAATAAGATAGATATGGGAACTCTAATTTGCGAACCTTAAACCTAAAGTGGAAACTTGATAGACTTTGGACTATCAACTTCAAGTGGTAGATGCACACAATTTGGAAAACAAACAAATATTGGAATTCCTGAATTTACAAACATTAAAACCCATATGAAGCAACCAATTCATATTAATGCCTTCAAATTCAAACTAAGAAATTGTAGAATGAAAACTCAAGTAGTATATAACTTGTTGGGAACAAAACAAATATGATAACTATATGATAGAGTCTGTCATAAAACAATACACACAATGCTTATTCAGATATGACACATATAAGCATTGCTAGAAACAAGACAAATGTAATACTCTAGTTTCAAAACCCTAAATTAAAAAATGGGAACCTTGTAAACTATGGGATGGTAGACTAAAGTTGTGATGAAGTGCTTGAAACAACAATGCATTCAAATGGTAGATGCACACTTGGAAACAACAATGCTATAAACAATAATGCATTCTTGGAAACAATAATGTTTGTTCAAATATGACACATATATGATGTCCATAATTGGTTGACTGGTAATTGGATTCTTGGAACAAAACTGATTTTTGGAACCTTTTTCAAACAGAACCCGATATATTTACAAATTGAAAAGAACGTCAAGTTGGGTATAAGAATCTAACCCCTTGAATGGAATTACCAAGTAGAAGTACCCCTTGAATGGATTTAGGTCCAAATTTTTTAAGGTCTACCAAAATCTTATCGCAACGTCACCTTTTCTTGTCTTTTTTACCTAGTCCCATTTTACCATGTAAAAACACATTTATGGATGATTATGATAGAATCTAGAATTGTAATGGTTTAAAATATAGTGCTTTTGAAATATTTAACAACTTCTAATTCATTATTTTTTATGGGAATCAAAATATAGGGTTAAAAAAAATGATTGCAACAAGGACTAAGTTTTTTTTGTCTTATGTGGTACACCTTAAACTCCCTTACATTTGTTGTCTTGTAATGTGCTTGAGCAATCACAAATCTCATGAAACCTTAATGCGTTGATCCAAAATCGGGCAAATGGTGTTATGGATGCCCTTAAAATTTTGTCCACACATGCTCTAAACAAATTCTTAAACTTAATTCATGTAACATTTGTACAATCCCCAATTAGTTTTGGGATTAATGGGATTAGTGGGATTGTACAAACCTAATTAATGCTTGGGATAAGGGGGAAGTTCTTACACCTATTTTTCCCCCTTATCCCAAGCCCATTATTTTGGAAATGCCCCCATCTTAAGGCTTTACCCTACACATTAAAACCAAAGGTGTGAAGATGGTTTTTTAATTTTCCTCATTAAATGGTCAAATTGGCCACCTTATTATTATGCAACTAACTGAATTTGTTGCACTCCCCCCCATTTTTGAAATGTCATTACTATAAAAACATGTTTTTAAAACCTCTATCATTGTGACTACAATAACATATGTAACTAAACTACTTTACCCTAAGGTTAGTTTCATCATTAAATAATCCTCAAAATAGTGAAATGAAATTTGTGAAAATATGACCTTGACATGTTGAAAATTATCATAATTATCATAGGTTACACTTTGAATAATTTGGCTAATCATATCACAATACTATATTAGATGATGGAAAAATGTACAATTTCAAAATTTAAAAACGAAATTTTAATTTGTTTTCTAAATTATTTGTTTTCTCAATGTGGAAACTGACCCTAGGCTATGGTATTCATTTGAAATGATTTAAGTAGTTTTTTTTTGTTTTGCCCTCCTCTCCCAAGCAAGTGGATCCAATATGATTAAATTGTCATTTTAAAAATCATATCAAACATTAACATTTACAAATGGCATGTGTAATATTTACATGGTGTAAGGGCCTATAATATAAATACTAATATAAACCATTTTAAATGCATGTGGCTTGTGACATGTCACATTAATTTGCTAGATTTATATCATTCTTAATACTATTTATCGGATTTGATGTGTCTTAACATATAGGCATGTAGGCCCCCAAATTCAACCTCATTGACATGTATGTAAGCGACAACATGGATGAATTTTCACATTTTTTCATCCAAGTAGACTCCCTAGAACCCCATTACCCACATAGGTAGGTAAGTAGATATTTAAGTTGGTAGGTAGGTAGGGAAGGAAGTAGATTGATTGTAAATAGGTTGATGGGTAAGTTGTAGGTAGGAAGTTACTAGATAGTGGCTAGTAGCTAGGCAACTAAAGATAACTAAGTAATAAGTAAGTAAATATGTAAGTAGTAAGTAGTAGGTAGGTAAGTAGTGGGTAAATAGGTAGATATGAAGGTATGCAAGTATATGTATCAAATATTGACCATCTACCCATTTATAATTTATTTACCTACATAAATTTAGTGTAAAAAGACATGAAATAAACATGTTCATAATAATATGTTGATAATAATTTACACCTTTATGAAATTGTGTTGCATGGGTAATTAAAATATGGTTTCTCTTCATGGAGGTGATTCTAGTTCAAGTCATCATGCTTGCAACCTATAAATACAAGCATTGAGGACTAGAAGGTATGTAGGTAGCCACACAACTAAATATTTTTAAATTGATAATAAATAATTTTCAAATCATAATCCTTATTTATTTATAGTGAAAACAGACAAGCCATGTCAATTAACACTTGCTAATTTTTAATCAAAATAAACACGTGGGAATCCTTAAGCTTTTAATTAAAACAAACATGACAAGGTGGACACAACTAGACACTCAATCATATTTGAATGACTTTAAATTACTAATACACATATTTGTTTTGCATGTCGTAAATGATTAATCATCTTTTACTATAGAGTAGGCTTGTCCGAGGGTTTGATTTGACTAAAATAACTTCATAAAAAATATATTTAAAAAAAATGTAGTAATGTGTTTTCCTATTTTTTGGGAAAATACCTAGTAAATATTTATTTTCTAATTATATGTAAAAAAATTTTTTAATAGGTATCAAAATGATGATTAAATTATTGGTTTTCAAATCTATTAACAACACTTTCATTATAGTCTCGACAAGTCTTCTAACTACAAGCACTAACCAAATTTTGTTATGCAAGTCTTAATTCATTTTATTTTTTTCACACCTAACTTCCATTTGTTCTACCACACACAAATCAGTGTTATCAAAACATCCAAACTTGCAAAAAAAAGTGATACACAACCAAAACAAGGAGGATAGGAAATGCTACCCCATTCCCTTCAAAAACCTCATTTGGAACACATGAATTCAAAAAAAAAAACATGTCCAAATTTGAATTACTTGTCAAATTGTCTACATATCTAGTAAATGTTAATCTTCTAATTTTAATTTTTTCTTTAATTCTATGGTTCAACATTTTTTTATTCAGATATTAAGGATTTGTAATACTAACCATTATAGAAATCAAAGTGTAAACCAAACAAAATCCATTTCAAAATCCATATGTGCAACAACATAACATCTACAATAATTTGAAAACATATTCAATTATATGGAACTAAGAAAATAAAATAGAAAACAAAATACAATGTAACACAAATATTCTTCTTCATCAAAAATTTTCTCATGAACTTCTGTTCATCTTCAAGAACTACTTAATGTTTTAATGATCAACAACTCAAAACTCTTCCCATAAGTGATTTATAATTTCCCACCATGAACGTGAATTCAAATTTTCAGCCAATTCTAATAACTTAACCTTATGTTACCACTCTATCCTATAATCACATTTTTTCTTGTCCATTTTGTCCAATAATGACAATAGAATTCTATCCACTCTATCCAATGGTGATAGAACAATTATGGCCTTAACATTATCTAGTCCCATTCTACCCACCTATCCAATCCTTACACTGCTTACATGTTATTTTAACCTTACCCCCCAAAGAATCCAAAAATTAAAGAAGGGAAATTTCTTTTCTTTGGATTGGTACATTTCAAATAAAGAAGGCTTTCAATAATAATATTGTTCATATAAACATGTTAAGTGATAAAGATGTAGCATTGGTCAATGTCAACAAATTAAAGGCCTGCCAAAATCCAATTATCACAGTCGTCATAATAATAATAATTACCAAAGATATAAATGGAATCCTACTAAAAGAATTGGTAAAAGGAAGAACTTTTGGAAGAAGGTGGAAGCAATTGGGAAATCTCTATGAATGTTTAAATCCCAATATATGTGAAAGAAGAAAGTGACATAATAGAAAGTACGGTGACAAAATTTTTACAGTAGTACCAAAAAAGCTAATGAGGGATAATAAAGAATGAAAAAGAGCCATGACCATTCATTATGACACAAAAATCAAGGCAATTTTGAATACGAAAATAATTATGCCTATGAAACCTTTATGGCTACCAATTGTGTGCCTAAGCCATCAAGAAAACAACAACTTAAGGAACATACATTGATAGTTCCAACATTTTGGGAAATTATTACCAAAAGAAAAGGAACATTTGAATGAGTGGAATGAACATGTAGCAAAAGTTAAGTGGGATAAACTTTGTAGTAATTATTTTGCACAATAGAACAGGTAGCAAATAGGAGAACAAAAAATTTCTTCACCAACAATTGAGAGAGCAAGGAGGACTAATCTAGTGGAAAAGAGCAGACGATATACATGCCTGCATTAGAGGAGCTCTAGTTATTTTCAAATTCAGAATTAAATGGGAAACAAAATAAGAAATGCCAAATAATTTAGATGTTGAGCATAATATTTCTTTTTCTCACCTTCATCTTAGTATAGTAGGTCGTTGGGAGAAGTTGAAATGTATTTAGAAGACTTTACATCCTATAGACTTTCAAATGTTTACTGTTGTAAAAAAATAATACATTAACGAAGAATTCGAGCATAATTTCCTTTGAACTTAGGGATATTGGCATGCAAAATGAAACATATTACTTAATGAAAAAACCAATTAAAAAGAGAGTAAAAATTGAAGAGTCAATTTGTTGTTTAGGTTTGAATTATTTCTTTGTAAGCATTATCAAATAGCTAGTGCATCCACCAACTATGAATACGATCTTCATATTGTGGAACAAAGAATTCAACCATAACAAGAAGCAACCCTTGGATTCAACAACGATGAAACATAAGCTCAAAGGTGGATCGTTTTCTGCAACCAAACATATGAAGTTCAAAACCAAGGATACGACTATGGAAATTCAACTTGTATTGTTGAATCAATTCCATTTTCTAGCATGCATGTACATCATAATGTGGGCAACCATGAAGGAGGAGTATGCCTAGATGATTGGGGCAAAACTTGATGAATTCTGCATGCTTGATTGGAACACACTTGACTTCCTTGTGATCAAGGAGCTCATTTGTAGCTTCCGAATGTCCAATGAAAGAAGCACTTTACATGGCAAGTAGATTGCATTGGATTGTCATTCCATCGACAAAATCTTTAAGTTGTTACTAGAAGGTGTGCGATGCTAGTAAAATAGTCATACAACAAACAGTGGGTGAAATATTTTGAAGGAGGGAAGGATGAGCATTATACGTAAGACTTTGGTTACATCCTTTCAAAGGTCCACACTTCCGGAATGTAGATGTGATTAATGACATTGGTGGAGGTTGCAACATTGTTGTTTGTAGTAAGTGCAATTAAGAAAAGCATAGTCAATTGGGTTGAGTGGTTCAAAATGCGATTACATAAGGAGATGATTGTAGTATAAAGAAAGGTGGGGAAAATAAAGAATAGTTTAGTTGGGCATGCTTTTATTCTAGTTGCAAAGCATTATACTACACTAAAGTACACAAAGGAAGATGAAGAACGACCAATTGGGCATCTTCAACACCCAAAGAAGATAAGGAAAAAGACACTTGAAATACCCTCAATTCCAACATGGGGCATAAATTTAATGGTGTCTTCATCACAATAAGAATTCCCACTTGTAGAAAAGGAAACTATGAAGGAAGAGGAACCATCTCTAGGGACAAAATTAGTGCAAGAGGGGGGTATCTCTCAAACTAATGTGCAAAAAAGAAATGTGTAGGAGATAAATGTGCCTCAAACCATTATGCAAGGCCAAGAAGTAGATGTGCAAATAAACTTCTTTGACAATTTTTTTCATTCAGTTGTGGAGGAATTTGTAATAGATGGAAATGATCAACCAAATTTGGTAGGCGTTTCAATTAACATCCAACCAAATTTTGGAGAGGTTGTTGATACCTAACTGACTTTAGCAAGCAAATTCAACAATGATGGACATTATTAACTAACAAAATTTGGTAGAGATGTTTGTCAACTACTAGCCACTAGAGCCTACCAATGAAATGGTGATAGGTGTTATTGAACCATGTGATGTTCAACATGTCCCCTTTATGAACTAGCGTTTTATCATGACAAAGCCAAAGTAAAATACTTTTTAGAGCACAAGGATTCCATGGAAGTACAAATAGTGGAACTCATTCATGTTTTGGCTAAGAAGGTGAGGGATGTGAAGAGGTTTTATCGTAAAATTTTTTGGTAGCTTTCATTAGAAATGGAATGTCTGTAAAAAATAATTGTGTATGAGTCAAAGCATGTGCAACAACACATCGATCCTCTTTAATTGAAGCCCACTAGTAGGAATGGGAGAGGGACAATGCCATACTTGTTATTGTTCAAAGGCATTAGACTAGAACTCCATGAGACTCAATAAGAGCCAGAAAAAAACCAAGCACAGGAGAAGGAAGTGAAGGGAAATTTGGCAACTTTGCAATGGAACTTTGATATCATGGAAGGCACACTCGCTTAGGTGGTGGAAGAAGTGAAGGCAATTGCAATTTGATATGAAGGGATGGTGACAACAATACAAGGCACAAGGAGGAAATGGAGCTAGTGACGGAGTGCATGAAAGTAACTGAGAAGAAAATTTTCAAATTGTAGATTGAAAAGGAGATGTGGCAAGCCAATTCCATGAGCCTAAAGTCAATAATACAACTATTGAAAGAAGAAAAGTAGACCAACATGGAAGTTAACCAAGTGTGTGAGAAATTTATCTGAAAGAAAATATAGGGTTTTAACAAACAAATCCAATTTGTCACTTTCAGAGAAAAAGAATTAGTTATACAAAGAGAAACAAAACATAAGACAAAGGAAGGAGGGTTGAATGGAAGGCATCAACATTGGAACATTTAATAAAAGCCATTTTATGTGATGGAATGCTTCAAAACCAAGGTGAAAAACTTTCTATGGTACTAAATGAAGCACAATTGTCCATGGTACAACTATATTACGAAAAGGAACGTGAGATGGTGACAAAGTTCATACGCACCTTCAAGAGGGGGGATAATTTGAAGAAACATAAACATAAAAGGAGGAGGAGATGAAGAAATGCAAGAAATTTCTAGTACATAATTCATAAAACAAGTTGGAATAAAGGAGCAAATAGAGGGTGGAAGGAGTGGGGAGAAGGGCCACAAGGATGCAGGGAATAAAAGTCCGTAGCAGCAACCTAATGATTCATCATGACGTGAGCGTTCGCCCATAATAGATCACTACAAAATTCATACTCGTCTTCCTATATGACTGAACGAAAATCATTCCCCCTACATTAGATGTAGAGGTTGTCAGACTCAAACCCTGTAACCTAAATTATGTGTTGCATATTTTGAAGGAGTTGGAGTATGCCCTACCAATCATTCTTCACTTGGAGGTGTATTGCTTCATCTATTGGCTACAAATATGCATTTTGGTAGGATTTATTCCACCAATGCTCAATGCCCATATCCTGGTCGATGATTTCAAACGTATGTGGAAGATATAAGATAGAGTTTCAAGAGTATTTCACATACAACATTCTTTATGGCTACATCATTTTCAATGATGGGCGTGGCTATGGAGTGTTGGAACATCTTATAGGGTGTTTGGGTGTATATGTGTTGCAATATTACCATAGATTGGAAGTGGCCTACAACAAGTACCTTTTTACATATACAATAGTGGTTAGCCACAAGCCAAATTTTGTCATGGCTAGAAGGGATTTTATACAAGACGCCATCGAAAACAAAGCCAAGGAGGATACCATTGAAACACGATACTAGATGCAGAAGTTGCAATAATTATAGGAAAGTTATGCACTCAAAGATTTATTGAAAGAGGCAATGAAATCAATTGCTTAGTGTTGTACAACAAAGGGACCAAATTTGCATGTAACTCTAGTTCATTTCGAAAATAACCACATGATATTACAAGTAGCAATTTATAGAATAGACCATTTGATGAGGTAGCTTTGGCAGAAACTAAGAAGTTTAATGACTTGTGAGTTCTAACGATGCCTTTCACATCATCCACTATTCCCTGGGAAAGATAATATGTATTGACAATTTTTCTAGGGATAGTATTAGGTGAGAGTTTTGCATCAAAGGTGGATTTTGATGATGATATTGATGACTTTTTAACTCTAGCCAACATCTCCAGATCACGGCCATTAGCCCCATGCAAGGGATGGTTTAAATTCAAAAAGATCAAAACCTTGTGAGGACACCAAGGTCCTAAAGTGGGATAATGTTAAGAATGTGTAGAAATGGTTTCTTACCAAAATAAAACTTGTTGAACACTTGTAACAATTTATAGCCTATGACATAATAAAATTACCTATTGAATCCAAGCAATCACCTTATCAAACCTTAACAAGGTTAACTTCTTTGTCTCTTGTGGAATGTGGTTGTAACTATTTAGGGCCTACCAAAGCAATTAATACTATTGATACAACATAAGGTTTTAACTATCTGAGGGTTTGAAAAGGTAGGGAGAGGAAATGAGATATAAAGGGAAGGAAATGATCTTTCTTTCTAGTTCCCTCACATAGATATATCTTGTATTCAAACACTGTCAGTAATACATGCCACATTGTCTATTGTCTATTGTTGCAATATATGCATGATTTAATTCTCACTTGATAATTAGTTCATGTATGTAACTTCATGAGGTCTATCTTTGTTATTCAGGTATGTGGTATTGATAAACAAGAACCCATTAGCGATGTAGAGCTTGGTTCTTGGAAAATCATTGCTAATAATCAACTAATCATAGACGTTCCTATGAAAAAGATGTGGCAGATGGAAGGCAAGCTTTTCTTGTGGGGTCAATGTTCATTACTTTTGGTTGTGGTCAATCCGTAACATGTAATCAATAATCTTTTTGAAATCTCTTGTGATTAACCCCCATTTGTTTTTACATGTAAGGTCATTTCAAGTGTGTTGTGAATATCTTGCAACCATGACATATGTTGAAATATTCCTCCACTGTACGACAATAATCTCGAACATGTTTCATGGTCAACTTTGTCCGAGGCTATTACATGTTCATCACACTTCGCTTACATGAGAGCAAGAACTTCCCCATGCTCCCAATTAGGTTGTTTTAGTTTTCTTATTTGAATCTCCAATGATGCATTTGAATTGGAGGAGGTAGCTTTCTTCTTGCCCTTGCTTTGCTTCTTTCATGACCCTTCATCATTGTTGTTGTGTCCTTTTGCATTCAATTGGAAACATGTTGTTAACAAGAAAATGATGTTCATGAAATCTAGTGATCACTTTTGCATATTTTGTATTATATCGGAAACAACTTGTTAACTTGAAGTTGACATGGATCAAGATTTGGTGATTGTTTTAAAAATTTTACAATAAGATATTAGGAGCATGTTGCTAAAAAAAAGATGACCCATGAAATTTGGTGATTTCTTTTGTAGATGTTACATTGAATTGGAAACATGTTGATAATGACATTCATGATTTGATTTCTTTATTTTGATCTTCAATTCCTATCTGCTTCTATTTTTTGTTTTTTCAATTTAAATTAGTTTGAAAAATTGCAAAATGTTTTGCAATGGAGATTTTTTTACCCTCTTTAGGTGTTTCATTGGAACTATTGAAGTTGGAGGGGTTGAATTGGGATGCTTCCATGCTTTGTGAAGGTTTTCTTCCATGTGACCTTGTAGGAACTTTTTGTAATTCGTGGTTCATGTTTGTTTGTGTGAGCTCACTTTCTATAGCAATGGCAGTGATATAGCAATGGTAATGAAAAAAGGCAATGAATAAGCAAACTTTCTATAGCAAGGGTAGTGAACAAGCTTTGAGTGATGACGGTGCGAAAAAAGATGCATGAGCTTCTTGTAGTGATGGTAGGGAGGTGTGAGAAAAATATTTTGGATTTTATGTAACATTGAGTTATATGCTCAGAAATTGGCCTCTTACATAACATTGAGTTTTGGATTGGAAATCTTCATTTTTGGAAGATTGAGTTTTAATTATCAAAGGGCTTAACATTGCCCTAACAACACATCTTAAGAGGGCTGCCATGTCATCTTTTTTATTACTAAACATTTGAATATGTCAATAATCACCTTGAATTTTCCCCTTCAACACCAACTTAAGGTGCACTTAACAGGTCCACGTGTAAAGTTTGCTTTAGGACTATTGAGAAGAATCCAATTTTCAGGTACATGATTTCAAATTACCACCACTTGAGCATTACTACTCTATAACTACATGTACTTTCCGTGATGGACAGCTCCGAAAAGTCCATGAAATATGTATTTGTGCATTAATAGAAGATCCAGTTATAGGACAATACCCACGTTATTCTAGTCAAAGCTTGGGTTACCAAAGATTTTGTGATACTATTGTTTCGATTTTTGTGGTCATGGAAAACAAAAAGAAAAGATATGAGAGCAAGAGATTATCAGACTCTTTTTTGGTCAGAATTTGCAGGGGTAACCATGCTGTTCTGGATGGTCTGTAGGCAAAAGTGCAATCAACCCATGTGAATCCAAAGCCAGGAGACTATGACATTAATATTCAGTGGCTAGTAACTTAGCATGTTTCTGCGACACCGGAATCAAAAGCACAATGCACATGCCAACATCCATGACGCCTCTCCCCTAAGATTTGACAAAGTCACGACTCACATACCTTCAGGAGACTTAGCCCTGAACAAGTGCTGTTAAGAATGTGATAGTAATTATAAGGAAGAATTTGCAGGAAACCAAAGCTTGTTATGGAGAGATTTGTGTGATTGTGTCAAGAATGTCACAACTCATGATCACAAATAACTTTGACAGTGTTCGGGCACCAGGATTCAGGAAAGTAAGTCACGGGTAAAGAAAGAGGCTAATGGACAAGATCAAACAAGACAGCTTAGATTCAGCGGCTGAGATAAACCTGTATGATTTGACGAATTTACCTTGTAAATAGTGGGAACTTTACAAAGTGTAAGAGCATTTCCAATGGCATCTTATTAAAAAAAATTTGGATGAAACACAGTAAAGTTTATGTCGTTGAGAGTAGTAAATTGGCTTTGTGCCAATACATACACCCATACTCTCAATGTATGCCATGTATGGGGTATTAGTCCAAATACAAAATGGTCACAGATAGTGTCAAGAATTAAAAAATTTAAGAACCAATGAGATTATTGAACATGCAATTGGTAGGGCTAGCATGTTTTTGTTTTGAGGAAGAGGGAGTGGGGTGGGTGTGAGGATTTTTTGATTCCTGCCCTTGGGAGAGGGTGAAGGAGCTAGCCACCTCACTCAGTGAGGTGAATGATAGTTGATTGAGTTCTCAATAGCACCACATTTTATCCCATATCTTTTGGGAACAATTCAACTTCTATCTATATGAACTATAAAGGGTGTGTCACATGAAAATTTATCTATGCTTTTATTTTGGGGTGGAAAGCATATCTAGGCCTCTATGTTTGGGTTGCTAATTGTTTAAAAATATTTGTGATGAGTCAATCAAAGTGGCTCCTTCCAAAAAAAAAAGAAAAAAAGGTGAATGCATCCCCCAGCTAGTTAATAGAAGACACAATATACACCCATGTATGTACACACGATGCAATGCCTTGCATTGCACAATATAACAATCCTTCAATAGGTTAAGATAGAATGATTGGTCCAAGTGATTTTATTTAACAAATTCTCATCTTTTATTGTCCCAATTTTTATGTTTATGGGTGAGGTTTGGAAACACTTAGTTAAGCCACCTTGGATGTTAGAAATACTCTTCTTGAAGGCCCAAATAATGGCTATGGGTGAAGCTGCTTTAAGAACTTTGCTTGAAATAAAATATACCATCCCTATTGTGGAGGAAAATTACACCCGATAGATGTGCCTTTGTTTTAAACAAAAGAAAGTACTTAGTGATACGTCACTAGGTCGCATGGATCCCTGCCTTCCTGGTTACAAGTCTAGCTCTGTGCACCTAGTTCGTAAAGCTGGAATAGAGCTGATTCATTAGAATGGTGTTGTATGATATGGTCACATCTGAACTTTACATCTTTAGCTTGCTTATGATCAGGATGACAGACTCGCAATACTAGTCTCATGTGGCAGGGATGAAATTAAGAAGATGATTGGGAACTGAGTCCAATGAGACAAAAGTAGAGACAACCAATTGTCTAAAAAAACGGAAGTGTTGTATGCTGCGATTCATTCATGACTGGCCTCATGTGATGTAAACAATATTTTAGACACATCAGGAAGGGACAGTCTGATGAGACAAAAGTAGAAACAAAAAGTAGAGACAGCAAAATGGAACTGCTTTGCCACTGTTCCCCAAAACTTAATGATGGTGATAAAATTGCGAATGTAGCCAATGCATACATAGCCAGAAACAGAGGAATCTGTGATCATATTTGTACCATCTGCACTAATTGTTTTTGCTGTATATTAGTCTTGCCTGACTAATTTACTAAAAAGGTATTAGAGTTCTCTGTACAGTCACTCGATCCTTGGGTCCTCGTTTGACAATGTAATGCTTCATCCTCAATTTGAATTCAGCTGTAAAGTGAGTGAAACTGGGTATCAGTTCAGAAGATTTGCAGATCTTACTCTGATAAGGCTTCATTTTCAGGCTAGTGAAGGCACACAGGCAAGAGAAATCCAAAAGTGGGGGTGAAACCCCAATTTAGGTGAGGAAACTAGTTTAGTTTCTATTTTTTAATTTTTAATTTCATCCTGACTTCCCATTTCATCCCAAGTTTGGAAGAAACTGTGGCCAATGTCCCTAATTTTTCAAACAATCATGTGTCAATTAAGAATAGTATATTAGTTGGATGGAGTAAAGAGAAAACAAGATACAATATGTGGCCCATGACAGCATGGGGGCAGGAAATGTGGTTGTCAAAGCACAACAAAAGCATATCTATTATTAATGAGGTAGCTATTATAAGTTCCAAGAAGATAACATGAGTTCCCACTGCCCAATCCTGACATGACTTGCTACAAAAATTTCCCAAAAGGCTTTTAACTCTTCTTTGTATCTCTCCATCCATCTACAAAAAAATGACCTGCTATGTTTCAAAATCTGAGTGAAAAATAAATTGTGTTTATGGGCAGATGTGTGAATGGTGTGATAGATTACCAATGTAAAAGCATCAAGAGTAAAGGCTCAACAATGAAACTAGAATAAAATTATTCATAAATCATGCACCAAAACCAGTATTGTTTTTAGAATGGTACTGGAGCAGTGCTAGAAAAGCCGGTTAATTGATCACCTAATCAAGCTTTCTTTTAACACTAGTCCTTCCAGCACACCTAAAAAGTGCAAGCTATTTTGGTGGATACTTTCTTAAATATAGCAAAAATTGTCATTGTGAAAAGCATATTAGATATTTTTATAATACATACTTCTAAAAGTCCCAAAATGACAATCAGTAACAGATTCCACTTTTTGGCCAAATCCTCTAGAACCTGGACTTATTTGTAGCCCCCCAAATAATAAGTATTTGGAGTTGCCAAGAACAAAAATTACAAACTTGCAAACCTGCATTTCTTTAGCTTATAGAGCCTTAAACCCAATTTAGCACCCATGTTTAAAACCTAAGTCACACGTGAGTTAGTATATATAATACACATATCAAATAAGCATGTCCAAATTATCTGAATTAGTAGGACACTGTAGGAGTCCATAGTTCAGTCCAATCCTCCACATCTAACTTAAATTGAAATTGGGAATCTGAATGTGGATAATAGAAATCCACTGTTTGCTTTAGTTCCCCTGACCTTAGCCTCTGCAAGGGAAACTGGAGCCACTTTTCTCCCCTAGGCTAACACAACATCCAATTTCAGATTCTTATCACAAGTGTATACATTTAATCTTCCTCCTTTCAGCATATCAGTTATGATATAATAAGATTTTTGTGGTGGCATATGTTTCTAGTTAGTGACAGTGTGATTCCATGATATTATTTGGACCAATGCATGTTAATTTGTTAATGCAGTCACATGTTTCTATGCTTGAGAAACTTCATGCACAATAATAAAACATAACACCAATGTTTTTCCTTCTTTGTTTTCAATTTTGTGATGTAAGTTAAGTGGCGAATCATCCATAAGATCATTTAACTAGATTTGGTGATAATGAAATATGGCAATTTTAATATTTTAGCATTCTTTTATATTTTTGGCTACCTACTTGAATTTAGGATATAATTTTGAAATTTTAAAAATAAATTATATATATATTTGAAATTTGGCAACTTCAAAACCCAAAAAACACTAAATTTTGGCCATCTTGAAAAAAGATTCACCAAAAATTGCCCAAAATTATTTGCACTACACATTAAAGTCAGCATTAAAGTATATCCTATTGGGCACTAAGTTTGGGTGCTCATTTGGACCTTGGTTTCACATTTCATACCCAATCAAAGGTTACCATGAAGTCAGCCAAAATGAGCATGAAAAAAGTAAAGTGAACACCAGATTTTTGGTAAAACTGTGGCAAACTGAGGAGTTCCATTTGGTAATGATGACAAGATACATTTCATTGTCAAAGATAATAAAAGGAGGCCATTGGGATACTTTGGCTCAATGACAATACAATTGAGAGCCAAACCCCTTTTTCAATAAGTTTTGGAGCAAAAAGCAGCTTCACTCCCTGTTTTTTCATTGTGTTGACATTTTCCTCACATTTTGTTATTTGATTCCTTGTTTTGGCAAAATTGGCTATTCTCATGCCCAATTCGCAGAACTTTGTGAATAACTTTACTGTGCTCTGAATTATGATCAAAATACAAATTAAAAATGGTATCCTACAGACATCATTACATCATACCACCTCATGTAGTTTTATCAAAGGAAACCTACACTCACTCTTGAACAAAACCTGATATAGCAATTGTTCCTGCCCAAGGCACCTTGTCCCCCATTATATGTATTTCATAATGGAAAAGGTCTTGTTAAATTTCATAACCAAATGACTTGCCAAGGTTTCCCAACAAATTTCTTGGTAAGGTTCATGACTCATTGAGTTTCCTATGCAAATATCTCGGTTGGCATAATGATTTGTAAAGTCCCCTAAACAAATATTTTGATTGTGAGAAGGTTATTGTTAACTTTCATATGAAGGTGAAGGTTCTCATTCACCATCCGGATCAAGAAGACCCTTACATTAATCACGTTCTTATGTCTCCATGAATCATGCTTCTAATGGCCATGTCTATTGTTTTAGCTATTTGGTAATGGTTTTTTCTGGTTGCAATAGCTCTTGCAACTTAGTTTCATTCTCATGATTACAAATATAGGATTTATTTTTCTATCTTGTCATGATTATTTGCATATATGAACTATCAAGGTTGATATATTCATATGTCCTATTTTCCAAACCACTGGGGTGGTAACTTCTTATGTGCCAATTTATGATTTGAGATAGACAACAACATCACAAACTCACTTTCCTTCAAATTCCTTGTTATGAAATTATTCTCAAAGGTCTCATTTTGCTTTCTTTGGGCAAAATTGATAAGTTTCCTCGCCTTAGTTGAATTTTATTTAGATAATTCAAATGTGAAAACTTTAGACATCTATTCCATGATACATCAATCAATTCCCAAGAATGATAAACTTGAGTAATATTATAGGTGGTAATTAATCGATAAATTTGTGATAATATGTCAAGTCCTTATCTCTTTTCATTTAGTTGTCAAATTCTAACCATAGTAGTGAAGTTCACATAGTTCCCACATCCTCCACCTAAGGTTTTACCTTTGACATACCTACACAATTTTTCAATGATTCATAAATTTGCCCATAACATAACTAAATAGTGTATAATCAATAATGTTTGCCATGACTTAGTCATGAATTGAACCCACAATGAGTTTTGGGGAAGTTGTCCTTTGTATATTTTGTAAAAACATGTGAAATAAAAGGAGATTTTTGGTATGTTATGAAATAATATAATATTTATTTAAAATGAAAATATTCTAAAATATTCATAATTCAATTTGAAGCTTCATATTTTCATTTTAATTTTTTTCAATAAGTTGCACCTTTTTTTTTGCATGTCATTTGAAAAATAAAATTAGAAAAACTTCCATGGAATGAGTTGCAATGTGGCCACAAAATTTAAACAATTTGCAAAACATTTTTTTATGTTTGGTTAAACAATTTGTATCATGCAATGCATCAACAGGATGTGCTAAGCTAGTAAACTACAAATTTGGGGTATGAGAGGTGATGGCTTTGGTTAACAATGTGACCAAACTTGTTTACAATTTGAATATGTACAAAGGTGCACAGAGAGAGATGGGACTCTTTGAGCAGGAAATTAAAAGCCAGAGGAGGTCATCTTATCAACTTGATACAAAACTACAATAACGCACATCTTCTGTTGTCCATTAAGTTTTTTCTTAAAAGTACAGGATACATCCCATAATGTGCAATTTTAATTTTGTCCCTTTCTCTCTCTCTCTCTCTCTCTCTCT